>Ga0310890_10000812_pt1 | contig 10992 bp, 11 predicted proteins | sample T20D3metaG_FD_203751 | JGI IMG/M metagenome (GOLD analysis project Ga0310890, IMG submission 203751) | Lab incubated soil microbial communities from West Virginia University Organic Research Farm, Morgantown, WV, United States - T20D3 | ecosystem: Environmental > Terrestrial > Soil >... | reverse complement strand
CAGTCGTGCGGTAATGTTCGAACCGAGATTTTGTAGAACGGCGCCGAACACTCGACTGCCTGCGCGGCTCTACGTCCTTTGCCGCGGTGTTGTTGGTCTGGTTGCCAATATCCAATACCCCCGAAAAGCGGCATTAGCTTACAGAGTCAGAAAAACCGCAGCGCCGCGGCCTGTTGAATTAATCCCAAAAAAAAGATGTTCGAAAACCCGGGGTCGGCGGTGTTCTCTCTACAAGGAACAAATAACGCGGCTGACGCGTTAACAAATAGGCAAAGCCGACCGTTAAGTAGATGATGCGCTTGTCGCGCTGACCTGATAAATCAAGGTTTCACTGGGAGAGCAGTTATGTTGCAGATAAACATCAAAAATCTGGAAACCTTCAGTGTTCTGTGTGCAGAAGGCCAGATTGTTACGGGCGAAACGGACGTTTTGCGAGCCGCCTTTCAGTCCCTTCCGGACACCAGGAGAGTCGTACTTGATCTGGCGAAAGTGAACATAGTCGATGCACATGGGTTGGGAGTGTTGCTGGAGTTGCGTCAGCGCACGCACGCCAGAGGAACGCGCTTCGAACTTATGAATGTAAGCCAACCGCTCAGAAGAATATTTGAGATCACCCGTCTGGATTCTGTTTTCGACATTACCTACGGCGTTGAATTCTTTCCGGTAGTCGTACGTGCTCGGCGCCGAGCTGTTACCGCACTCAAGTCGTGCGCCTAGTCTGTTCACACCAAACCCACCACCGATCGATTTCGGAATGCGGATTTCGGATTTATGAGCCGCAGATCTTCGCAGATAGACACAGATCAAACCATTCTAAAAAACCAGGACATTAATTCATTCTCTCCTTTTTGATCTGTGTTCATCGGCGAAGATCTGCGGCTCATAAATCCGAAATCCGCATTCCGAAATCCGAAATACACCTAAGTGTTCGCTCGCCGTCTTGTCCGTCCTGTTTTAGAATACGCGCCGCTGCATCCATTGTAGATTGTTGATTGAAGATTGATGATTGACGATCGATCAATGGATGGTTGGTTGATCGTGATTAATCTGCAATCTTCAATCGACAATCTTCAATTAGTGAAGGAATGGCGCACCCCGAAACAACTAAAAGAATTCTGCTGATTAGTAACTCAACGCTCTTTGGCAGCGGGTATCTCGATCATGCAGCCGCGGAGATCGAGGATTTTCTCGGGGACCTAAAGAGAGTCTTGTTCGTTCCATACGCCTTACACGATCGTGATGATTATGCGGCAACTGTGTCGGGACGATTTCAGCGTATGGGTTGTGAGTTGAGCTCGATTCATACGTCGTCAGATCCGGTTAAGGCCGTGAATGAAACGGAAGCAATCTTTATTGGCGGTGGGAATACTTTCCGGCTGTTGAAAGCACTCTACGATTTTGATCTGTTGGCGCCGATTCGACGGCGCGTCGAAGACGGAATTCCCTACATCGGATCGAGTGCGGGATCGAACGTTGCTGCACCTACGATTAAGACAACGAATGATATGCCGATTGTGGAGCCCCCATCTTTTGCTGCGCTGGGTTTAGTTCCCTTTCAAATAAACCCTCACTTTCTGGATCCGGATCCCAATTCTCGTCACATGGGAGAGACGCGCGAAACGCGTCTACTTCAATTTCTTGAAGACAACGAAACGCCGATCGCAGGACTTCGTGAAGGGGCGATGATAAGAATCGAGAACGGCGAGATGACTCTGAAAGGATCTACCGGCGCACGGATCTTTCGAAAGGGACTGGAGCCTGTCGAGGTCTCGCCAGGCGCACAGCTGAACGATTTGTTAACGTGATATTGCGGTTCTCACCTGCTCGATCTAACAGGTCAACTTCGAAAGCGCTTAACGAATGTCCGATACGCTTCAGCTTGTCGTCAACGCGCCCCCCATTCATCGTCAATGAAATGGGTCAACTTTGAAAGCACTCAACGAATGTCCGATACGCTTCAGCTTGTCGTCAACGTTCCGCACACTCAACTCCCAATGGACGAGATTCTCCTCCAGAGCTGGTGGGTCTCGGCCGTACGGGATCGTTTTGGGAGCACGAGAGTTTTGACCGAGTTATTCGTGCTGGCAAATTCGACAAAACGAAAAGGTCTGTTTTGCAGAACCCAGTTAAATGCCGGAATAGTGGATCATTGGGAAGATTACAGATGGAACGATTGCAGGAAAGAACTGGTCCGCGGGTTTCGCTGATTTTGGGAGTTGAGATTAGGGGACGTTGACGACAAGCTGAAGCGTATCGGACATTCGTTGAGCGCTTTCAACGTTGAGTTGTTCTTGTAGTGTTGAGTGTGCAAAACGTTGACGACAAGCTGAATGAAGCGTATCGCACATTCGTCTTCAACGTTGAGTGTTCTTGTAGTCGTGAGTCTCGGAGCGTCGACAAGCCGAAGCGTATCGGACATTCGTTGGGGTTTCTTTGTTGACTTGTTTCAGCAGTGTTGAGTTGGAGTGCGAAGGCTTGGCGCTGTTTGACCCAAGCCCTCCCAAATCCGCACTCCAACGACGCGCACACTTTACCCGAGCGTTTGAAGGACTACGTCAGCAATCCTCTCGCAGATCGCTTGACGCTTCTGGGGATTGAGCAGGGTTTCTCTGTTCTGATCGTTGGCAATAAAACCAAGTTCAATCAAAACCGCAACCCCCTCGAACTTCAAAACAGCCAGGTCGGTGCGCTGCTTGATTTGCCTATCCTTGAAGGCTGTTACCTCGACCAACGCCGTCTGCAGCTTTTGCGCCAGCGGCTTATCGTCGTTACCACGAAACAGAACCTCGATGCCATTAGCTGAATCGTCGTCGAAATCGTTGAGGTGAAGCGAAATGAACACTTTCGCTCCGGCAGCTTTCGCATTCCCCGCGCGCTGGCCGACAGGCGCGTGGTCCTGATTGTCATCACGCGTCATAAAGACGTCGTGTTGCCGGCTTCTGAACACGTCTTTTAATGTCAGACCATATTTCAACGCGATGTCTGCTTCTCGATGTTGCGTGCCATTTTCCACATGTGTTGCGCCGGGGTCGAACACACCGAATTGCCGGTTGCTCATTCCGTGACCGGGGTCTATTGCTACTTTCATTTTTAACTCCTGTTTCTGAGGATTTGGGGGACACCTGGCGGTGGCGAGGCTCAGAGAACTTCCGCTGAGGATCCCTTTCAACAGGAGTGGCTATTAACTTGTTTTTATTTCAGAGCCACCGCCGGACGCGACGTTGGTATTCCGTGTACGCAGCACCGTGAGCTTCCAACAAAAAGCTCTCTTCCAGCCGCACCTGGATCGAAATCACTACGAAGCCGAGCACAAACACCAAAAGCGTCAGCGCGTTAGGAATTACCAGGAAGAGTCCAAGCAGCGTAGCCACCAGGCCCACGTATATCGGATTTCGCGAAAACTTGAACAACCCTTTCTCCACGAGCGGTGCACGATGTTCTCGATCGATACCGATACGCCAAGACTGACCCATTTGGTATTGGGCGATAGCTGTCCAGATCAACGAGAGGAGTAACAACCCTATCCCCAACAATTGCACGGTTGGCTGTTCTAACCATGTGATTGGACCAGCAAATCGATTGGCTGCCGGAAGGAATGAAGCAATTAGAATCAAGAGCACCACGAGGACGAACATTAGTTTGAATACGCGACCGATAAAATCGTGGGCATCATCGGATGCTTTGAAGACTATGGGATTAATGCCCGTCATCCGCCGCACCTTATACGAACGCCAGAAGAATGCGACGAAAATGTAGGCGATGAAATAGAGCGGAAGGAAATATTTCAATAGAGTTGTTTGGCTGAATCAATCGCACGGCAGGCGGCTAATCGCCGGCACCTGCGCTCCATTCACGAGGTTGTTTTGATAAATATTGTCTCGTCCACACTTCTCAACGAACCCGGCCTGTGTATTAACCCTCAAGCCGGGGCGATCTCTGTAGTTGTTTCGTCTAAACGTCGTATTCCACGTATTAGTGGTGTACACAGTCGGGTTTCCGCCACCTCCGGTCGATTCGAAGTCGTTATCTTCAATTACACAACCTTTAATGGCATAGGCCTGTATCGCACTCTGTCCCGTTCGAAAAACGTAATTATTTCGAATCTGACAGCCTTTGAGTCCGTTGAGGAAGAAACCGCTTGTCATGAATCGATAAATCACATCCTCGCGTCCCCCAATCGCAATGTTGTTCTCAGCGACTACCAGTCCATGATTAACGCCAAAGTAAGGGTCTTGTAAACACACCGCCGAACCGGCGCTGTTAAGCGACCCCTCGTAATCATAGAGATTATTCAGGACGTTTATGTTCTTTGAATGATCTGCCGGCGAGTTAGTTTCTAAATCGAAGCCACAAACGCCACCTCCGAATCTCGGCTCATGATGACCCAGTCGGAATGCGTAGTTCTCGAAAACGAAAATGTTCTCCGCGTTGACGGCAGCAATATTCGCCGCGGCAACACCGCTGGTGATGTTGTGGTATGCGAGACAATCGTTAGCAAAAAAGTTTTTCTCGATTGCCGAGCCGCCAAAACTTATACCGATCGAAGCTGTATCTTCTAGATAGTTATTCTGAGCGGTGCAATGGTCGCAATTGCCGAATTGGATTGTGGATCGCACTCCTCCGTCGTACACCTGCTGTCGGCCACGAATATGAAATCCGATAATCGCAATGTTTTGCGATCTACTCGTGTGTGAACAGCAAGCATCCCCTTTCGCCTGGAACACGGCTACTGCCGGAACAGTTCCATTCGCAAACGTTGGCTCAAGTATCGTTGTTCCTCTTCCAGCCAGTTGTTGTGGAGACAATGATTGAACGGCCCGTAGGAACGGATCCCGATGATTGCGGCCGTTGCCTTTTTGAAAATACTCGAGCAGCGCAGCTGGGGGTCGGTACGTGCCTTCCACTAAGACGTTGTCATTGACAAGAAAACAACCAAAGTCGGTAATTCCGACAATGTCGCAGGAGTAAGTGCTGCTGTCGAAACGCGTGTGGTGGTCGAGTCGAATCTGAGTTTTAATCGATCCACCGCCTTCGATCGAGATCGTGCCGCCACCCGTGGCAGTTAACAATTTATTCGCCTCGTTAATTAACAGCCCCAGGTCGTCACTTTGGGCAGCACTCTCTCGAACGCTCATTAGCGCGCGGGTCGTAGCTGCAGCGTTCGCTCCCGTTACTGAAACATTCTTCAGTGAAACTGTAATTGTTGGGCCAGGCTTCGGTGGCGGAATGTACGAGGCTGGATTGATTCGCGGTGTCGACTGCCGCAACTGACCAATCGAGTATCCGAATAAGAAAGCGACAGCAACAGCCCCGAAAACTATTTGTTTGATCATGACTCTTCTAAACTAGCACGGCGATCACACAGGAGAGAATCTGCGGCTAATTCTCCGACCTCATGGTGTGAAGGTTTTCTTATGGCCCGAATTCCTCAACGCTGCTGCGAACGTGGCACTCCGTCGACGCGATATTGGAATCTTCGCGCCGCACGAAAGCACAGCCACCAGTGCTCCCGCTTGTGTTCGTCGTAACTCACGTATCCCATCGAGGCGAACTAGCGCGCGGCGATGGGCTCGAATGAAGCCGTTCTTTCCCACCCGCCCTTCCAGAGTTTGCAGCGACTCGCGGTGAAAGTAACTTCGTTTGCCGATCCACACCTGGACGTAATTGCCCGCCGCTTCAATCCAGTCGATTTCGCTCGCGTGAATGACCGTTGCGCCTCTCGATGTCAGCACGACAATCCTTTCATCAGGCAGAGATGCACCTGGCGAAGCCAAACGTTTTTTTAACCGCTTGATGGTTGCGGCAAAACGCACTTCAGTTACCGGCTTAACTAAATAATCGAGCGCCTCCGCGTCAAACGCTCGAATTGCAAACTGATCGAAGGCGGTCAGAAATACTACGGCAGGCATGTGTTCCGGAGTTCTGCGCCGAATCACTTCAAAGCCATCGATGCCGGGCATTTGAATGTCGAGAAAGATTACGTCTGGACGAGACACATCGAGCGACCCCAACACCTCTGCACCGTTGCGGCATTCACCTGCGACGACAAACTCTGGAAACGCGGCGAGCAATTGACGCACACCACGACGAGCGGCTGGTTCATCATCGGCGATTAGAACTTTCCAGTTTGGCAAAATGCTAAGGTTCAATTTGGTTCAGAACAGGAGCGAAGCGACTGCCGTCCGCAGTGATCGCTACGCCACTCAAACAGTCGCTTCGCTCCTGTTCTGAGTTTACGACTGTACCTGCTCAATCTCATGATACTGCACCTTCAGAACGGCAATCGTTCCCCCTTCCATCCGTTTTCTAACTTCAAGTGTCGCTTTGTCCGGATACAACGCGCGCAGTCGCTCGCGTGTGTTCTCGATCCCGTGGCCCGGTCTAATTTCCTCCGGCTCGATTCCGAGACCGTCATCGATCACCGAGATCACAAGCATGTCACCATCTTTGCGTGCCTCTACAGTTAGCCGGCCAGCATCTGGTTGTTTCGCTATTCCGTGCCTAATAGCGTTCTCAACCAGCGTCTGCACGGCGAAACTCGGCACCAACGCACTCAACATCTCATCGTCTACAATGAACTCGGGTCGTAGACGATCAGAAAAGCGCGCGCGTTCGATTGCCACGTATTGTCGAACGAGATCCAGCTCCTCACCAAGTGTTACCTCATTCTGGCGGTGGCGACTCAGCGACGCACGTAACACCTCGCTCAACTGTTCGACAATTGCTACGGCCGCTTGCCGCTCGTTGTCGCGTACGAGAACGGCGATCGTGTTGAGTGTGTTAAAGAGAAAATGTGGATTAACCTGGGCTTGCAATGCCGCGAAGCGTGCACCGGCAAGCTGCTCTGAAAGACGTGCGACCTGCAGCTCCTGTTCCCTTGCCTCAACGAAATAGCGACTCGCGTGTTCGATCCCGACAACACACAAATAAACCGCAACGCCAAAAGGTAACGTAATGAAAACCCAACTTAGCCAATCGACGGCCAACATTGCTGCGAACTGTTTTGTTCCGCCAGCCATCGCCGTTCGAATCATGTTTCGATTTAAGAGAAGGTTCAAAATCAATCCCAGAAGCTTGCCGCACGTGGCCCACGCAATACAGAAAACCAGCGACATGCCAAGATGAAAAAGCGTCCGTCGAACTAGATGCGGCTTCGCAAGCGGCCATCGTTTTGAGATTACAAAAACGAGTGGCGTGAGCAGGGCATAGACCAGCCAATCACCAGCTTCCCAGATTAGTTCTCGTGCGGTTACCGGATCCCAGCCATTCAGCGTGACCTGCGCGACGCGATTAATAACGGCAAAAGCAGCCGGAATGATCCACGCTGCGGAAACGATCATCCATGGTCTAAGTCGGCTTGAAGTCGGCACGCGCGTCACAGTACTGCCCGACAACGATCGCACGCAACACTAATGTTTGCTGAGTTCGTTTCAACGACCGTTCGCGTCAGGAAAACGGCCATTCGTGTATTGATCGTTGTGATGTTCGTAAACTAAGCCTACGATTTGAACGAAACCTGGCGAGCAAACACTGGGAGCGCGGACGTCCCGTCCGCAACCGCGACGCAGTCGCGCAGGCCCTGTTCGCTTCGCTCATTGTGGACGAGACGTCCGCGTTCCCAGTATCTGCTTGAGCGCGAACTATGTCTGACGCATTACCGCTGCTCCCACGCCTCAAAGTGGACCAGTACGAAAAGCTGGCAGAGCGTCTCCGCGTCGCCTGTCAGTCAGGTGATTTCGATGACATTCGCAAATGGGCAACTGACTGGATCAAAAAGGTGGCGGAAAAGCGTGGTTTAGACTTAAGAATGCAGCAACAAACCCAAATGGGCTGGCGGGTTGAATGGATTATCAGAGATTGGCAGAAGCACCAAACAAATCACCCGCGTCCGTGTTCACTGAGCGGCGCTCGGTCGTTCGTCGCACACGCGCACGAGTTTGCGAGCTGGTCGAAGTTTGTAAAGTACCTTGATGGTCTCCAGCGACCGACGTCGCTTACTTCAAAATTTGAACAAGCTGTTGATGCGATCGTCTCCGGCGATCTCACTACGTTGGATCGATTACTCAAGAAATACCCACAGCTCATCCGCGCACGTTCGCTGCGCAAACATCGGTCAACCTTGTTGCATTATGTCTCGGCAAACGGAGTAGAAGACTTTCGCCAGAAGACTCCCAGGAACATTGTCGAGATAACGCGGCGACTGTTGGAGGCGGGAGCAGATATCAACGCCGAATCCGATGCGTACGGTGGACGGTCCACAACCTTTGGCCTGGCGGCAACAAGTTGCCATCCCGAAGAGGCCGGCGTTCAGTTGCCATTGATGGGCGTCTTGATGGACTACGGCGCGATCGTTGATGGACCAGATGGCGGTAGCGAGGTGAACGGTGCTCTCGCGAACGGTCGCGGTGACGCCGCTCAATTTCTTGCAAATCGCGGCGCGAAGCTTGACCTCGAAGGGGCAGCGGGAGTTGGACGACTTGATGTTGTGAAGACGTTCTTTACTGACAGCGGCAAGCTGAAATCGACAGCGACCCGGCAACAAATGGTTAATGGTTTCTCGTGGGCCTGCGAATTCGGTCACAAGGACGTTGTCGATTTCCTTTTAAGTCGGGGCATGTCTGTCGACCAAAAGGTGAAGCATCACGGACAGACCGGGTTACATTGGGCGGCCTACGGCGGTCATCTTGCGGTAGTGAAATTGTTACTGGACCACAAAGCGCCCGTTGACGTTAAGGACCCAAACTTTGATGGAAACCCGCTTCAGTGGGCTTTGTATGCGTGGGGACAACTGAAAGGAAAGAAAAGAGAGCCGTATTACGCAGTCGTCTCCACTCTTGTCAAAGCAGGAGCGAAGTTAGAACTCGAATTGTACGATGCACATGAAGAAGGACGGCGAGCGCTGAAAAACTTTCGGTCTGATCCCCGGATGGTTGCTGCGTTAGGGCTAAAAAGTCGATAACGATTGCCACGCAAGTCGTCCGGGAAAACCCAGGGAAGCCAATGACTGACACACCAAAGATTGAATGCGAACAACACCACACAATTCTTCCCGTGGATGACATGAATGCTGCAGTTGAGTTCTACACAACCAAGCTTGGGTTTTGGCTGGCGTTCAAGTGGGGCACTCCGCCCACGATGGCCGGGGTAAACCTGGGACAACATGTACAGATATTTCTCCACCTCGGAACACCGAATCCTAACGGTTGCTCGATGTATTTCGTGATAGGCAATGCGGATGAACTTTACGAATTCCATCGGGCGAACGGCGTTGAGCTACTGTGTGCGCCAGAGGATAGGGATTACGGCCTGCGCGATTACAGCGTCCGAGACCTTTATGGATATCGACTCGACTTTGGCCATCCTCTGCTTCATTCAGGGCCACCGATGAAGATCGCGCGAGTCGACGTTAATGTGCGCCTTGAGAAACGACTAGCTGCACTTCTTCAAGATCTTGCGGAGTACAAGCACATGAGTGTGGACAGTTGTCTCGAGGAAATACTGTTGCACACCAATGAGCCACTGGGAGATGGTGTGGCCAGCCCGCACACGAAGCCGCAGTTAGATTACATTCAAGAACTGAAGCGCAAACACGGAATTGATTACGACAGCCACGCGAGCTACCGTTTTGTCGAGGAGTAAGCGAGCGGAATTTAACGGATGTCCAAAACGCGCATCATCGAGGCTGTTCAAAAGCTCGATCTCCAAACAACCAAAGCCTTACTCAAAACTAAACCTGATCTTCTCAACGTATGGAACCGCCAGGGTAGAAATCTTCTGCACCTTGCGTGCGGCGCGAACGTGAAGAAACTAGGCGTGCCTGAGACAGCCGCAGCGCGCCTGGTCAACTTTCTCCTTGATCAAGGAATGGAGAAAGAACAACCGGGGCAGTCGGGTCGAGATCCATGCACGCCGCTTTTTTTTGCTGTTGCATTCGGCAGGAATCTCACCGTTGTCAAACTCCTTATCAAAAGAGGCGCACGGCCTGAACGTGCTCCGGGTGGCGGTCTTTTCGCAGCGGGCTGGTGGGAAGATCTAAAAATACTCGACGTGTTGTTACGTCATGGCGCTCAGATTGACATCGACGTAGGTTCCACTCCTTTCATGGCTTGCTGGCTTTGGAGAAGGTTTAAAGCGGCGAAGCACTTTGCCGTCAACGGTGCTAATGTCAACTTTCAGGATCCGCGCAACGGGAAGACGGCACTTCTCTGTGGAGTGGAAAGAGAATACGAACCGGCGATGTTGAAATGGTTGGTCCAACACGGCGCCTCACCCGACATTAAAGACAACAGCGGCATAACGGCAAGATTGAAGGCGTCGCGTAAGAGGGATAAGCGATACTTTAAGGCGATCGAGTCAAGCTGATTTCACTCAACCTCTCATTCACCCCCGGCTTCAGCCTGGGGTGTCGAGGGCACGGCGAACAAGAAACCGTTTCAACGGTTTCCAAGATGTCCTACTGATCCAGGTTGGCCCATCCGGAAAAACCGTTAAAACGGTTCCAAGAAAACTAAAGGAGCGCGTAGCCCCAGGGTAAAGCCTGGGGTGAATGAGAGGTTGAGTGCTTAGCACAACCTCTTCTCGCGTCACGATCAATCGGCGCTTCTCTCTTCAAGTACCGATAAGATGTTTCCAGATGGATCCTTGAACCAGGCGATTTGAGGACCACGAGGATCTCTTGCTACACCGTCTTTATCTGTTTTTAGATCGGGCATGTTGTACTGCTCAAATCTAACTCCCTGTTTCTTCAACGACGCAACGGCTTGATCAATATCATCCACCGGAAAGTTCAAAACTGTGAATGTTGCTGGCGCGTGATTTGGTTTAGGATAAATGAATACGCCCGTCCCACCTGCTTTAAGTTTCAGGCCTTCTGGTGTTTCTGAAACCTTCAAACCAAGAGTGTTTGTGTAAAACTCTTTTGCCTTTTCTAGATTGTTGACGGAAAAACTCGAAAACGCTTCCTTAACCTTGAACATGGCTTTCCTTTCTTCG
>Ga0310890_10000811_pt1 | contig 10994 bp, 5 predicted proteins | sample T20D3metaG_FD_203751 | JGI IMG/M metagenome (GOLD analysis project Ga0310890, IMG submission 203751) | Lab incubated soil microbial communities from West Virginia University Organic Research Farm, Morgantown, WV, United States - T20D3 | ecosystem: Environmental > Terrestrial > Soil >... | reverse complement strand
ACCACGCTCGCGCAGTTGTCCGGCATGCGCGATGGGCGCGCTCCGCTCATTCGCCACGGCCAGTCACAAACGCTGAACGTGATGTATGCGACGGCCAACCTGTTTGCCGCCATGGGGCAGACACCGCTGGCCGGCCGCGTGTTTGTGGAAGGGGAGGATCTCGCAGGTGCCGCGCCGGTGGCCGTGCTGTCGCATCACTACTGGCGCGACGAAATGGGCAGCCGGCCCAGTGCGATCGGCAGCGCCATGCAGATCGGCCGCGAGATGGTGACGGTTATCGGCGTGATGCCGCCGGAGATGGAGTTCGGCAACCTCGCCGAAATCGATCTCTGGGTGCCGTTGAAGTTGAATGCCCAGAGCGCGCGTGACGCCAGGGGCATGCGCTTCATCGGCCGGCTGCGCGACGACGTGACCTTCGATCAGGCATCGGCGGAACTGGCCGCGATCGGCGACGCGATTGCGAACGAACATCCGGCGACCAACGGCGGCTGGAAGATCCGGTTGATTCCGATCCGCGATCTGACCGGCGGCCAGGGCTTCTGGGTCGTGATCGCACTCTTCATGTTGTCGGTCTGCATGCTGATTGCGATCGCGACGGCTAACGTCTCGAACTTGATCCTGCTGCGCGCGTCGGCTCGAGCCCGCGAACTGGCGGTGCGCACAGCGATTGGCGCGCGCGGCGGCCGCCTGATGCGACAGTTCCTGATCGAAGGCCTGCTGCTGTCGTCGATCGCTGCCGTGCTATCGATCGTGGCCGCGTCGGCCGGCCTCAACGCCCTGACGCTGTTCTCCAGCGAAGAGGTGTTCCAGCAATTGCGCATCGATGGCCACGAGCTCGGTTTCGTCGCGACGCTCGCGCTGATTTGCCCGGTGGTGTTTTCATTGGCGTCCGCGCGCACGATCGTCCGTCCTGATCTGCGTCAGGTCCTCTCGCAAGGGGGGCGCGGTTCCACCGGGACCACTCGAGGACGCAGCGTGCTCGTGGTCGCGCAGGTGGCCCTGGCGGTCATCCTGCTGACGACGTCGACACTGGCGTTCAAGAGCGTGCGCGGCATGTATGCCCAGCCGCTCGGCATGAGCGTGGACCGGCTCTTGATCTTCGGGATGGAATTCAACGACGTCCTCTTTCCGGATCCGGCCGGGGCCGGCGTCGTTGCCAGCTCGACTCGCGAAGCGCTCGCCGCGGTGTCCAACGTCACGCGCGTCTCGATGGTCAGTTCCTTGCCCGTTCTCGGAGATGGCGGACCGGTCACGTTCACGATTGATGAGCGACAAACACAGCCAGGCGAACCGACGCCAACCGCGGTGGTCACGGCGGGACGCGCCGACGCACCCGAGATCCTCGGTGTTTCGCTGCGGACCGGTGCATGGTGGTCCGAAGGCCAGGGCAACGTTGCGGTGATTAGCCAGACGACGGCGACGCGCTACTTTGATGGCGTCGATCGCGCCATCGGCCGCCACCTGTCGCTCCAGAACGGCGACGCGAAGATCACCTATCAGGTCGTCGGTGTCAGCTCTGACATTGCCAACACCGATCGGGCCGAAGCGGCGCCGGCGCGGGTGTGGATTCCCATCACGCCGCAGACACGACGCATGACGTTCCTCATCGAAGGGCAGGATCCGGGCGCTCTCGCGAGCAGCGTGCGGGCGGTCGCGGCCTCCGTGGCACCGGCGGTGCCGATCGAGGCCTTGCAGACGTTCACGGAAGCCATTCGCATCGCTGAAGCGAGCGACTACCTGATCATCGGCGTGCTGGCGACGTTTGCGGTCGTGGCGTTGCTGCTGGCCACCAGCGGTCTGTTCGGAGTGATCTCCTTTACGGTGGCGCAGCGGACGCCGGAGTTCGGCACGCGCATGGCGCTTGGCGCCAGTTCCTGGGACGTGATCCGCCTGGTCGCGCGGCAATCCCTCGGACTCGCCGTGGTCGGACTGACCGTGGGACTGGCCGGTGGCGTCGGCGTTGGCTTCATGATGGGGAGCCTCCTGTTCGGCACGTCGCCCGCCGATCCCCTCACGCTGGCCGGCGTCTCGACGATGCTGGTCGCGGTGTCGGTGGCAGCGACGGCGTTGCCGGCATGGCGCGCGTCGCGGGTCGATCCGGTCGTTGCGCTGCGGGCCGAATAGGCGGATGCGGCGCTTGCCCTGAGCGAAAGACGCGAGGCACTCGCGTCTTGAGTCGAAGGGTATAATCGCCGCCCTTGCCGATCCTTTCACCGGCGCGGCGTTTCGTGCTCTTCACCCTGGTGGCGCTCGGCGCTTCGTCGATCGCAGCGGAGCAGCAACCCACCTTCCGCTCAGGTGTTCGACTCGTCAACGTCACGGTGGTCGCGCACGACTCGGCCGGAAGGCCCGTGACGAGTCTCACGGCATCCGACTTCCAGGTTTTCGAAGACGGTACGGAACAAACGATCGAAGTGTTCGCGATGGACACCGATCGTCCGGTGCAGACCGCGTCAGCGGCGGCACCGGCCCTGGCACCGGCACGCAATCTCTTCACCAACCGCAAGCAGACTCGAGATGGCGGCGGCGTGACGGTGGTCCTGTTCGATCGGTTGAACTCGAGCTTCCAGGATCAGAAATTCGCGCGCGATCAGATCGTCAAGATGCTGGCGAAGGCGCAGCCGAGGGATCGCATCGCGTTGTATGTGCTGGAGTCGGACGTGATCAACGTCCTGCACGACTTTACGAGCGACGCGAGCCGGCTGATCGCGGTGCTCAATAAATATCTCGGCACGACGTCGATCGAGCTCGCGGGATCCGACGAGAAGGCGCCCGACTTCGAGAGGACCGGGATCGCGTCACTCGATGCGGACACCGAAGCGTGGATCACTCGAAGCATGGATGCCGTGTCGGAGCAGTTCCTCCGGCGCCGCAGCGAGCTGACGACCGGTGCGCTCGAAGGCATTGCCAATCACCTCGCGGGAATTCCAGGACGCAAGAACCTGGTGTGGGTGTCCGCGGCGTTTCCGTTCGTCATCCCCCAACAGAATTCGGCGCCGCTGATCATGGACACGGCGATCAACCGGGTCACGCGCGCGATCAACTCCGCCGACGTCGCGGTGTATCCAGTGGACATTCGCGGGTTGATGCCGGCGTTGAATCCGACGACCGCCACCGCCACCACGACCAAAGGCGGAGCGGCCGCGCCGCCGATATTCGCGACGGCGGCGACGATCAGTCCGAACCAGGACACCATGCGGGCGATCGCGGAACTGACCGGTGGTCGCGTGTATCTGAATACCAACGCGATTGGCGAGTCGATTCGCCGCGCCATCGACGATTCCCGCGTGTCCTACGTGCTCGGCTATCGCTCGTCGCGCCCCGACAACGACAACAAGTTCCGGAACATCACGGTCAAGGTCAGTCGCGGCGGCGTCGAGCTGCGTCATCGCAAGGGCTACCTGGCATTGACCGCGCCAACGCGCGATTCAAAGGAGCGGCTCAAGGCACTCGAGCGCGTGATGGTGAGCCCGATCGAAGCATCGAGCATTGAGCTCGCCGCCGAGATCTCGCGGATGGGAAAAGAGGGCACGGTGGTCGTTCGCATCGATCCCACGGCGTTGTCGTGGGAGCAGAAGAAAGATGTTCGCGAGGCCGCGATCGACGTGGTGATCGCGCAGAGCGTAGCGGACGGCAAGTACTTCACGATCAAGGAAACAACGGTGAATCTCACCGCCGATTCAGAGCGCTACAAACAGATGCTGGAAGACGGCCTGACGCTGTCCAGCAACTTCACCGCTGTCCCTGGCGCATATCGATTACACGTCGTCGTGTCCGACGTCGGGTCGCAGTCGGTCGGATCGTTGATTATTCCGATCAAATAGCCTCGCCGTACGGGCCATGGAGGCACGGAACCACGGAGGACCATTCTCGAAATGCCAGAGCCGCTTAGCGGCATTTTGCATTTCAAGGAATAGCCTCCGTGGCTTCGTGTCCTCCGTGGTTCACGTCCGTGTCAGCTACCAGTCGAACTTGACTCCGAACTTGGCGATGCGCGGCGGCAGCACGGTCGTGGCCTTGTCGAAGGCCGCCCCGCTCCTCCAGTTGATGTTGATCGCGGTGTTCGAGTTGAAGGTGTTGAACATGTCGAAGAACAGCCCGAGGCGCGCCTTGGTCGCGAACCGAATCTGTTTCTCGACACGGAAGTCGAGGAGGCTTACCGCGTCCTGGCGGCGCGTGCCGATCGGCTCGGCGAGGATGATCTGCGTGCCGTAGTTCATCGCTGTCGAGAAGTAGCGCGCGTAGGGGGCGCCGCTCTGCAGTTTCACGACCGGCGACACCTTCAGGCCCCAGCCGGCGTCGATGGTACCGGTGATCTTCGCGCTCCAGTTGTTGAACTCGTTCAGCGTCTTCTCGTTCGGGTTGAGCGGGAAGCTGCCGAAGTGCGAGAACCCGCCGCCGGCGACCGCGGTCGCGAAGCGGTTGTTGTAATAGAGGTTGCCGTACTCCTCCGTCCACGTATACGAGAGCGAGGCGTTCATCGACCAGCGGCTGCTATAGCGCTTGTTCGCCGAAACCTCGAAGGTCTTGTAAGTGCCCTCGTACCCGGGGATATTGCCGGTCACCTGATTGGCGGGCCGCGTCGGATCGTCGAGGTTGAACCCGGCGATGTCGGCGCCGTCATCGGCCGTGCTGAGCGTACCGTCCGGCCCGGGATCGCGAATCGTGACCGGGAGGTTGAAGGCGCTCATCGGCCGGGCGATGTTCGAGCGCTGCCAGCCGGCGCTGTCCTTCTTCCACACGAAGCCGGCGCGCAGGCCGAGTTCCGGCATGAGCGCGCGCTCGACGAACATCGAGGCTTCGTCGGTGTGCGGATCCTTGAGGTTCGGATCGATCGACGATGCGACGGTGCCGCCGACGCGCTGGATCTCGGTCGTTTCCTCGCCAACCTGGTAGACCAGGTCGCCGTTGCGATCGACCCAGTTCATGTCGGCGTATTGATCGCTGGTGTTCGGATTGATCGCGTCAGCGAGGTTGACGCCGGGGTTGAAGTAGTAGCGGCCCCAGTTGGCCTTCAGCACGGTCTTGCCGTCGCCGCCCAGATCGTAGCTGGCGCCGAGGCGCGGCACGATCTGGTTGAACGACACGACGTCCGACACCTCGTCGAATGATCGCGCGACCGGATTGAAGCGCGACGCCGGGATCGACTGCTCGGGCAGCCACACATGATAGCGATCGAAGCGCGCGCCGACATTGAGCGTCAGCCGATCGATCGTCCAGGTATCGGTCACGAACAGGCTCGTGGTGCCGAGCGCGTTTTGCGAGCTCGTGCCGCTGTTGTAGAGGCGAACCGAGTTGGCGACTCCGTTGTTGAGGAAATGGATCACGCTGTCGGCGTAGCCCTGGTCCCACATGATGTTGCCGGACTCGTCGAGATACTCGCCGCCGAACTTGAAGTTGTGCGAGCCGCCGGCGAAGTTGTCCTTGAAGTAGCTTAGCGCGCCGGTGTACTGATTGCGGCGCCGCTTGTTGAGCCAGTGACGGCCGCCACCGCGGATCTCGTTGGTGATCAGATCCTCGTAGCGCGTCGCTTCGGTGTTGCTGTCGAGGCCGAAGTTGTAGCCGAACTGGCCGGCGCGGAATTCGGCAAACATGTTCTGCCCGAGCGTACCGTTCCATTCACCCTTGTAGACCCAGCTCGGTGAATCCTGCAGCGTCGTCGAATCGCCGGAGATGTGCACAGGCGCGCCGAGACGATTGCTGCTGTCGGTGCGGTGCGGTTGCTGCTTCGTGCCGAACTGCAGATAGGCGACGACCTTGTTGGCCTGGTTCAGCTGATACGTCGCCTTTCCAGTGTGGTTGAACAGCTTGGTGTCGAACGGCGTGCCGTCGAGGATCGAGCCGGCCGGCGGGGCCGCGACCGAGTTCGCCTGATTCAGGTAGGCGTAGAAGCCCCACACCTTGTCCTTGACGATCGGGCCGCCGAGACCGAGGTTGAGGTTCTTGTAGCTTGCGAGACGGTTGCCGTCCTGCCGAATTGTCGCGCCGGTCGAGGGGATGACCTGATCGGCGTCCAGGTTCTTGGACTGGAATTTCTCGTTCTCGTAGTCGTAATAGAAGTTCACCGACGGTGTGTTGCCGCCGCTCTTGCTGACAAACTGCGTGAGCACGCCGGGGTTCGGCATCTCGGCGGAGTTGCCGGCCGCGCCGATGAAGACTTCCTCGAACGATCCGTAATCGAGGTAGAAGCCGGCGGCCGCGGTGCCTTCGGTCGTGTTGATGCCCTCGACGAGCGGACGGTTCTGGCCCGAGTAGCCGTAGGCGAAGTAGGTCGTCTGCGTGCCCATCGTGCTGCCGCCGACGTCAACGCGGTTCAATGTCACCGACGGCGTCGTCGCCAGCAGCGACCACATGTCGCGGGCGTTGGGGAGCGACGACAGCATCTGCTGATCGTAGTTGGTCTGCACGCGCGTGGCGCTGGTGTCGATCACCGGCGACGCGCCGCTGACCGTCACGCTTTCCTGCAGCGTCGCGACGTTCAACACCAGGTTGATCTGCGTGTTCGTGCCGAGGGTGACGCGCAGGCCGTCGCGCACGCTCGACTGGAATCCTGCGAGCTCGTAGGCCAGCCGGTACTCACCCGGAGGCACGGCGGGAAAGCGATAAATGCCCGCCTCGTTGGTCACCGCGGTCAGCTGGCCGATCTGGGCCGGGCTCGTGGCGATGACGGTCACGCCAGGCAGCACGCCGCCCTGCGCGTCCTTCACTTCACCACTGATGCTGCCGGTGGAGCTCGCGCCGCCGCCCTGTGCGAGCGCTGTCGATGCCAGCGCCACGACGGCCGCGAGCGCCCAGACAATGTTTCTCCAACCTGTCATGTGGAAACCTCCAGCGCTCGTGTGGAGCAAGGAGGGTGCCCGAATGGGCAGGGATGAACGCGCGTGCCGGTCTTGACTACGGAGCGCGAAAGAGTGTGTTCGTCCCGCCCGACAGGATGTTCGTCACAAGGGTAACGAAAGCATCCGCGAACCGTCCGCGCGATTCTTCAATCATGCGGAGGGGCGATCCAATTCAGCGTAGATAGGGGAGCGCGTGAATCACGGTCGCGATGATCGCGCCGAGCGTGACGACCAGGCATCCAACCGCGATCGCGATGTGGTCGATGCGTTCCGGCTTCAATGGATCGAGGACTAACGATGTGAGATAGCCGCCGGCGAAACCACCAAGGTGCGCGGCATTGTCGATGCCCATGCCGGGGATGAATCCCATGATGCCCATGAAGAGCGCGTACTGAATGCCAGCCTGGCGGATGTGACTGCTGCCGGTCCGGTTGCCGTAGTGAACGAGCGCGCCGAGAAAGCCGAAAATTGAGGCCGAGGCGCCCACGGTCAGGCCGGCGCCAAAAAACGGCAAGCCGAATAAGCCGAGGAACGAGCTGAGCGTGAAGCCGGCGATGCCGGCGATGGTGTAGATGATCACCATGCGGCCGGCACCGTACAACCGGGCAATCTCCGGACCGAGCTGGCGGATCCACATCACGTTGAAAAAGATGTGCAGGATGCCGCCGTGCAGCCAGCCCGCCGTGATGACCGTCCACCACCAGCCGAATTCGAAAACGGGCGAGGCACCGCTTGCCCCGAGGATGCGCATCGCCGCGCTGCCGGGCGAGAGTCCGATGTTGTTTCCGTCACGCGACATCACCAGCGACAGGACGTACATGATGATCGTGCCGCCGGTGACGATGTTGATGAAGCCGAGATCGTTGCCGAGGGCGCGCAGCGCCGGCGCGAATCCCCACAGACCAGGATTGCGGCGGCCGCAGTTGTAGCAGGTCGGATCGTTGACGCCGACCAGCACGCCACACGACGTGCAGAGAACGGATCCTTCGCGTTTGCGCTTGAGGAGCATTCACGGACAAGTATCCAGTAGCCAGTAGCCGGTAGCCAGAAAAAACGCAGACGTTCTTCTGGACACTGGCATCTGGATACTGGCTACGACGCTTCTGTGAGGCCTCTCGTGCCGAGCGTAAAGCACGCCGCTCCTACGAAGATGAGGATCGCGCACGGCGTCGCCATCTCCGCGATCGAGAAGTTGCGCCACACGCCGCCTTCGATCGCCAGCATCGTCCAGCGGATCGGGCTGATGAAGCTGATCGACTGGATCCACGACGGCATGATGAAGGTCGGCACCATGGCGCCGCCGACCATCGACAGCGGCATCAGGATCGCCCACCCCGCGCCCGACGCCGTCTGTTCGGTCTTGCCCAGGCTGGCGACCAGCATCATGAAGCCCACGAAACAGATCGCCGCGGACAGCCCGGCAAGCGCGAGCATCGGGTACGACGTCGGCCGCACGCCGAAACCAAGCGCGACCCCCAGCAGCATCAGCTCCACGAACATGATCGACGTGAAGCAGGAGAGCGCCTTGCCGCCGAGAATCTGCGCGGAGGTCAGCGGCGCCATGCGCAGCCGCACCAGCGTGCCGTGCGTGCGCTCGGTCACGAGACTGATGCCGAACGACATCGCGCATCCGATCAGCCCCCAGATCACGCCTTGCGGGAACGTGATGTCGAATGGATTCCGCGGACCTTCGTAAATGCGGGCGACGTCCTTCTTGGTGATCTTCAGCGGCTGCCATTCACCCTGCGGCGATCCCGGCGGCCCTTGCGACTGCGGTGTGCCCATGAAGGTCTTCCATTCGCCGAGAAAGCGCTGCACCGGCGCGGCCTGATCGGGCGGCGCCTGCTTCAGGTCGCCGAGCGCCTTGTCGACCATCGCGGTGGACGCCTTCGAGTCGGTGAACATCTTCTGCAGGTCGGTGGCGGCGTGCTTCATCAGCAGGCCCTCGAGCATGCCGGCCTCGGCCTGGCGGGCCGGATCGACGCCGACTTCGATCTCTTTCGAGCTCCCGTAGAACATGCGATTGGAGGCCTCACCGAATCCGGGCTTCACCACGATGAAACCGGTGCGCTGACCGCGCCGGACCGCATTCTCCGCATCCGCCTGGGTCATCGGCGTCAGCTCGAACGACTCCTCGATCGTCTTGAGGAACGCGCGTGAACCGTCGGTGTTGTCCTCATCGACGATGGCGACACGGACCTTGCCCTGTTCGCCGTTGTTGTTGCCGCCGAACATGATGCCAAAGAGCACGGTGACCAGGATCGGCCACACGAAGGTGAAAAACATGCCGCCGCGGTTGCGCGGCATCAGCCGCAGGTCCTTGAGCGCGAGCGCGATGATTTGCTTCATGGGTTAGTCCGTTAATCCCGCAGGCTGCGGCCCGTGAGTCGAAGGAAGACTTGTTCGAGCGTCGGCCGCTCCATTTGGAAGGCGTCGATCGTCGAGGTGGCGGCGATGCGATTCAGGTCCGCGAGCGGATCGGCTGTCTGCAGTCGCTGCTCGCGGCCGTTGGTCTTGACGACGAGGATCGGCGCTCCTCCGTGCGCGGCGAGCAATTCGCTTAGTGTGCCGAGCGCGAGCAGTTTGCCGGCGTCGACGATGGCAATGCGATCGCAGAGGCGTTCGGCTTCTTCCATGTAGTGCGTCGTATAGATGATGGTGCGGCCCTCGCGATGCAGCGCTTCGATGCTCTCGAAGATCTTGTTGCGCGACTGCGGATCGACGCCGACCGTTGGCTCGTCGAGCAGGAGCAGCTCGGGATCGTGCAGGACGGCCGCCGCAAGATTGAGCCGGCGCTTCATGCCGCCCGAGTATCCGCCGGCGCGATCGCCCTTGCGATCGGTGAGGCCGACGAAGTCGAGGCACCACCTGACGCGCTCGTCGAGCCTGTGGCCCGAAAGGCCGTAGACCTCGCCGAAGAACCGAAGGTTCTCTTCGCCGGTCAGCAGGTCGTAGAGCGCAAGTGCCTGCGGCGCGACCCCTATTGCTTGCCGCACCTCCGGTGCGGCGGGATTGCCGTGGCCTTCGATCGTGACCGTGCCTGTATCTGGTGACAGCAAGCCCACGGCCAGGCTCACGGACGTGCTCTTACCCGCGCCGTTGGGCCCGAGCAGGCCCAGCACTTCGCCCTTGCGAACCGCGAGCGAAAGCCCGTCCACCGCCACGATCTTGCCGAACGATTTTCGAACGTTCGAGAGGGTCAGCATGGATACCTGACTATACGTGCGCGCGGGATCACGGTTCAGCAGGCGCGGTCGAACGGCGGGTTTTCGGGGTCGAAGGGTACAATTGCCAAATCGGTACCGAACTCCTCATCATCTTCCTGCTCATCCTGGCCAACGGCGTGTTCGCCATGTCGGAGATCGCCGTCGTCGCGGCCCGCAAGGTCCGCTTGCAGCAGCGCGCCGACGAGGGCGATGAGCGCGCCAGGAAAGCCCTCGAACTGGCGCACGATCCGAACAGGTTCCTGTCGACGGTGCAGTTCGGCATCACGTTGGTCGGCGTGCTGGCCGGCGCCTACGGCGGCGCGACGATCGCGGCGAAGCTGGCTGTGCCGATCTCGGAAGTGCCGCAGCTGGCGGCCTATGCGGAAGGCATTGCGCTTGGCCTCGTCGTCACCGGGATCACCGTGATGTCGCTCATCTTCGGCGAGCTCGTGCCGAAGCGCATCGGCCTCAACAACCCCGAAGCGATCGCGTCATGGGTGGCGCGGCCGATGATCCTGCTGTCGAAAATCGGCGGTCCGGTCGTCCACGGGCTGACCGCGGCGACGAACCTTGTGCTGCGCGTGTTCGGCATCAAGGGCGAGGCCGAGCCGAACCTTACCGAAGACGAGATCAAGGCGCTCATCAGCCAGGGCGCGGAAACCGGCGCGGTCGGCGCGACCGAAGAGAACATCGTGCAGCGCGTGTTCCAGCTGGGTGATCAGCGTGTCGCCGCGATCATGACGCCGCGTCCCGACATCGAATGGATCGACGTCGATGCCGGCGAAGAGGAGCTGCGCGAGTTCCTCGCCTCACACGCGCACACGCAGTTTGTCGTCTGCCACGGCGGGCTCGACGAGGTGCTCGGCATCGTCCGCTCCGCTGACCTGCTGCCGCTCGCGTTCAAGGGCGTCCGGATCGACCTTCGCAGCCTGACGAAGGAGGCGCTCTT
>Ga0310890_10000809_pt1 | contig 11003 bp, 8 predicted proteins | sample T20D3metaG_FD_203751 | JGI IMG/M metagenome (GOLD analysis project Ga0310890, IMG submission 203751) | Lab incubated soil microbial communities from West Virginia University Organic Research Farm, Morgantown, WV, United States - T20D3 | ecosystem: Environmental > Terrestrial > Soil >... | reverse complement strand
CTCTGCCATGCGGGATTTGCGTACGTCGCGCCTGGAATAATCTGCGCGTACATGGCGAGCCGCCCGGTCGTCGGCAGCGCCTCGAGGGTTTCGCGTTCGAGCGTTGTCTGCTGTCGTACGTTGGAGATGTCGACGACGGGCGACTCGCCGGTTACCGTGATGGTTTCCTCGACGGTGCCGACTCGCAGCTCAGCGTTGATTGCCGCGGTGAACCCGGTGGTCAGCTCGAGCCCTTCGCGCCTCAAACTGCTGAAGCCAGGGAGGCTGAACGTGACCGTATAAATGCCGGGACGCAGGTCGACAATCCGGTACAGGCCCTGGCCGTCAGTGACCACACTGCGGACCTTGTCAATGAGGGCGGGACTGGCGGCTTCCACGGTGACGCCTGGCAATACCGCACCAGACGCATCGCGCACCACTCCTGCGATGGAGGCACTATCGGCCACCTGCGCCGATGCACCAGCGGATACGACCACGAGGGACCCGACAACGACGACAACGACGAAGAGCGACGCGGTCCGCGAGGTTCCCATTAGCTTCCCTCCTATAAAGACGCGAAGGAGCCGGTATGAGTCCGCTAGCCGTGTATGAAGATCACCTCACGAAAGAGAGTCGAGCAGACCGCGGTATAGCACCTCGGGCGAACCCGGTCAAGCAAACGTCCGTATCACGAGGCACGCGATTAGGAGCGCCCCCCTGCCTTGGCAACGGTCGCGATCGAATCGGTGCCCCCATGAATATGCAGAACCTGCGAAACGTCCAGCTTCAGCCGCTGAATGTTCTCGTAGAAATTCACCGTGAACTGGGGGGGCGTCGGATAGGGCTTGGCCCCCGGCCGCGGGTGGAACGCATCCGCCTGAATAACCACCTTCTGCTTCGGCAGATACGCCATCAGGAGGCCCTCATGGTGCAGATTGCCTCGAATGTGATGAAGTTCCAGCGTGTTCATCGCGTCCGTGAATACTCTTTTGTCGCGGAAGCCTTCCACAACAGCGCGGCGTTTCGACTTCGCGAGGCTGTCGGGGTTGATCTGGTGCGGAAGCGACAGCACCTTCTCGAGGAACGGCTTATTCACCTCGTGCGTGACAATGGTGACCCCTTCGGCCGCGAACGCACGAACGCCGCCCGAGTGGTCATAGTGCGCGTGCGTGTTCACGAGATACCGGATCGGCTTGTTCGGCACGAGTCGCTTCACTTCGGCCATCACAGCGTGCGAACGCGCGTCGTTGCCGAGCGCTTCGACGACGACCAGGTAGTCGGTGAATTCGACGAGGACGCTGTTCAGTCCGGCTGTGATCACCCAGGCTCCGTCGCCGAGCCGCTCTGACTTCGCGGCCGTTTCGGCGGGTCCCGCCGGCGGGTTTGCGGGAATCTCGAGCGTCGCCGCACCATTCGGCCGCACATCGCTGACCGTGATGTCCAGCGTCGGGAAGCCGCCTTGACGCTCCACTATCCGTGTCGGAAACTGCACGCCGCCGAAATTCTTGTAACCCGAATACACCGCCTCCATGAGCATGTCGCCCAGCATGGTGTTGTCCACGCGGGTTTCTACTCGCTCAACAAGGTTCTGATCGTTCAGCGTACCGGTGACGGTGTACTTCCCGAGTGCCGTGAAGGAGAGCGTACGCCGGCCACCGGTGTTTCCAGCCGTAGCCTTGTTCGCAGCCGCGGCTTTGAGAAATCCGTGCGGCGTCATCCAGATCTGGAGCTGTCCGGTTTCCGTGCGGGGTGTCGCCTGCCGCACCTGGGTCTGCTCGCCGAGGATCGGCCGCATACCGCCCTGGCCGGTCGCAGCGATGAAACCCCCGGCCCCTCCCCCGCGGGCGGGATTCTCGTCGTCAACTCTCACGAGCTCCTCTCGAAAGGCAGGTGTGTCGTAGCGCACGCCGGTGTTGTACTTGACCACTTTGAACCGCGGCCATGGCGACTCCGGCGTGAAGTTCTGGCCGACCATGAAAACCGAGCCGGTACCGGAGTATTGGATGGACTGGAGACTGCCTGTCCCCATCGCCTTGGCCGCCGCGTCGATAACGTCACCTGCATCCTGCGCGCTCACCCAGTACCCACACAACGCCACACCGACAAGTGCCAACGACAGGATCCGTTTCATGAGGCCTCCCCCGGCGCGCCAATTCTAACGCCGGTTGCACGTCGATTGACAGCGGCGCTAGACTGCGACCCCACGTAGGGAGGAGTTGAGATGCACCGGCTGCGCCTTTCGCTGTTCGCCTTTTTGTTAGCGGGCCTCGGGTTCGAGCTGCTTCCCTCCGCGGCGTCGATGCAGCAGAGCCGAGTCGATCCCGCCAAAGGGGGGGTCGGTGACATCACCGGGCCCTACGAAGTTCCCGATCCGAAGTGGCCCGAGTGGGCCCATCCCTACCCCAAGCCGGGGTACATCTGGGGATCGCAGGGCGGCGTGTTTGCCGAATCGCCCAACCGCATCTACCTGGCCAACCGCGGAGAGCTGAAGCTGCCGGACCGCGTCCCTCCGAACTTTCCAGGCAATTGGGGCTTCTTCAATCAGCAGGCCGCGACACAGCCGATTGCCAACATGGTGAACTGCATCGTGGTGGTCGACGGCAACGGCAAGCTGATCGAGGCATGGAATCAGTGGGACAAGCTGTTTGAATGGGGCCGCGGACCACATCAGGTATACATCAGCCCGTACGACCCGGAGCGCCTGGTATGGGTGGTCGATGACATGCGACACGTGATCTACAAGTTCACGCACGACGGCAAGCGGCTCGTGCAGACGCTTGGCGTGCTGGACGAGTTCGGCGACAACGACGACCTGACGCGCTTCCGGCGTCCGACCATGATCGACTGGCTGCCTGACGGAACGTTCTTCGTGGCGGACGGGTACGGGAACACGCGCGTCGTGAAGTTCAACAAGGACGGCAAACCGTTGATGAAGTGGGGCACGCGCGGGACGGGTCCCGGTCAGTTCAACACGCCGCACGGCATCGCGGTCGGAGGCTCACCCCCCCGCGTCTTCGTCTCCGACCGAGGCAACAGGCGCATTCAGGTGTTCGACGTCAATGGCAACTTCCTCGAAGAGTGGCCCGGTATTGCGCCGCACAGCATGATGATGAGCGCCGACGAACACGTATGGGCAGTCGACAGTATCTCGGATCGCATCGTCAAATTCGATCTGTCGGGACACGCCGAGTATTCGTTCGGACAGTTCGGAACGCGCCCTGGCTACACATGGGCGATGCACCAGATCTCTGCCGACCAGGACGGAAATTTGTTCATCGCGGAAGTGTTCGGCGGACGCACGCAGAAGTACCGCCCGAAACCGGGCGCCGATCCGACGCAGCTCGTGCGCGGCCGATCGCTCATGCCGATGGCGGGAGGCACGCGATGACACGCATCCGTGGCGCGCAGGCTTCAGGCTGCGCGAACGACGTGCACGCGCACGCTAACCAGCCTCCGCCAAGGCTACGGCGGTCCGCCGGAGCTTTAGCGAAGGCGGAAGCGTGCGCGCTACTCGTTGCGCTCTCGCTGACGCTGGCCGGCGTCGTCGTTTCCGCGCAGCAACGCCCGAACTTCACCGGCACCTGGAAGTACGTGTCGAGCACGCCACCGAACTATCCCGGTTCGAACGGATGGGGCGTCCCGTCGCCCACGGTCGTGGTCACGCAAACCGGAACCGAACTCACGATCGAGAGCGGCCAGTTCGGCGCCGCATCGATGAAAGTCGTGTACAAGCTCGATGGCACAGACACGGTATGGGACGGAACGTCGAGCAGTCAGTCCGGATCGACCGCTGTCGTGAAGTGGCGCACGAAGGCGAGTTGGGACGGAAACCGGCTCGTGCTCTATACGTGGAATACGGCCCTCAATCAGATGCGCGACATCATGAGCCTCAGCGGAGGGCAACTGACGATCGTCCGGGCCACAGAACAGCCAGGGCCCTCCACCAACGCGACGTTGACGTATACGAAGGGGTCTTAAGTCGCCCTTTTCTTCGCCGGCACCGGGATGCCGGCGATCTTCAGATTGACGGAGAAGAGCGTGCTCCTGGTGGTGAAGTAAAGCGTCTTCCAATCGTCGCCGCCGAACGCGATATTCGTCGTCGCCGGTTGCCCGTGGACAATCCGACCCAATTTCCGCCCTTTGTTGTCCATGATGTAGAGGCCGCCTGCGCCGCCGCTGTAGAGATTGCCGGCGCTGTCGACCTTGATCCCGTCTGGTACTCCGGGCTCCGCGCCGTTGAGATCCACGAACACCCGGCTCGTTTCCATGGCGGCCATGCCATTGGGCAGAAGATCGTACGCCCGCACGTGACGGCGGCGTGAATCGGCAATATAGAGGATGCTTTCATCCGGCGACAACGCAAGGCCGTTGGGTCTGACCATGTCGTCAACAACGAGCGACATGGAGCCCAGGTCGCCCGACACGCGATATACCCCCGAGAGCGTTACGTCCCATTGTTCAGGCGCGGCATTGCCGCCGGGATCCGTGAAGTAAATGGTGCCGTCGGATTTGACGATCACATCGTTCGGCCGCAGCAAGCGCTTTCCCTGGAAGCTGTTGGCAACCACCGTGACGCTGCCATCGGGTTCGTAGCGGGTAACGCGCCGGGTCAGATGCTCGGCCGAGATGATGCGGCCCTGCAGATCGCGGGTCATACCATTGGCCTCATTGGTCTTTTCCACGGCAACGGTCGCAGCGCTCCCGGGCGTGTATTTCATGCGCCGCGCGGTCTGGATATCGTTGAAGAGCAGATAGCGGCCGTCGGACATCCACAACGGGCCTTCGGCGGGACCAATGTCGCCGCCAAAGCCGGTGGCGAGCTGCCGTATCGGCTCGCTGGTGTTGATGATGTTCGCGAGCTCGGGCGCCGTCGACTCGATCCTGCCGGCCGCCTGGGCGAAGGCGCTCGTCGCGCCACCGGTCATGGCCAGACCAGCGGCGCCCATCAATCTCATCATGTCTCGACGCGAAAGACCGTTCGAAGCACGCATGGAGCCTCCCTCGCAAACGCTTGCGTTCCGCTAGTTGCCCGCAGTCCGTCCCGCCTCCACAGCCACGCGCGGCGGGGCGCCAGCACTGTAGAGCAGACCGGTGTACTGCATCTCTTCCCATGTCTGGTCACCCCACGACACATCCACGTTGGGATCGGGGTTGGATGCATTACGGGCTGAGTTGTCGTACCACGCGCTCGATACGATCCGCGAGCCTTTTGGGACCCGCAGCGGCTCACGAAACATGTAGTACGTCTGCCAGTTGAAGTCGTACCTCGGGACCGACAAGATCACCCGTTCGGTGCCATCCGGCCGCGCCAGCCGGTACTCCCACTTCTTCCCGCGCAGATGGGTATGGGGGAACAATCCCCATACTGTCGCGTCCTGCTGAAAGGCGACGCCTGCATCCACGCGCACGTCGCTCGCGCGGGCTGGCAAGCTGAGCGTTGCGTTGAAGAAGTGGTTGGCGAACACTTCGACGGGCGCGGGATTCTTGGAGAGGATCAGTCCGATTTTCGTCCGATCCGTTCCCGCCGTGCCGTCGGTGGAGTAATGCATCTGCAACTCGAGGACGCCGCCCGCTTCGAGACGCAACGCTGTGCCGGCAGGAAACACCTGGGGCAGCGTACCGGGCGCGTAAGTGGCAATCAGCCTGGCCGGAGTCGCGTCGGTCTGGCGGGGTCGAAGGCCTGAAGCACGTGGCGCAGGCGGTCGCTGACGCTCGCTGTCGAACAGCAGCACCGGCACCCGCTGCGCATCGGGCTTCGCTCGGTAGTACGCAAGCACGTGATGAACAAGTCTCCGATTGCCGGGCCGGATTTCAAGTGCCTGGACGTACGTCGGCTTCGCGAAATTGGTCGGGATATACATCCATTCGTATTCCACGACCCCTTTTGCCGGAACTGGGTAGTCCTCAGTCATCTCGAAGATGACGTCGGGCTCGCCGATTTGCCAGCCGTCGACGTACTTCGGCGGTGACGGCACGTCGGCGGGATTACCCTCGAGCGCTCCGGCAGCCACCCACGCGGCGATTGTGTTCTTGTCTGCGTCGCTGAGACGTCGATCGTTGGCGAACTCACCGTGTGCCGGATCGGCATGCCAGGGCGGCATCACGCCCGTCAGCACTGCGGCCTGAATGGCCTTCGCCCATGGACGAGCATCCTTGTAGGTGAGGAGCGACATTGGCGCCACCTCGCCTGGTCGATGACAGTGCGTGCAATTCTTGAAAAGGATCGGCGCCACATCCTTACTGAACGTCGGTGCGCTTGCTGGCTGCGCCTGTGGTGGCGCAGCCTTCAGACCGACGAGCGCGCTGAAACATATCGCGACCATTCCGGCGACGATCACGGTACCTCGCATGGGTCCCCTCTTCCCTCTATTCCACTTCGTGCCACTCAAATGATCGCGGTTCACGTCCAAACTCAGCGCAGTGCCGTGCTTATGCCCCTGATGGTCGCCGCAAGTGCACGCAGGCGCGAGCTGTCGTGCCTGCTCGGGGCAGTTGCCTCCACCCCTTCAATTTGCGTTGCCAATGAATCGAGCTCGCCCCGAACGCCGCCGGCATTCCTGCTGCGACCTGCCCGAAGTTCATCTGCGCGACGCAATGCGCCCCGCACCGCGGCGACACGCTGCGAGCCGATCGCGCCGCTTCGCGTGAGCTGATCGAGATATGCCCGCGCGACGACGGAAGCGGCGGGCCATGTGAATCGCTCCTGTTGCTGCGCATTGAACCTGCTGGAATGGACCAGCAGCGCCGCGTCGATCTCATCTTGCGAGAGATGCTCGCTCGGCGTCAGTCGGAATACATCCAGGCCGCGAGCAATTTCGGTTGCATAGATGCGACCGTTGTACCAGTAGGCCGACCAGTAACCACCCGTAATCAGCTGTTTGGCGTCGAGCGGACCACGATCGAAGAATGCGATCTCGACAGGTTTGACCGCGTCGGTGAAATCGAACACCGATAACCCGCCCTGGTACCAGGCCTGTACCATGATGTCGCGTCCCGGCACAGGAATCAGCGAGCCGTTGTGAGCGACGCAGTTTTCCTGTTCGGTCTGCGGAACGGGCAGCTTGTAGTAACCGGCGAAACGCAGCTTGCGATCGACGAGGTCGAAGATCGCATTCGCTCCCCATGTAGATGGATCGGACGCGCGGCACCGGGGGCGCGTGCCACCACCCCATTCGTCGGTGAAGACGACCTTCGACCCGTCGTTATTGAACGTGGCCGAATGCCAATAGGCGAAACTCGTGTCCTCGACCTGATCGAGCCTGACGGGATTGGCCGGATTGGAGACATCGAGCAGGACGCCATTGCCTGAGCACGCGCCGGCAGCCAGCTTCAGCTCGGGAAAGACCGTCAGGTCGTGGCACTGATTGGTCACGCGCGTTCGCTGCGTTCCTGGTCCGTGGTCGCCCCCTTTCCAAAGTCCGGCGATGGCTCCGGTAGATGGGTCCGCAAAGATGCGCGGACGGCTGACGATGCGCGCCTTCTCAGGTGAAGCAAGCGGCACCTGGATGACGTCGATGCTGAACAGCGCGGTGTTTGGATCTTTTTCCGGCTCTGACGCCGAGCAATCTGCGAGTTCGTTGGCCGACCGAACGCGTCCGGTTCCTGATCCGTACACGTAAACATTGAGGGGGTCGGCCTGGTCGGTCACCAGAGTGTGAGTGTGTGATCCGCGGCAAGTCTGGACCGCCGCAACCTGCTTCGGCGTTCGTATATCGCTGATGTCAAAGATCCGAACACCGCGAAAACGTACAGAGCTGACCGGTTCGGCGACCCCGCCAGTGCCGCAGTCGATTCGACCGCGAGTCTGCTCGACAGACATGAACAGCAGATTGCCGTACACCGATATGTCGCCCTGGCCACCGGGACACACGACCGACGCAAGCAGTCGCGGTTTTCCGGCACGGTCGATGTCGTAGACGTTGAACCCGTGGAAATTGCCGACAAATACGCGGCTATCTCGGAATGCGAGATCGGAATTCGAGAAATTCAAGTTGTCGGCCCCGGGCTGAGGCGGCGGTGAAGTGCCTGCCAGCTCGTGTTCTCGGGCTGCCTGGTCGAGGGCGGCTTCCTCGCCGGGGGCACGTTCTGGAGGTGTTGGAAGGCCGGCGGGCGCTTTCGGCTCGAAGAATCCTGCCGGCTTGGGAATGCTTGCAACCAGCTCGAGATTTCGCGACGCGGTTCCCGCGTCACGCAGACCCGCCTTGAGACCGAAGCGTGGATCGTTGGACGCTGAACGTCCCTCCTGCGCGGTTCCCTGGATTACACCGAAAACCGCCACGAGCGCGATCGAGAGCACCACGGCAGCGAATCTCATCTCCGACTCTCCTGGAGCATCGTGCTCATACGGTCGATCTCCATGCGTTGATCGGCGTCCACCTCCGACGCAAACGTGAAGATATCCGACTGCTGGCCGGCGCCTGCGGCCGCGAAAAGATCGTCGACCATGGTCAAGGCGCCTTCATGATGTTTGATCATGAACTCGAGGAACAAGCGATCGAATTCGCCGCCTGTCGCATCTGCGAGGCGCCGCATCTCGTCGGCGGTCAGCATGCCGGGCATTGCGGTCGCGGGATGGGCATGGTTGGCGTCATGACTCGAAAGCGGCACGCGACGGGCGCTCAACCACTCGCGCATCAATTGAATTTCATCGGCCTGCGACAGCTCGATCCGCCTGCCGAGCAGCCGCATCTCTTCACGCGAGGATCGTGAAGCGAGCAACCCGGTCATTTCCAATGCCTGGGCGTGATGGGCGACCATCGCCTGCATGAATCGAACCTCGGCTTCCGTGTACCGAAGCTGCGAGAGATCGACCGCCTCGCTTGCGCCTATGACACGACTCGGCTCACCGGGAGCGCCCGGCTGCACGATTTGCGTTGCAGGCTCAGGAAATGTGCTGCGACACGACGTGCTCGCGACAACCGCCAGAATGAACGCCGCACTTCGACGTCGCATTTCTTTGCGCGGCAACGGAAAGGCAGGCGGGCCGTAAAGGCCCGCCCTACAGTGATGAACTCCAGGCACCCTAGGCACTCCAGGCACCCTAGGCACCTTCGGCACGCTACGATGAGACCGGCTTCAGCCCGAGCAGCTTGATCAGATTGCCGCCGAGGATGGCCTCCTTCTGCTGGTCGTTCAGCACCTTCGCGTTGAGGATGAAGTCGATGCCCACAGGCCAGTCGAACGGAAAGTCCGTACCGTAGAACATGTGATCGGCGCCGACCTCCGCAACCAGGTTCCGCAAGCCTTCCTCGCGAAAGATCATCGAGTCGATGTAGAGATTCCTCCTGAAGTATTCGCTCGGCTTCAGCTTGGTGCAGTCGCCCTGTCCGCCGCCGCGGCCGCATCGCGCGTCCGATCGACCAAGGTAGGACGGCAGGTATCCGCCGGCATGGGCGGCGCAGATCTTCAATCCCGGAAAACGATCGAGCGTTCCCTCGAAGATCAGGTGCGAGAGAAATACGGTGGTCTCGAGCGGGTTGCCAATCGTGTTGCCGAGCGCTCCCTTGCCGCCGAGCCTCTGGTTCGAGGTCGTGCCGGGCGCCTGCTGCGGGTGCATGAACAACATGACGCCGAGCTGCTCGGCCTTGGCCCAGAACGGATCGAACTTCCGGTCCGACAGCTCCTGTCCTTCGACGCTGCCGCCGATCGGAGCACCGCGGAAGTTCAGCTTCTTGACGCCGTATTCCAACTGCTCGGCGGCGAGGTCCGGGTGCTGCAACGCGCATGTCGCCATACCGACGAATCGATCCGGATAGCGTTTGACCCACTCCGCCGTCTTTTCGTTCTGGAGATCGCAGACGCGGCGAGCAAGGTCGCGGTCGGCCGCGTACCACCACGGGTTCATGTTGAGCACCGAGATGTCGATGCCCTCCTTGTCCATGTACTGGAGCCAGCCTGGTCCGAGGTACCGGTCCTTGTTGCCGGCCTGACCCTTGAACTCCATCTCGAGCGGCGTGCCGCGCACGATGTCGATCACTTCGGGGACGAAATGATGGGCGTGAATGTCGATGACCGTGATGCGTCGGCCACCGATCATTGCCCGGCGGCGCGTCCCAGGAGCCTGCGCAGCCGCCATGGCGGCGAGCCCGCCGGCGCCGACGAACACACCCGCCGTCGCGCCCGCGACGTTTACCAGAAACTCTCTCCGATTCCGCATGAGGATCTCCCGCAGACAGCGCAGGCGTCAGCCTGCGCTTGTCATTTGCCGTAGAGCGCAGGCTTCAGCCTGCGCGACTGACCGCTGACCGCCGCGCACGCTAAAGCGTGCGCTCTACGGGTAACCTTCGACCACCAACTACCAACCACCGACTAGAACGACAGCTGGGCTCCGATCTTGATCAGGCGGCCGCCCATGATCTGTATAGCGTTCCGCCACTGGTTATTGTTCGCGTCGTACCGTGTCTGCTCGTTGAGAACAGTGTTTTCGTTGAGCAGGTTGTAGAAATCCAGATTCGCTTGGACACGCCTGTTCCCGCCCAGCGGGAAGAAGCGGCTGAGTCGGAAATCGACCTGCTTGATCCGCTCCCCAAACAGCGTGCCGTTCGGGATCATGTCGATCGCGACAGTCTGATTGCATGTCGCTGCGGTCTGACTGGGGCACGTCGAGAGGTGCCGGCCCAGCGACGGCCTGATTTCCGCGTTCGTCGCTATATAGCTTGCTCGTATCGGAAATCCCGGCTTGTTCTGGTACACCGCGCTCGTCTGGATGCCAAATGGCAGCGGATAGACGACATTGAAGCCGAAGCCGGTCCCGCCGGACCACCACGGCGTGCTGACGCGGCAGAACCCCGGCCGCGCATCCCGGACGGGTACCGCCAGCGCCGCGCCTGCAGGCGTTCCGGCTGTCACAGTAGCCGGCGAGTCGATCACCAGGCAATTGTCGGTCAGCGTGCTGCCCGTGGTCAGGCTCCCTTGGAAGCGCCCACCCTGCAAGAAGCGCGCGTTCAAGGTGATGTCGACGCCGTTGAACACTTCAACCATCTCCCCGTAGTGGGACGACTGGGTCCGCAGGTTCGCGACCTGGC
>Ga0310890_10000807_pt1 | contig 11005 bp, 13 predicted proteins | sample T20D3metaG_FD_203751 | JGI IMG/M metagenome (GOLD analysis project Ga0310890, IMG submission 203751) | Lab incubated soil microbial communities from West Virginia University Organic Research Farm, Morgantown, WV, United States - T20D3 | ecosystem: Environmental > Terrestrial > Soil >... | reverse complement strand
CTAAAGAACCAGGATGAGAGTTACCATCATTGTCCTTTGTGTCTTTGACTTGATTTGTAGGAGTATAAAATCCTCCAACAATTAGTTTGTTGTTCCCACTGATATTACTATTTCCTTGATTGTTTTCGAGCACGTTAATTGTTCCTCCTTTTATTTCATAGTCCTTATCAGTTATTGAATAATTCCCAACAGGAAGTGTAAAAGGTTCTGAAGTATTTGTATAATCTAAGGTACCAGTTGAAAATGATGAAGCACCGCTATTTTCTCTATTATTAACATTGACTAATTCTAAATCATGTGGATGGGGTGTATCCCAAGGTGCATCGGCATCCAAGAATATTAACTTTGTACCTTCGTAGATAACAAGATTTGTCGGAATAAAATATGCGTTCTTATCTGTAATTAATTTATGTTGTTCCTCTTTCCAACTTTCATGTGCCTCGTTTACAATTAGCATTACAAAGGTGTCTACGTTAGCAGGTAGTTTCAATATCTCAGTTGTATGGACAGATTCTGCCGAAGGAATATTAGAATAATTTGTAGTAACATTAGAAGTAACCTCTTGTGCATATATGGAAATCAAATTATCCTTAGTATTACTTCCAAAACTAAGAACGGATACCACCGAAATTGCTAAAAAAGCGCAGATACATATACTTTTTATATTAATAACAGATGTTAAAGTCATTATATAAAATACACATTAATGCCTTATACTACTTACCTTGCGATTATCATAAAATCAATGGAATCTTCCTTTTGAATAAAATAAAGTCAGATATATTTTGAAACCACCATCTCGGATCGCCTTATGATTAAGTCTGGATGGAGAGATGCGGATAAGTTTAGTAAGCATATTAAAGTAATAGGAAATTGCAAATCACAATAAATTAAAACTATAATTCAAACTATCATTCTTTTATTTCTACTACTCTTCACTCTCACGCTTTGATAGGATTCATCTAGCAGCAGTCAGAAATTAGGATATGAACAATCAGAGAATGTTGGTATGGGATAATTTATCAATTCGCCCACTATACGCTCCAAGATAATGGAGACCTTTCTATCGACAGCACTATAGTCTTATGTTGTATAATTTGTAACTTTTCTTATACTGAATCAACTATCTCTCTTCTACCGCTTGTGATTTATCATATCTTTCGTCTATATGTATTGATGAAATTATTCGTGATATTCCTATATCCATAAGAGATAGATGGGTATACTCTATTGCTTTTAAAATATCTTGAATTGATTTGGCTTTCATATGAATGCTCATGCCCGTTCCCAAAACATTGATTCCTTTAACTTTTTTAATAGCATAGGTAGCAATGGCTAGTTCGTCTCTCATGCTTGGAGGTAATTGATCACTTGAATAATGTTTTCCTAATTGGACTATATTAAATTCTGCAACTACCTCATGATCTTCACAAACCATTGATAATCCAAAGTATTATTGACAATTAAGTCTTGATTTTTACTAATATCTATACTCAAGAGGTAAATTACACCTTTTTACAAAGTTGTACAATACTATTATATCCAAATATGATGGTTTTTTATAATCTGAAAAATATATTTATTATATTAAAGAACGAACTCCCACCATCAAAATTCAATATACTTTACAGTATAAGAATAGCAAGTTGTGTGAATTACTGCTCTAAATACAGTAACAATTGTGCATTATTTTGACTATTTTAATTTGTATTCGAAATGTGTTTTTTCAGAGGATATGTAATTAAGTGCAATAGCGTCCTCATGGTATTTGGACTAAAATTTGTCTGGGCCCATATATAGAGTAACCATAAGCAATGTGAAAAACCTTATTAATTTTGCACATATATGTAAGTGGAAGTAAAGATGTCCAATTCACTCTCTGATGACGGCATGGGGTGGAGGGTTACCATATCTATTCTCACCTTTTTCGCTTCCATAATAGGAGTAATTATCTGGTTATTCTTTTATGCAGAAGATTACACTATTTATCAGAACGTTGCAATAGTAGTTGTGATCTTCTTAGGATTCATCGCCGTAATGGCGGCCACTTGGGCCTCTTGGGGTATCAAGCAGAGTAGAGCAGGAAAATGGCGAAATAGCAGTAGGAAAGATGATTTTGAATAAGATAGGTCTACTCTTTTTGTCCGTTTTCAGAATGCCGGAAGAAGTCAGGTGGCCAGGTAGTATGTGAAAGAATTATGACTCGATTCTATCACTCATCATAATCATCTAACGCTTTATTCACATAAGGTCCGGGCCCGTGTGGATACAATTCAAGATTGAATGTAGTCTACATACTAAAAGATGCCTTAAATCAAGTGTTAGTTTTCAGATATTCAAACGACAGTTTTACTTGTTTAATAAATTATTCAATTGGCAAAGTTATCCTATACTAACAATGTCAATCAATTTTCTAGAAAAGGGAATCAAAAAAGTCAATAAATGGATTTAATAATTTTTCATTTTCAGATGGGGCTACCGAATGAGGTATTGCCAAATCAAATGAACTTACAGTAAACGGGGTAGTATTCTTATATATCTGCAAAATTATTCTATGTTCGCCATCATCTGGAAAAATATAATCAACTGAAAAGTGACCCCCAGATATGGGAATTGATTTATTTTCGAACTTATACAATCTCCCATCATGATCTGTTAGAGTAACCTTTGTATTTAGATTATTAACTAGTGTAGAATCATTAAGGTTTCTTACCTCAAAGGTTAGTCTAGTAACTTGATCGATAATTGGCACTTGCGGTTCAAGTCTAAGACTTATGTTCAAATTATCTCGTTCACTTATCCAATAATTATTCTTGACAACTGACGTATTTGCAATTAAAGAAAAGGCTTGACAAGGATGATTAAATAAGACAATGATAAACAGTATAGATAAGATCTTTACGAAGCCAACCGGTATCCCCACTGGTGAAGGTAGATTCAAAAAATATACAGAAACATTATACTTATCTTACTAATAAAACATTATTTTGTTAATAGCCTAAATGGATAATTCTTTAAATGAGTTCCATCCATATGGAGAATATATTTAGAACTAAAATCCTTTCTACCTTCGTCAGGCTTGCACATTACCATATAACAGAACAGTGAGTTTGGGCGCGTGGGGATACGGTTCAATGTTGAATCCAATCACAGCATCCAATATTGTAGGAATTGAATTTTCATTAGATGTAAAATGAAGTAGGAGAAAGTCATCTCCAGTCATTAATTCGAGTCGTAAAGTACATCTCAGATTTTATTCCCAAATGGAAATGGGTAATGTTAATAAACAATCCTGACAGTTAACTGAATGGTGAGGAAATCTTATTTCACCTAATATTTATGGCCAATTAATGAATGCGAGAGAAGCAGCAGAGACTATTTCACAAAGTGAATATGGACTGCATTGTTTACTTATTTATCGTGATCTGGATATCCTAAGAGAATTTTATTCGAATTATGTTCAAAAACAAATCATGGATAATGAAATGATTCAAATCATGCCATTCTATGAAACAGAGAATTCTGTTAGGGAAACACTGTCTAATAATTGGTCCGCTGATCTCGATTTGCTCAAAAAGGAGGAAAAATCATTGATCATCGTCGACTCTCTAAAAGGATATCTTCATCATGATAATATCGAATCTATTTGGAAAAATATGGAAGAAACGGTCATCTATGCTGAAAAAATAGGTAAAAAGGGAATTTCTGTATTAGGAGATGCGGGTGCATTTCTCTTTAAACATAAAATGCAAAGTCTCTTGGATTATGAATCTTATCTACCCGTAAAATTTGACATCAATCTAAAGGGCATTTGCATGTATCATCAAAAAGATTTTAATAAAATATCAGAAGACTTTCAACAAAAAATAGTAGACAGTCATGCAATGACTATAATGATGTAGGCAAAGTTAACCATTACCTTCTTTTTATCTTTATTATTCTATATCGAGTCCATTTAATGATTCATTGATCATTTGTTTTAAATCGGAGAAACGAATGGGTTTTTGAAGTAGTCTATCTATTCTTGTCTTTTTAAAATCCTCGTTATCTTTCAAATCTTGAATCTCAAAAGCTGTCATCAGAAGAATTTTTACCTTGCTATTAATCTGTCTTATCTCCTTTGCAAGATCTATTCCGCATATGCTTGGCATTCTAAGGTCTGTTATTATCAATGAATGTTTGTCCTCTGTTGCTTTAAAATATTCGAGAGCCAATACTGGGTCGGTAAAAGAGACCACATCATAACCTTGATTTTCTAAAAAAGTTTTGAAAAGGGTTGCAAGTTCTACTTCGTCATCTACTACAACTATTGAATGGGTAAATGACGTTGACAATAGATATTGATTTTTTTTGAAAATATTTAACCTTATCTAACTAAGTTCGATAAAATACATGGGAGGAAAATCCATTTAGATTAAAATCAAAATGTCGTTAAAAATCATACTTTCTATGGTCTTGGACCCCCAATGTTAATAAGTTTTGTTTATAAGCAAACATACTGTAGATATAATATTGTACCATTAAGTCAACAAAATAATAAAGAAATCCGTCATAATAAAAAAATGAGTCTTATACAAAAAGATAGATTAAATATTCAAAAAAATACACCAAATTGCAAGAATAGTGGATCCTGATGACAGAGCAACTAGGTATACTATCCCCTGGATAATTAAATGGCTCAAGACGATGGAATCAGTAGAAAAGATGAAATAGGTTCGTTTATGAAAATTACCAGCAAAAATATCATGAGTTGAGGCATATTTTCTATTCAAGGTTGAATACAACCTATGATCAATTTGGCGCAAGCGTTTGGAGAGGTTTAATTCTGATAATTATAACATCATTACTCAATAGGATATCATTTAGTTTGGGCGCGTGGGGATTAAGTTCCCAGTGGTAGTGGGATTCTAGTACAAATGGACTTAAATCTATAACTACTACTAAATTCTCGTAGAGCATAACATTCGGACCAACAAAGTCAACAAATATTCCTACAATCTAACCAGCAAATGAAAAAGATTGACAGGATTATACAATATTTACCTTTCCAGGTCCAGATAGGTAGAATTAATTATCATAAGGATTCCCATTGAGAATCAATTACAGGCTTTAACATATTTCAAATACATACTCTATTAAGGAAATTCACTAATCCCCTCTACTGCGTTTACAATTACATAAATAAATGTTATATCACCAGTTATTCTGTAGATATCTGGGGCAAATATCAAACATGCTGCGAGGAACAGCGCTGGAACAGTATCAGGATTTTTTACTGCCTGAAGACAAGAGTCCAGTGTAGGGGAATCTATAACTGAGTTAGAGTTACCCAAAGATATTTGAGCGAAGTTAGAATCTGAAACAACAAAAGTGAATAGTAATATCAAAGAAAAGGAAATTGCCAATGGTCCTTTAACATAAGAATGATTAATAGAAACCATACTTACAATATCAGAGATTTCTATATCCATAGTTTGATTCATTATTATGCGAACCAAAAAGGGAAAAGAGATCACGTATCAAAATAGAGTAAAAAATGACAAAAAAATATCCATTAAAGTTTCATGAAAAACTTTACACTTTACAACTAGAAGCAGAAACGATCAGGCAAAAAATAATCGTGATCATATTACAACTAGAACATTTATTTTAGTGTCATTTTCTTGATGTCTTGAGAGATTCCACTATACTAACGGGAAAATGACGAAACCCGTGATAGTTTGATTGTTACTTCGAGTGATATCATTTAGTTTGGGCGCGTGGGGATTAAGTTCCCCGTGGTAGTAGGGTTCCAATACAACTTAATTATATCCATAAAAGCAGATTGGACAAGGATTTAAAAAACTATCATTTATTGAAGTTGCTTTAATATAAGATTTGAAACTACAGAGATAGAGTGCAAACACAATTTTGTAATTGCAGGCATTGGATCTTGGTATTGAGATCTGTTGGCGCATCTCAAGACCTTTATTGGCTTACGCCAAAACCTGCATCCTTTTGCAAAGGGAGTATACATATATGTGAAGTTATAATAAATCATTTTCTAAAGCGGAATTTTTTACCTTTGTTTTTGCAATTGTTTTTTTATCCTTTAATATTGGTGACAATTTAAAGATATAGTTTAATACTTTCGTTCTGACATAAAATATATCATTCCTGAACAATATTCGAACAAAATAGAAAATTACTTGTTATTAATGGATCGTTAATATAGTTCCATTATTTATTAATTTTTTAGTATACTTGTTGTCTACTACCTCATCACTACATTCTTTGGTTTTCATTGTATTACAATCATTGTTTGATCCATTGCAGATACATTTTTTGATCGTATCAAAGCACTGGGATCCTTATCTATGGTAACGATAGCAAGGCTCTTGACAGACCCAATCACGAAAGCAGCATTTAAAAATTCTGCTATTGTTTCTAAGGCGGTTGTGAATTTTCTAAATTCCTCAGGGCTTAATTTTTATTCATATATTTAGTAGCATAGAAAAAATATATCTGATTTGCTAGCTACGTACAATATCCTAATTTTTAACAGTTCTAGAATTAAATTGTAAAGTTGGAAAATAATAATAATATAAGAATGCTATAGGGCTACTCCATCGGATAGGATTTAAGATTTTGGTATAATCTATTACTAATGATTTTTCAGTTATTCATTAAAGCAAATTGCTTTGCTGCATGATCACCTTTTCCGCTTTTTTCCAATCATTTCTAACTTAAACAGTTGATTGATGGGTAAGATTTAACCCAATTCGTAAAAAGCATGATATATTATAACTATTATTCGAATCGTGCAACAAAGCAAAGCAAATAATAAATGATAAATGCGAGTAGGGATGGAGAGGGATTAATATCGCTATCGCTATTGGTGTAGAACAGATGTTCGACAAATGTTTTGATTTTACCCACTAAAATGTTTTAATATTACAAGAATCACTTTATTCATCTTGAAAGTCGGTATCTCACTACCACAAGCTGGTTCACAGGCAACAAAAGAGAATATGATACATATGGCACAAGTTGCAGAAAGAGAAGGTTTTGATTCGATATGGACATTTGAAAGACTCCTTTGGCCGATTAACCCTCAAACTCCCTACCCTGCAACTCCAGACGGAAGCCTTCCTCAAGAATATCAGATAATGCTTGATCCTTTAGAGACACTCTCATTTTTAGCTGCAAATACCAATAAAATTTTCTTGGGCACATCGGTATTAGATATGCTATTTCATAATCCTGTAATTTTAGCGAGAAGACTTGCTACGCTGGATGTGTTTTCTGAAGGTAGAGTCATTTCTGGACTAGGTATCGGTTGGTCCAAAGATGAATTCCAAGCTTCTAATATCCCATTTAATAATAGGGGAAAAAGAGCCGATGAATACGTCAAGATGCTAAAAAGGATATGGATGGATGAAAATGTTGAATTTCAAGGACAGTATTATAATATACCCAAATCAAAGATCGGACCGAAACCGGTACAAAAGCCACATGTTCCTATCTATCTTGGCGGTTTTAGCCCCAATGCAATAAAAAGAATAGTTGAAAATGATTTAAATGGTTGGCTTGGCATTATTGGAGGTATTGCACCATTTGGTTATGTTCAAAGTGTTGTGAATAACTTTAGGAATGAAATAAATAAGACTAACAAAGATTCTGCTAATTTTAAAGTTATTCTCCTAGCTTATCCATATCTTAAAGATAGTGCTGTTAATTCTGATAATAGTGCTGATAGACCTACTTTGACAGGAACAATTGATGAAATTGGTGACGATATAAGGAAAATAAAAGACTTGGATGTGGATCATATAATATTTGCTTACAACTTTTCACCTATTGGGAAAGATATAGATAAAATGATTGACCTCACAAAACAATTTTCAAAATTTGCCAGGTAGGTAAACTTAATCAAAAGAAAAAATCATTTGTTCTTCCAAAATATTATTTTTTGTGGTTTAACTATTATACAATGATGACCAATTCCTACTTTTTGGTATTGAGTATATTTTTGATATAGTAATTTATGCCCCTCTTTTAATAAAGGAATTTTATTGTTATAATCATCATATTTACAGCATTCACCGTTTTCTTCTACATCTTTTTCTCCAATTAGATATGCTTTACCTTGAATCATTACAAAAACTAATTTGCTCCAATTCTCATTATATTCATCTATGAGTAATGCAACATTGGGGTAATGTTGAATGTTTTTAACTCTTTTTAGTTTTTCAACAGTTTCTTTTTTTCTTTTTTCATCTAAAGGTATAAAATAATGATGGCCATCAAATGCAAAAACGACAGGTACTATATGAGGTATCTTTTTCTCATAATCAATTGTTGAAAGTCTGGCAACTCTTGCTCTATTTATTATTTCTCGAATAAGAAGATTGTTTGATTGCATAAGTTATCATTCAACCTCATTATTGCCGTATTTCTATTTATATATGGGTTTGGATCAGAAAAAAGGGCGCTGTTAACTTAAGGATGAATCCTCTCCTTGTTATGATAATCTGCAAATAGATTTAACCAATTCCGGACGTGTTTTAGTTTACACTTCTTTATTCTATAGGAAAAGTAGTCATCAAAACATTCGGTCCTGTCCTTAATGTACTGCATAGTTCTTTCGATAAGGCTTTTCTCCAAAGAGGAGAATGAATATGATGATCCATTTTGAGAAACTCACAGGCTTGAGGATACCATGTACCGCCATCGGTGGAAATAGGATGATTTCCATATTATCTAACAACACCTGACAGAAAGCGCTCGGCAATGAGCATGTTTCTCTTTTGAGTTATATCTTGTGCGAGAATTTGACCGTTTTCTGGCTCAATAGATACCCATAGCCAGATGTATTCGGGTCCAACCTGTAATATGGTTTCATCTACAATGTATTCTGAAATCTTATTTCTCCTTGTTGATGATATCCTTCGATGACGAAATTTCTGAATCCATTTCCAAATTGATACATGACTTCTCTTGACCTTGCGAAAACAAAACATTGCTTTAGCAACATTTCATGTTGACCAAACCGATAGTACAACAGATATCTGATGAATATTTGAAGGACTAACAAAACTAATGGTATGATGACTTTCTCACTGGTTCCCTCTAAAAATGGGCCTATGGCGATGAGTAGGGTTGATATGAATATGACAATGGGTATGGGAATGAAGTGATCTTATTTTTTTTAAATTGAAAAGAACATAAGCGTAAGCAAGCAAACAACATTAACATCCTTTCCTGTACTTGTTAATGCAAATAAAGTGGAGTTCTAGTTGAGTATTCAATATCCATGATTACTCGTAGATAGAAGAATGATTTCTTTGCGAAGGATTACTGAATTTTAGACCTTTAGAAGACTTTGCCATATCTTGATTAGTCAACACCTTTTTCTTCTTGTATATTTCATCCAAATTTTCTGTTGTGGTTTTTTCATTAATTTCTATCTCGCCTAGATACTTTTTTGATTGTAAGACAGAAGGAGGCTCTGATTTGTTTAAGAATGTATAACTATCATTATTTGCTTTATCTTTTATTATTCTATTTTTGTTTTTGTTTTTCATACCATTTTCACTTTATTGTTGAACATGTTGTTAAATTCCTTTTGTATTTTTTCATTTAGTATTATTTGGTAGTCGATCAAGAGCATAACAAAAACATCGGGGTATCGATTAATTAATAATCATAACGTATGAAACCTTATGTCAAATATATTAAACAATATCAACCTTGACAAAATACAAGAAACATTACAAAAGGGACAAAAAGATGATCAATTTTTAAAGAAACCTGTTAAACTAGAGGGAGAATGGAATTTTGATGTTCAAAAAGGATATCAATTCAAAACAGAACTGGCGTATGAGAATGGAAAGCAAATAATTGAAATTGATTCACCATCATTTTTAGGAGGAAGTGGTAATAGGTTAGGTCCAATGGGGTACTGCGTTGCAGGAATAACTTCATGTTTTATAACCACATTCATGACTATTCTATCAAAACAAGGTATTAGACTTGGAAAAATGCGTATAAATGCAGAATGTAACATAAATTTTGCCAAAACATTTGATATTTCAGAAGAGCCTATCACTGAAGGAATAAATTTTGAAATTGATGCGGATAGCATTGATAATACAACTACCCTAGATAGGCAACAGCTTAGACATCTGATAACCATGGCTGAAGAAAGATGTCCAGCTATTTACAGTATGAGCCATATAATTAAAGTAAATGCTAAATTGAAATAAAATAGGACTATAGCAATTTTTCCCAAGAATGGCGAATGACGATTAAGTCCTATTTATTTTAAAAACTTATGGTAACCGAATTGTCTGTGATAATTGACTGGCATTCTACTCTCAGTGTGTCTCTAATTACAGTTTCTAAATATGTTTTCAAGAATATTGATCCTTTTTTGCCTAATTCATGTCGTATGCTAAATTTGTTTACTTTACTTTCTGTAACCTGGTGATCGTATTGTCCATATCCACAATGTTCAAAAAACATTTTAATAAAGCCAATCACATGGGAATGATCAATTTCTTTCCATTTGAAAAGAATGAACTCCCTAGGTGCTTTTGTGGCGATATCTATTGCAAGTGTATTTATTTTGTCATTATCTAGGCTATCCAATAGCAATTTGAATGCTTCACGGCTTAGAATTATTGTTCCAAATCTTCTTACATATTTATTCCAGTCAACATATTCTCCAAATATCTGATTTACAAGTGTATTCATACTAACTTTCTTTTCTTCTGCTTCTGCTCTCAATGCTTCATCATATTCTGTGTTTATTCTAAAGGATACTGTAGAGGTTTTTTTCCCTTTCTGGCGGTACATTTAGTATTAATCCATTTTATTACGAGTATACTTGCAAATAAGTACGATGTAAACGTCTGATAGAAATATTGTTTTCACTAATTTTATTTATACATATATGAATAGAAATAAACTATTAGAAAATAGCAATCTCTCTATAACTTCTGATGAATTAAAATCAATACTT
>Ga0310890_10000806_pt1 | contig 11012 bp, 9 predicted proteins | sample T20D3metaG_FD_203751 | JGI IMG/M metagenome (GOLD analysis project Ga0310890, IMG submission 203751) | Lab incubated soil microbial communities from West Virginia University Organic Research Farm, Morgantown, WV, United States - T20D3 | ecosystem: Environmental > Terrestrial > Soil >... | reverse complement strand
CTAGTTAGCAATCCCAATATATTTTTTCTATTGTATCAAAGATATGAATAAAACAAATATTCACAACAAAAATAAAAAACTCATTGTAGCATCAATCGCAATAGTGGTCGCATTAGCTCTTTTCGCAAGTCCCATTGTAGCGATGGATAATGATGCCTTTGCAACCAAAAAGAAAAAAGGCAATCATGCTGAGCAATCAATATCTCAATCACAAGCCTCAGTTCAAAATGCCTTGTGTGCTTCTGGTGGAACTACATTTCTATCATGTAATAATGTAAACTTCCAAAACCAAAAGAACAGTGGAAACAATGCATTAGCACAAGACGATGATGACGACAGTGGCGGAAACTCTGCAGACCAAAGCATCAGTCAATCTCAATCCTCTAGCCAAAACAGCCAGGTAGTATCTGGTGGAGACACAGTAGGCTCTGGTAACAACATCAACGTTCAAAACCAAGAAAACTCTGGTAGCAACGCAGCAGCTCAAAGCTAAGTCCAAAACAACCTATCTTTTTTTTAAGTTTATAATTCTAATTTAATATAAGATTGATTCAAGTACAATTAATTATTTCTATTAAAATGATTACTTCTGTATCACTAGGATTTGGATCTGTATTATTTATAGTTAGGTATCGATTAGATTTTGTGAAACTTCATCGCAGAATCTCATATATATCATGTAGTAAAGAATCCGACATACTTTTATTGGTCGGATTCGATCTAGTTTAGCTTAGTGTGAGATAATATGAATTCTTATTATAATAATGATGTAGATGCCGGATACGTCAAATTCACAGATAATAAAATAGTAAAAACCGAACCTATAAGCAAAAATATCTATGTTGATTTGGATAAAAACGACAAGCCAGTAGGAGTAGAGGTATTAGGCATGAAAAATGATGACAAACATAATGTCGTGGGTAGACAGATAGAAAATAGTTTATCTAATTTAGAATCTGACAAATTCAAAGAATTTGCCATCGATGAATATATTATAGAATTAAAGAATAAGTTTGGAAAGTTTTAGTAAAACAGGATAGAAATAATTTACATATTGATTGTCCCTCCAGGTTACTACATGTTATTTTGATATCTGAAGAAAGAACGCCTTTAAAGCCTGTTTCTATACGTATATCTAACCAATAAATAAAAAGTTGGATGAACCAAAGAACTAATCTTATATATCATCAAACACGCACTGCTAATTTTGACACATAAGAAAAATATCGTGGTATTAGAACTCTACTATCGGAGGGCACTTAATCCCTACGGATGAGAACTGTTAATGTCAATTCATTTTAAGGCGTTGGATAATAAACCTGAGTTAAAATTCGAATTAATTCCAGTAATTTGTAATGATTATGAATTTGATCAAAAAAACTATTGATTAAACGGTTAGGTTAGTAGTCTATGGAACTAAAATAAAAAAAGAAAAAGATTATTTGTACTTTATTCTAATCCACAAATTATGAATTCAATTGAATTCTCTCTTTCAAGATGGTCGGACTCCTATAGTTCTTCTTCCTTATTTCACCATAAGATCTCCTATTCTTTTCATTTCCAAAATGATAGGTTTTGAGATGGAAATAGAAAATACTGACTCTACTATAATATAGCAGCATAGAATAATGAAATATCAAAAAATAATTAATAGTGAATTCTCATTAAATGGATATAACTTGGAAGTACATCAGATTTGAATGAAATTATTACATTAGGCATTTTTTTATTGGTTTACTTCCTGCTGATTGCAAGGATAAGACTAAACAATCTTCCATTCTGGATAATAATGTCAATTGGATCTATTCTTGTTTTAGGATTTGGAATAATTCCTATAGAATCTGCTTTAGAATCAATTAATTTTCAAGTCATAATATTTCTTTTTGGAATGTTTAGTATTACTTCTGCTCTCGAAAGATCTGGTGTACTTAATTACGTAGTTGGAACAGTCTTACTTAGGATCAAAAAGGCGAATCATATTATCATAGTAATTGTATTTTTGTCAGGCTTTTTGGCAGCTTTCGTGGTAAACGATACCGCAGCCATTCTTTTAATCCCCTTTGCTATATCCATTTCAAACCAATTAAAAATTAAACCATCGATAGTGTTAATTTCTATCGCTATTGGGATAAATATTGGGAGTACGATGACACCCATTGGAAGTCCTCAAAACCTACTTATTGCTAGTCAGAGCGGTATGGCTTTACCTTTTATGACATTTCTTTCAATATTGGGACCTCCTACTATCATAAATCTATTTTTAAGTGGTTTAGTTTTGCATCTTTATTATAAGAAGACTTTGATTACAAAATCTCCTCATTTAGAAGAGCTATATGTAAAAAATGATAGTAAGGATTTAAGTAATGAAAATCAAGATAACTGTGAAGTTTCAAATAAGTTAAAACCAATCCAATTTTCATTTACCAATAGATTTGCTAAAATTTCTGTATTGGTTTTCTTATCTACTATTGGAGCCATGATATTATCAGAGGTAACACATCTTTTATTTGAGGTTCATGTTGATATTGGCATAATATCCCTTATTGGTGCAGCTATATTATACATATTATGTAAAGAAAGAATTTGTATACTGAAAGATGTAAATTATTCTGTCTTGATCTTTTTTGTTGGTATGTTCATTTTCACGTCCGCATTATGGACATCCGGACTAATTCCCAGTATAATGGATTATTTTCCCCCATTTAACCTAGATAATACTTATAATGAAACTTATAACATGCTTCGTAATAACGCAATTATTTCTGTAGTAAGCATAACTATGAGTCAAATACTTAGCAATGTACCTTTTGTCGTTATCTACAATCATTTCATGATTGAGCATGGCTTTGATAAAGATGATGTATCTGCTTGGCTAATGTTAGCGTCAGCAAGTACTATTGCTGGTAATCTTACCATATTTGGAGCTGCAAGTAATATCATCATAATGCAAACTGCCGAATCTAGAGGAATGAAGGTGTTCTCATTTGTAGAATTCTTCAAAATAGGGTCCATAATAACGGTACTAAATATTACTGTATATTATTTATTTTTGGCTTTTTATATTCTTTATGGGGTTTAGAAAATTGTATTATTTTATGATTCCCATGAAAACAAGAAATCTCCATAAAGAAATGATACTGTGATTGAAATATTCTCTCAGTGCTGGTTGAACTCTACTACCACAGCGAACCTGAACCCACAGCTAACCTGAACCCAACGGCTGTATACAATCGGAAATAAATTACTTAGTGATAGGTGAGGGTTGCATTGCTTCCATTTAGTCAAATAGAGATTATAAATCCAATGTATTTTGTAATATCAACATATTAGGATTTAGAAAACCAAAAAAAGAAAATCAAAAGGTAACAATGTGTATAAATAAAATTAAGGAGCTTTATACAATTATAATATACTTTTGATCCCTTGTATACTTATTAGGTATATGCATGTTCTATTTCTTATGACTAATCCTTATTTGCAAGAATGTCTTTTTGAATCAATTGAATTAATTAGAAGAGACTGTATGATCATCCAAATGAAAATGGTGAAGAATCATGCATGAATAACAGTAATAATGATGAAATGAGAAAATTAAAACTACAGGTGGAAATTTCTGTAGATGGTTGTATAACAGGCCCCAACAATGAAATGGACTGGTTAATTTGTGATGATGAATGTATGAAATATATTGATGATATAGTAGAATCAGTTGATACCATTATCATGGGACGAAAAATGGCCGATGAATTTATTTCACATTGGTCTAGCAGGATGAACAAACCTGATGATCCTTGGAATACATTCGCTAAAAAAATGATCGAGATTCCAAAGATTGTTTTTACGAAAACATTAAACAAATCAGAATGGCCAAATACTGAAATTGCAAAAGGTGATCTCAAAGACGAAATCAACAAGTTAAAAAACCAAGATGGGGAGGACGTACTTGTTTATGGTGGTGCCTCATTCGATTCTTCCTTGATTAAAGAAAAGCTAATTGATGAATTTTATCTATTAGTTGTCCCTATTGTAATTGGAAACGGAAAGACTATCTTTAGGGACTTGAAAGAGATCCAAAAACTTACATTGATCGAATCAAAGGTGTTTGACTGCGGTCTGGTTTTGCTTCATTATGAGGTAAAGAAAAATTAAAAGTAACATATACAAATAAATGAATCCATCCTTCTGCCACCCGATTTACTTTCTATCATTTTTATATCGTTATTTTTCTTTTTTATTGCAGGTATATGCGAGATAGGAGGCGGTTACCTTGTATGGTTATGGTTAAGGGAAAGCTATAGTTGGATATTTGGAGTATTAGGTGGTTTTGTTTTGTTTTTATATGGAATAATTCCTACATTTCAAAAAACTCATTTCCATCGAACATATGCCGCATACAGGGGAATTTTCATAATAATGGCTTTGGCCTAGGGTTATCTCTTTGAAGAAGTGGCCCCAGATATTTATGATATAGTTGGAACTATTGTTATTGGCATAGGCGTCATCATTATTTTTTACTATCCACGTAAAGAGGGAGAAAAAATTAGAATTAATACTTCCGAATAATTATGACCTGATCTTTATCATTTCAATTTTTGGATTGTTTTTGGTTGCTGCAATTGCTGAAATAGGAGGGGGATATCTTGTATGGCAATGGCTAAGGGAGAGAAAAAAAATAAACATCGGACTTGTTGGAGGTATTATACTATTCGTATATGGAGTGATTCCAACTCTTCAGCCATCAAATTTTGGTAGGATATATGCTGCTTACGGAAGAATATTTGTTGTTATGGCAATCATTTGGGGTTTAACAATAGACAAAAAAAGACCAGACAGATTTGAAATAATTGGAGGTTTTATAGTTCTTATAGGCGCCTTTATAATATTTTATGCTCCTAGACAATAACTAAATATTGTAAAATCTGTTTGCTTTGAATAAAAGCATATTCCAAGTACCTTGATTATCATGATGAGGACGACTTTCATCCGTGCTGTGATTCACATCTTTCTGAGTGAATGTTTGTATTTCCACCAAAACTTGCATGGTCAGATCGGATGGATTACAGGTGGATCGATTTTAGCCCCAACTTGCATTTCGCTATCCAATTGGTGGAGGTGAAGTGGGATATGTTCAAACAGCTCACTCTATCACCAATTCAGAAAAGGAATAGATACATTTTATTTTCCAAATCCATTAGTCGGGGGTTATTATTGAAACATCTCCATTGCCTAGGGCCCATCCGCCGAAGAAAGTCCTAGAGCCTCGTTGCTCCATAGAACAGGGAAGCAAACCAGATGCAAATTATTGTCTTGATGGACGTATAATAACACCTGATTCTTATACTTACTCTGTCACACACTACACCACAATACATTGGCACCATCACCAAAGCCAAAGCTAAAGTAAAAGATTTTACAAACCATTAGTACTTCTTCAGCACTGCTTGCGTTTAATTCGAGTAAGAGGCAGAGAAAGTAGGAGGTTTAATGGGTTTATGGTTTTGATGTCTTTATGATATTTATAGCAAATAATCTCATTACCACTCAAAGACAATAGCCCATAGTTCTTCAAAGTTTAGATAACGTACTGGATGGTGATCACAACCCCCAATCGTCAAAAGACGCTCCTTCAGTTATGCTACAATATGCAATGAATTAATATAAAAGACCATTCACATTTGATGATTTATTTCTATTAGTAGGGCAATTTACTTTGCATCAAATAACTCCTTAGAGTCACCTAAAGACCAGATTTGCTTTTACACCTAGTCACAAAATCCCCATACTGGTCATTTTTATTCAAAAATGAGATATTTAATGTCTATTTGAGCTTTCCAATTAGCAGCAGATATTGTTTCAAAATCGTCTTACAATAGAATTTAATACTAGAGCCATATTCAAAAAATTGGCTTATAGTAAATCAGATAGAAAAGATGGTGTCTCTGGTGTGAGATGCACCGAATACTTGATGACCCGAATACCTGATAAATTAGATATGTCCATTATATATTCCACTTAAATTCTACAAATTTTTGTTTAGATTAATCCTTTGTTGGTGGAACCTATGCCTGAGACTTTGATTCAGGATTCAAGTAGCACCCTTACTTTAACCCTTTTTTGTATCTCTACTGGCGGTTTCATTAACACCTATCTTCGCATTCATTATCCCATTGCATTAGAACCCCACTACCACTGAGACCTTGACCTCTACCAGTCCACTTCATAATTGCATCTTTTTTTTAACCCATTGTGAAGTATATTATATCAGAGATGCAACAACAATCTTATCGTTCAGGGAATTTTGGTCCCAAGTTCGATTCTCTGAATTTATGATTGTCAATGTCCTAATGGCTTCAGAAACTAAAAGATAATATCCCAAAGAAAGACTTTGTTAATATTATTCCCTGTTACATAGAAGTTGTTTATGACAGAAAATACAAGGTCATTTCCTGACTGGGAAACTCTATATAAGAACCAAGAGGTAAAATCCATGCCGTGGTATAATGAATCTCTTGATCCTGATTTAGAATTGGAATTGAGTAAAATGAAAATCAAAAAAGGCTCCTTCCTAGATCTTGGGACTGGACCCGGGACACAAGCAATAAAACTTTTTGAAAGAGGTTTTGATGTTACTGCATCTGATCTGTCACCTACATCAATCCGTAAAGCATCATTTCGTTATAATAGCAAAAAGAACAATAAAATCAAGTTTATAGTTGATGATATTATAAATTCTCATCTATGTAGTAACGAATTTGACTTTATTTTTGATAGGGGATGTTTTCACGTAATTTCACCAGAAAAAAGATTAAAATATACAGAGGAAGTACACCGAATTTTAAAAGATGGAGGGTTATTATTCTTAAAGTGCTTTAGCGAAAAAGAACCAATGAGAGATACTGGACCTTACAGATTTTCATATGATATGATAAAAAAAACATTTGAGAATAATGGATTCAAAGTACAAAGCATTAGGGAAACCGTTTATCAGGGCACATTAAATCCATTACCCAAAGCACTTTTTGTTGTAATTTCAAAGTAAAAATTCCGAATTAAAAAAATATGCCTCTAGTCTACACATATGTTAGATATTGCCACCTTTTTAAACAAATGAGGCGACATCACAGTGTCTTCTGGCAGTTCAGACATGGCTTTTTGGAATTCAGGACTATTAAAGGCCCGCTTAAAATGTGCAGCAGACTCCCAAACTCCGTAGTTAAAGAACGTATGACTTCCAGCAATACCCTGATGTAATTGTGCTGATATAAATCCGGGTTGTTGTTTCATTATTTTAGTAGTGTTCTCAAATACTTTAAGAAATATTTCTATATCCTCGGGTCTTACAATGAATTTGTTTAATAGGATCACTGGGTTGGTATTGCCTTCCTCTAACTGTGTTTTAATATTTACATTTGGGTCCAAATCCATCATTTTAACCATTACAGATAGTATTGAAAATTACTACCTTATAAGAAGATGGCATGAGCATAAACTCCATCAGTTGATTATGCACTCCTCGCATTCAAACCAGAAATAAAAGAAAATAATAATTATATCAAATTTATGACTGATTGGGATATAATAAGAGTATATGTATGGTAACTAAAAATTCTTCGTTCTACTTGGGCATGTCTGTAACCATATAAAACTATCTTGATCCAAATAATCCACTTTGGAACTCAAATTTATTAATTCAGCTGTACTTGAACCAATGGAAGATCATATTTGTCTTAAAGAAAAATATGATGATAGGGAAAATTAGGCTTTCTCTCTCAATTTTTTAGCTGTCAGACTCTTTGCAAATGACTTTACGTCGTTACCATCCTTTTTTGCCTGTTCTGCTTCCTTATCTAAAGCTTTGGAGCGATCATTTAATTTTTTTGAAGCAGGGTGGTCTGCGAATGATTCAGCCACTATAGCTGTTGAGGCTATAATTACTGAGAGAATAGTTATTGCTATCAAGCTAATTTTGTATATGTTATGCATAAGATTACAATAACGTACTATTATTTAATATTTATGTTATTGGGTTTGATTACCATGTAATATCAAATTTATAAAATCGCTTATAAAGAATGTGATGAATTTCCAAAATGACTTGAATAGAGTATCTGAATAATAGACTCAAAAGTCAAAATGAACCTAAAGGTTGTAAGACTTTTCTCTAATAGGGAGCTGGAAGTTCTAGCTCATATCTCTTTCATAATTTTAATAACACTCCATTGTGTTCGAATGAGAGTTGCAAAAGTCAATTTAAATGGTTAGTGTGATTAGAAGTACAAATAATTATGTTGCATAACCTATTTCGTCATTTACAGAGATTAATACGTAAACTTAATTCATTTGATATTTATCAAATCCTGCTGCCCATAGGAGTTTAATCTCGACCGAGAGCGACTTGGTTTGTATTTTAATTTCCAACGTTTGTTCCTATCATATAATAATATCTGATTAGTTTAGTTGTTCTCACTTTGCCAATCATTAACTATTTGTTTTATTGCCCCGCTATCATACACAGTTTGCCTGTCGATATCATCCCTATATCCTATGTATCCCATATAATTATCCCCGTTTTTAGAAATTGTACAGATATGAGTAACAGGATATAGTATATCACATTCGCCATCTTTATTTGAATCGGTATCAACAATGATTAGATTTGATACATCCGTTTCATCAAAATTAGAGGGTACACCTATGGTAGATGCAGCTCCGTAAGCTCCAAGGGCATTATGACCTTCACTTAATTCATAAGGGCTTTTTACTAAACCACATATCCAACAGAATGGATTTATTTCACCTGCTAACGTGTTATCTTCGGGATTAAACAAATTAGAAAAATATCCTACTTCGGACTGAATGGCCACTCCGGAACAGGGAAGATAAGGCGTGTAAGAAATACAATCATTTGGGTTTGTTGAGATTTGGTCATTGTTAACTGCAGCACCCATCAGATGTACTGATGTTATTTCCCTCGAAACATTGTTATTATTTTGATCTTTGATGTTCTCATGAATCCATTGGAGAGCCGATAGAGTTACTCTTGATCCAAGTGAATGCGCAATAATCCTTATCTTATCTTCGGGACACTCTGTCTTATAATCAGAAATAAATTTTCCTAATATTGGACCATTTTCATTAGCTATTTTTTTTGCTATCATCCATCCATGATAAGATAATGTTACGTTATCAAGAGAGAAAGCAGTATTTGAATCCCAACTAAATCCTATCAGCGGAATACTATAACCCGAATCTTGTAATGATAGGGACACTCTGTCTGTTTGCTCTTCTGCTTGCGAATCATTGGCCCATATGCCGTGAACATAGATTGCTAGTTCTCCTGGACAATCGTTTCTATCTAAAATTGAAAGGACCGAAGGCAATTCTACTTTTTGAGTATCATTCCCATTGGATACATCAAATGATCCACGAGTAGATGCGATAAAAGGATATAATTGTGCATGTGCATTACCTGTAGGATAGGCATTTGTTAAAACGAAAACTGTAGATAAAACAAATACAGAAATAATTGAGAATAATACACGTCTCTCGTAATTTTGTGCATGCTTTCTTAGGTTGATGTGACTCCAGGTTCTTAGATTGTTATTGTCAGGATTTGATTTGTTTACCATTTTTATACATTATCAACTCTACTATGTAATATAGTCTATCTCAACTCTAACATGTAATATAATCTATAGCAATTGATTTAGACCAAGATGTCAAAATATCTCAATTCCTTACATCGTCGATATCAATTTAAGATTCATGGTAAAGAATCCTGGCTATCTATATCTAGACGGAGGGTACTAATAATTTCAAAAGTATTGAGAAATAATTTAGGTCCATCCTAATAGAGACATTAAAATCACACTTCTTTTAGTTCGAATGGATGCAGCCTAGAACAATGTCCTATATGTTTTCTTTCATATTTAGATTGATACCCACTCTAAACATAATTGTTAACGTCTAAGTCCAGTCTACAGGAATATTGATCCTCAACGAAAAACTGATTCTCAGATTCTTGTTGAACAATTTATTCTCTTGCAAAACGACTGAATAATGTAAATCGCCAAGATCATATTGTTGATAACTCTTCCTGGTTTGGGTCCTGTCTCCTTTCCTACATCTCAATGGTTTACCAGTTTAGGACCAATTCCACAACATATTCTAACAAATCTATATATGCATGGCTTTAGGTTCATTCTGGACCTTTACATTCCTGTGTTAACCCAGTTGATTATGCTACTTTAGATAAAAAAATTTAAAGTTCTTCTAGTAACCTTTCAAACTCAAGATCGGTTCCGTAAGTATAAAAGTCAAAGTTAATGTCAAGGTAATTGAAACTAGTTTACGATTTCATATGTGAGGTGTGTCACAGATATTATCTTATCCTCCAAATACCATTTTTCTCATTAGTAATATTTTTCTATGGTCCACTAATTTCGGAGATATATAAGAAGTTGATGATGGAAAAATACAGGATATTGAAAGAGTTATTGGAGACTTACGCAACTCCTTTTCTTGAGGTGATTGAAATATTACTGAATTTCCCTTATTCCCGCAAGGAAATGAACCACCAGTGGCGCTCCAAATAGTGTCAAGAATCTTTAGAATGGGACAGTTCAATATTCTAAACTTTAAAGTTGATTTACCGTTGTTTTCAATCTCAAAAAAAGCAATTTCATAAACTTTCATGATATCAAATAAATTGGTAGAGAGATTAACGTACTCTGATGTAAAGAATCGATCACTATCTAAGTTTATTCTAACTTTATCAAGACTCGCGTTATGCCATAACTTGAGATTTAGCTTAATATTGCACATGATACAGCTTTTGGTGATATCATTACACGTAAAGCAGAGAGTGTTCTCATCTAATACCTTCCTATAAGGGTAATGATCGATACAGGTCTCAGGTTCCGTTTGTGAGTAGACAGAAATCTCGCTATTTTCAAACTGTCCCTCATTAACCATACTTTTGCATTGCAGCTTTACTTCATACGAATTTCTGT
>Ga0310890_10000804_pt1 | contig 11020 bp, 7 predicted proteins | sample T20D3metaG_FD_203751 | JGI IMG/M metagenome (GOLD analysis project Ga0310890, IMG submission 203751) | Lab incubated soil microbial communities from West Virginia University Organic Research Farm, Morgantown, WV, United States - T20D3 | ecosystem: Environmental > Terrestrial > Soil >... | reverse complement strand
GGAGGAAATACTCCCGCTGGTTCTTCCCGACCTCCGACTGGACCTGCGACTGGATCTTCGATCCCAGCTCGAGAACCTCTAGCTCCTTGATGAGGATCCGGTTGAGGGCGTCCATGCGAGTCCGGACATCGAGCGTTTCGAGTACTTCCTGCTTGACGGGTGTATCGAGCGTCGTGAGGCTCGACGCGATGAAATCGGCGAGCCGGCCCGGATCGGCGATATTGGCCGCGAGCGCCTGCAGGTCGTCCGAGAGGAGCGGCGACAGCGATACGACGCGCTGGAAGTTCGTCTTGATGTTGCGCAACAGCGCATCGATCTCGAGACGATCGGTTTCGTAAAGGGTTTCAGGCACCGAGTGCGCACGCGCCCGAAGATAAGGGCGCGTGGCGGTCACTTCGTCGAGCGTGAGCCGCTCCAGCCCTTGCACGATCAACCGCAGGCTGCCATCCGGCAGCTTGAACATCTTGTGGATCTGGCTCGCCGTGCCCACGCGGAACAGGTCGTTCTGCTGCGGCTCCTCCACCGTCGCGTCACGTTGCGTGAAGACACCGATCACCTTTCCGCCCGAAATCGCGTCGTCGATGAGCCGAACGGAGCTTTCGCGTGCGACCGCTAGCGGCATGAAGGAGTTCGGAAAAAGGACCGTATCCCTCAGCGGCAGGATCGGGAGCTCATCGGGAATGTTCAGGGACCGGCTGGCAGCCGGCACCTCCTGGAGATCGGTGGTTTCGTCAATCTCACTCATAGCAGCCCTGAAACAGAAAGGGCGGCCTCCGGGGCCGCCCTTCAGGTGTTCGCTTCGAGCCGAACGTCAGTTCGACATGTCGAAGAAGAGGGTTGAGCCACCGCGTTTCTGCGCCTGCAGGCGCTCGCGTTGCTCGGCTGTCTCCCGGGCTTCTTCGCAGTCCTTGCAGCGCACCGCAAATGGCAGCGCGCGCAGCCGCGCCTCAGCGATTTCCTCGCCGCACTCGAAGCAGTTCCCGTAGGTACCCTCTTCGAGCCGCCGGAGCGCCTCGTTGATCTTGTTGAGCGTCTCCGACTTCATCTGAATAAGGGCGAATTCGATATCTTCCTGAATGTCGACTTCGGAGCTCTCTCCCTGGTCGTACACTTCGCGATCCTTGCTGCCATCGGCGCGCACATCGCGAATCCTGCCCTGGACCTCGGTCATCAGCTCGCGGCGGCGCCCCTCGAGCATTTCTCTGAGTTCGTTATACCGGTTCTTTTTCGCCGGCGCCTTCGTCCCCTTTGTCGTCGCCATGGTGGCTGCCGCTCCTTCCCTTTGCGTGCGCCCTATATGCAACTATGATGCCTTCGCGACCGTCCGGCGCCCCGTGACCCCTAGCTCGCCCGTATCTGCGGGCCGTGCCACACGCCGCCGGCTCACCGCTACTGCCATAACTTCTGAAATTATTGAACTTATCGACGCGAGGCCGGCAGACGCGGTGCTGTCCGCTGACCCTTACCGCAATTAGACGCCGAGCCCGCGATCACAGTCTTACTATCGGCATGTCCACAACCAAGGACGGGCCCATCGAACAGTTGTGTGGCGCGCCAGCCTCACAAGGTGGTTGCGTCGGCGCTGACACGTCGGCGTTTGGCCCGAATACGATGTCAACCGTAATTGTCAGTGTAATAACAATTTAGTCGAGCGGAGTTCCGAGAATCTTGCCTCCTAGAACCACCGTGCCCGGCAGTCGCTGGCGGCCCAGTCCTCACTGCTCCGAGCAGACTGCTCAAAAATCTACAATGTGAACGATTTCGAACAGATTAGCACGCCCTGCCGACAGGGTCGTGTCGGATTTTCGTCTTGCCTCAGCCATTACTGCACGAGGCGGCTGGCGGCCGCGCTCGGAACGATCCCACGTGCAGCAAGCAGGTCACCGCTGCGTCTGCTCTTCGTTCTGAGCCATTTCTCGTACAGCCGGAGCAGGTCAGCGTTGCTCGTCATCGCGCTGTGCTCGCTGACCTCGCTGAGGACGTCCACGAAGGCCGCGAACTTGCCCGACAACTCGTCGAAGACATCGCCGAATGGGCCGTCGCGCCGGGCGAGCGACGCATACGCGTGTTCACCAAGCTGGATGTAATAGTCCACGTCGACGAGGCGGCGATTGAGGCTGTCGGAGAAGAACCCGGAGATGAACAAGGACAGATCGCCCACGTGGCGCAACTCGTCGCGTTGTTTGGCTCCCTGCGCGGCGAGCGCCTTGACCAACCTGACGCCGAGAGCCTCGTCTTCTCGTACAACCGGCGAGTGATCCAGATGCAGGAAGCTGGCAAGCAGGTTGACCACGTAGAAGGACGTGAGCTCCTGCGCAGAAACGCGCTGGTGTTGCATCGCGGCATCCACCAGCTCACGAAAGTATTCAACCGGCGAGTGGCTTCGAACGAGCGCTTCGGCCATATTCCTCCAGATGGCGGATGTTGCGCCGCACGGATGTGGTGCAAAGGGTATTCCGACGAGATTGTGAAGATCTGCGCGGAATGCTGCGGATCTGCAGGAGAACCGCATGTCGGTGCACGTTGCCGACAACTCCCGGGTGTGCGAAGCTGAGGTGTGATCTGTCCGAGCTGCGGTCAACGCAAGGCGCGCCGCGAATGTCCGGCACTCGCACGGACGATCTGCCCGACGTGTTGCGGTACCAAGCGGCTCGTCGAAATTCGATGCCCGAGCACGTGTGCGTATCTCGCGGCGGCGCGAGAACACCCAGCAGCCGTGGTGAGGCGGCGGCAGGCGGAGGACGCCTCGCGCCTGGCGCCCACGATTCGCCATCTCACAGAGCGTCAATACGAACTGTTCTTCCTTTTTCAATCCGTCATCACGCGGCACCGCCCTGACGGACTCGCGCGTCTCGTCGACGCTGACGTGGCGGATGCAGCGGCGGCGTTGGCGGCAACGCTCGAAACCGCATCGCGCGGCGTTATATACGAGCACAGGGCCCAGTCGCATCCCGCCCAATCGCTCGCAGCAGCTATGAAAGCCCTGCTCGAAGAGATCCGCAAACAGGGCGCGAAGGTGTACGACGGCGAGGCTGCCATCGCTCTGCGAGCCATCGAACAAGGTGCGCGGACCTTGCGCGCCCCGCACGAGAGCGACGCCGTGTACCTGGAGCTCGCGCGGCGTATGCTGCAGGTGGACGTGACCGAGACACCGCAGGCGGCCGCTTCCTCGAGCGGATCGCTGATTCTGCCCTGAGGCTGCTAAGATTGCAGTTTTGGGATTTTCACGAAAGGCGAATGTCCATGGCGAAGCGGTGCGAAGTCTGCGGCAGAGGACCGATGGTCGGCAGGACGGTCTCCCATGCCCATAACGTAGGTCCCCGCCGGTTCGAACCGAATCTGCAGACCGTGCGGGCGATCGTCAACGGCGCGACACGGCGGCTTCGCGTTTGTACGCGCTGCCTGCGAAACGGCAAGGTCCGTAAGGCTGCCTGACGTGCGGCAGGCACTGACCCCGCCTGACGCTGCACGGCCGTTCGGAGCCTACTCCCCGGCCATCCGCGCCGGGAATCTCCTTTTCATCTCCGGCCAGGTGCCCGTCGATCCCGTTACGGGCACGTTGATCGACGGCGACATCAAGGCGCAGACCGATCAAGTAATGCGCAACATCGCCACGCTGCTGAAATCGGCAGGGATTGGATTCGAGCACGTCGTCAAGACAACCGTGTTCCTGACCGACATGAATGAATTCTCGGCGATGAACGAGCGCTACTCGACATTCTTGCCCGATCCGCCGCCGGCGCGCTCGACTATACAAGTGGTCCGGCTCCCGCGCGACGTCAAAGTGGAAATCGACGCGATCGCGGTGATCCCGTAGGGCAAGTCAAAAGGGCAACGGTCAAATGATGTCCGGCGGGATTTGATTTTTGACCTTTAACCTTTGACTTACGCGCGGGCAGCTCGTTCCACCCCCAGCACACCATCGACAGCCTTGATCGACTTGATCACTCGTTCGAGGTGCTTCACGTCTCTGATTTCGACCGTCATGTCGATTCGCGCCTGGTGATCGCCGGCCGCGCCAGTGCGGGCTTCCATATTCGTGATGTTGGTGTTGATGTCCGACACCTTCGCACTGATCTCGGCCAGCATCCCCCTTCGGTCCTCCACCTGCATTGTCAGCCGCACCGAATATGGTGAATAGTCGGCGCCGGCGGCATCCCACTCCACCTCGATTCGACGGTCGGGATCGAACATCAGATTCAGGACGTTGGGACAATTCGCGGAGTGGACCGACACGCCTTTGCCACGAGTGATGTAGCCGACGATTCGTTCGCCGCGAATGGGGTTACAGCACTTGGCGCGGAACACGAGCACCTCGTCAGTGCCGCGCACTTTGATGCGGTTTTCGGCCGCGCCGGAACGCAGGACGCGCTTGACCGCCGAAACGACGCCTGATTCGGGCGGTTTCTCTTTGAGAAGTGCGGGCGGGACGGCTTTCTGCAGAACTGTTCGCGCCGACAGCTTGCCATAGCCGATGTGAGTCAGCAGGTCGTCGACCTTGTGGGCCCCGTAGTCGGACGCGAATTTCGCCAGCTCCTCGCTTTCGAGGATGTTCTTCGGGTTCAGGCCAAAACGGCGTACCTCCTTCTCGAACAGCCGACGCCCGAGGTCGATGCTTCGGACGCGTTCCTCCGCCTGCAGCACATGGCGGACCTTGCTGCGCGCGCGAGACGTCGCGACAAAGCTCAGCCAGTCGCGACTGGGCTTGTGGCCCGTCTGCGTGATGATTTCGACGATGTCGCCGTTCTGCAGGCGCGTGCGCAGCGGGACCATCCTCCCGTTGATACGTGCGCCGACGCACCGGTGTCCGACGTCGGTATGAACGGCGTACGCGAAGTCAACGGTAGTCGCGCCCCGCGGCAGCGACTTCACTTCTCCCTTGGGCGTGAAGATGTAGACTTCCTCGGGATACAGATCGATCTTGAGGTTCTGCAGGAACTCCTGCGGATCGCGTACCTCCTGCTGGACCTCGAGCAGTTGGCGCATCCAGTGAAAATAGCGCTCGTCGCGGTGGTCACCGACCCGCCCTTCCTTATACTTCCAGTGCGCGGCAATCCCTTCTTCAGCATGCCGGTGCATTTCCTCCGTTCTGATCTGCACCTCGAAGGGAACACCGTGTTCGCTGACGACGGAGGTGTGCAGCGATTGATAGCCATTCGGCCGCGGCATGGCGATGAAGTCCTTGATTCGGCCGGGCACCGGCGACCACGTCTGATGGATGATGCCGAGCGCTGCATAGCAGTCCTTCACTGACTGCGTCACCACGCGAAGCGCCACGAAGTCGTAAACGCGTTCGAGATCGATCTTCTGCCGCTTTAGCTTCTGGTGAATGCTGTATAGGCGCTTGATGCGCCCATCGAGCTGGATGATGGGGACCTGCGCTTCCCGCAGCTTCGCGCGCAGCGTTCGTGTGAGCTCCTCGATGACGATGTCCGAGTGCTTCCGCTTCGCGTCAACCTTCGAACGCAGCCCATCGTACGCCTTCGGTTCGAGATATTTGAATGCCAGCTCCTCGAGCTCGTTCTTGATCTTGCTCATGCCCAGGCGGTTGGCGATCGGCGCGTAGATGTCGAGCGTCTCCTGGGCGATCTTGGTGCGTCGCTCCTCGGGAAGATGATGCAGCGTCCGCATGTTGTGCAGCCGGTCGGCCAGCTTCACGAGGACGACGCGAATGTCGTCCACCATGGCCAGGAGCATCTTGCGGAAATTCTCGGCCTGTCGCTCCTCGCTCGACGAGAAGGGAATGGCGCCGATTTTCGTGACGCCCTCGACGACGTGCGCGATTTCGGGACCGAACAGCTCGGCAATACGCGCGGGCGTCGTCAGGGTGTCCTCGACGACATCGTGCAGCAACCCTGCGGCGATGGCGACGACGTCCAGCTTCATGTCGGCGAGGAGATGCGCCACCTCCAGCGGATGCACCAGGTATGGCTCGCCCGAGTGGCGCACCTGGCCCTGGTGCTCCAGCGCCGAAAAGGCGTACGCCCGGCGTAACAGCTCGAGATCCGCCTCCGGGCTGTAGCTTCGAACCTTGTCGAGGAGCGAATCGAAACGAATCATGCGGGATGGTGTCTAAAGCCTTGGGACACGTCCAAAGCCGGGCCTTGCATGCCGCCATCTCCATGATAGAAGTGGGGTTGAGGGGGGTCAAGGAAACTGCCGCGCAGGTCCTTGACTAGCCAGAAACGGCATCACTATACTGGCGCGCTTGCAGGACTTGCGGCAGGCTCTGCTTGCCCGCCCCGCCGTGGGATACGTCCAGCGCAGGAATTTCGGCCGCCGTGCTGCTTGTGGCGTGCTTCAACTCGTGTAAGGGGGACAGATGCGAAAGTATTCGTTACAAGGGTCCGCAGCGACGTGGCTCGCCGTGGCGCTCGTCGCCGGCCTGGGCGTGGCAGCGGCCGGGTGCAGCCAGGTCAATATGCTGAAGGCCCGGATGGCGCTCAAGGACGCTCACACCGCGTATCAGCAGCAGGATTATCGCGGTGCGATCGGGAAGTACGAAGAGGCCATCGCCTCAGATGGCACCCAGACCGAGGCTTACTTTTATCTGGGCAACAGCTACGACAATCTCTACCGGCCGACACGACGGGGAGAGGCCACCAACGACGCGCTCATCGACAATGCCGTCACCAACTACAAGAAGTCGGTTGAACTGGAGCAGAACCCGCAACTGAAGAAGCTGGCGCTCCAGTATCTGGCGAACGCGTACGGTGCCGACAAACTCAACGACCCGGCCCAATCCGAACCGGTCGTGCAGCAACTTATTGATATGGATCCCGGCGATCCGCTGAACTATTTCGCTCTGGCCCGCATCTACGAAGATAGCGGCGACTACGAAAGAGCCGAGGAAACGCTCGTCAAGGCCCGCGACGCGAGGCCAACCGAGCCGACCGTCTATACGACTTTAGCCGCGTTCTACAACCGGCAGGGGAATTTCGACGGCGCGATTGAAGCGTTGCAGTCGCGCGCCGAACGCGAACCGAACAACCCGGAGGCGTTCTACACAATCGCGACCTACTACTGGGAGAAGGCGTACCGCGATTTCAGCCTGAGCGATCCCGAGAAAGTAAAGCACGTGCAGTCCGGTCTCACGGCGATCGACAAGGCGATCTCGCTCAACAACCAGTACATGGAAGCGCTTGTTTACAAGAACCTGTTGCTGCGCGTACAGGCGAACCTCGAACGGAATCCTGCACGCCAGCAGGCGCTGCTGCGGGAGGCCGAACAGCTCAGCAACCGCGCGGAAGAAATCCGCAAGGCGAACGCTGCGGGCGGATCACAGCCCGCGGCCGCCGGCCGCACCGGCGCATAATCGACGCGAAATTCGCGGGTTGATTCTCGGGGGCCGCTCGCCGTATGAGCGGCCCTTTTCATGTACAATTTCCCCCGCACGTCCGGACCGTGCACCCCATATTTTTCACTTCATACCGCTGTAACGCCGCTTTGGTACGCTCGGCAATCGTTCATCCGGAGTCACGCGTAACTACTTGGAGAAAATGGTGATGTACATCAGACGTTGGCCAGTGCTTCTTGCGTTGTGCGCGGTTGCGGCATGGCCGTTCGGCAATCTCTACGCTCAGGGCGTCACGACTGGATCCATCTCCGGTATCGTGCAGAACTCGCAGCAGCAGCCTGTTGCCGGCGCACAGGTGATAGCGATCCACACGCCGTCCGGCACCGCGTACGAAGCGGTAACCCGAGGAGACGGCCGCTTCTCGATTCCGGGGATGCGTGTCGGCGGCCCCTACAGTGTCACTGTGACGTACTCTGGCAGCGGCGGCACCGCGTTCCAGCCCGAAACCCAGGACAACGTCACCGTGAATCTCGGTGTCTCCGCTGACCTGACCTTCACCGTCCAGCCGATCACGGTAACGGAACAGGTCACCGTGACGGCGCAGGTGGACCCCGTTTTCAGCTCGAGCCGGACCGGCGCGGCCACCACCGTAGCTCGTGAAGAAATCGCACTGCTTCCAACAGTCACTGGCCGCATCGGCGATGTCACCCGATTGACGCCGCAGGCGACGGGCGGCTTCAACAGTTTTGCGGGCCAGGACGGACGGATGAACAACATGACCGTCGACGGCTCGTCCTTCAACGCCTCGATGGGCATCAGCAGCAGCCAGCCGGGTGATCGCTCTGGCGTCGCCCCGATCTCGCTGGAAGCCATTGAGCAGATTCAGGTCAACGTCGCCCCGTTCGACGTCCGCCAAGGAAGCTTCACCGCCGCGGGGGTGAACACCGTCACGCGCAGCGGCGCCAACGCGCCGAGTGGCTCCTTCTATCATCGCTTTCGCAGTAACGACTGGGTGGGCACGGACGCTGCCGGCCAGACGCTCAATCCGGGCACGTTCAAGTTCCGTAATACAGGAGGCTGGGCGTCTGGACCGATTCTGCAGAACCGCTGGTTCGTATTCGGCAATTATGAGGACGAGAAAGACACGCGGCCGCTCTACACATTCCGCGCGAATCGGGGCGGCGAGCCCGTCGGCGGCAACGTCACGCGCGTGCTGGCGTCCGATCTGGACGCATTGAGTAGTTTCCTGAGATCCCGCTTCAACTATGAGACGGGGCCATACGAAGATTTCGACAAGCTCACGCCGGCGAAACGGTTCCTGCTCCGAAGCGACTACAACATCAACACCAACAACAAGGTCAGTTTCCGGTATAACCACCTCAATTCGCGCTCGGACTCGAACCTGTCGAGCTCGACATCGGCGCTCCGCGGGCGCAGTAATTCCACCACCAGCTTCCTGAGCTTCCAGAATTCGACATACGCCACGATCGAGAACATCCGATCGGGCATCGGCGAGTGGAACGCGGTGATTGGCGCATCGATGGCGAATTCGCTCCAGAGCGGCTACACGCACCAGGACGAGAGCCGCATTCCGAAAGGGACAACGTTCCCCCTTGTCGACATCTTCGAGGGCGGCACCTCGTACACGACTTTCGGGTTTGAACCCTTCACGCCGAATAACGAGCTGCGATACAACACGTTCCAGCTTCAGGACAACTTCACCAAATTCACGTCGCGCCATTCTCTGACATTCGGTGGCTACGTAGAAAAGTTCGACGCCGAGAACGTGTTCTACGGCGGCTGCTGTCCGCAGAGCGCGTATGCGTACAACTCGCTGGCAGACTTCTATGCAGACGCAAACGGCTTCCTCGCAAATGCGAACCGAACGACGTCGCCGATCGTGCTCTCGCGGTTCCAGGTGCGCTGGATCAACATTCCGAGTCTGTCGAAGCCCCTGCAGAACGTGAATGTGTGGTATGGCGCAGGGTATGCGCAGGATGAGTGGCGTCCCACGCGCAACGTCACCGTGACCGCGGGGCTGCGGTTCGATCGATCGCAGTTCAAGAACACCGCGTTCCGGAATGAGGGTGCCGACGGCCTGACGTTCTTGGACGAGAACGGCAGTCCGGTCAAATACGATACAGGACGTCTTCCCGACCCAAAGATCCTCTGGTCGCCGAGGGTCGGCCTGAACTGGGATGTCCGCAGTGACCAGTCGACCCAGGTCCGTGGCGGAACGGGGGTATTCAGCGGGCGGCCCGCATACGTCTGGATTTCGAACCAGCTTGGCAATACCGGGGTCCTCGCCGGGGAGCGGATCATCGACACCACAACCGCGTTTCCGTTCAACCCGAATCCCGATACGTACAAACCCGCAGCAACGGGCGCAGGCGCTGCGAGCTATCAGCTGAATGTCACCGATCGTGATTTCAAGTTCCCGCAGGTCTGGCGAAGCAACGTCGCAGTCGACAGAAAGCTTCCCGGGGGCATCGTGAGCACGACGGAGTACATCTTTGCGAAGGATGTCAACGCAGTGTCGTACTTCAATGCGAATCTTCCGCCCGCGCAGTCGACGTTTGCGGGCGTTGATGCTCGTCCGCGTTGGGTTGGTGCGCCCTGCGCTGCTACCGGGCAGGCAGGGGGCTGCGTCAACCGGATCAACAACGACCCTGGGAATCAGGTGACGTTCAACTACGTGCTGAAGAACAGCGGCGAGGGCACCTCGTGGAATCTCTCGCAGTCATTGTCGAAGACGACCGGATTCGGCCTTTCGTTCCGTGGAGGGTACAACTACGGCGTGTCGAGGTCACGGGTTGATCCGGAATCGACGGCGGCAACCAGTTACGCCAGGATCGCAACCTTCGGCAATCCAAACGACTCTGGAGTTGCTGACTCACTCTGGTCTCCTGGCCACCGCGCGTTCGCGCTCGTGAGCTTCACCCGCGAGTACTTCAGTTTCGGAGCGACGTCCGTCTCACTGTTCTGGGAAGCGCGCCACAGTTACGCGTCGAGTACGCCGTCATCGCGCGTGAGTTACGTGTTCGCGGGTGATATGAACGGCGACGGAGTCAGTGCAAACGACTTGATCTATGTCCCGCGCGACGCCTCTGAAATGAACTTCGTCCCCTTTGCCGTGGGCACGCGGACGTTTACCGCGGAGGAACAGGCTGCAGCCTTCGAACAGTTCATCGAGAACGACGAGTATCTGCAGAAGCGTCGCGGACAGTACGCCGAGCGCTACGGCGCCATGACCCCGATGTTTCGGCACGCGGATCTCAGCATCACACAGGACATCTTCCGGGCCGTGGCCGGCAGGCGGCACGCATTCCAGGTGCGCGCCGATATCTTCAACATCGGCAATCTGCTGAACCACGGCTGGGGCGTCTCGTGGCAGCCGACCGCAGCGGTGAACACCAACAACCAGGTGCAGGTGCTGACGACTCCAGGTGTGGATGCTCAGGGGCGACCGACGTATCGCCTTGCGGTGTTCAACAACCAGCTGGTCACCCAGCCCTACGTGAAGTCTGCTCTTCTGACCTCACTCACGGCGGACGTGTATCAATTCATGCTCAGCCTGCGGTATAGCTTCAACTAGGCTCTGGGCCGGAGGCCTGAAGGCCTCCGGCTACCTTAGGCTTTCGGCTTCAGGTCTGTGCGCGGCCGGTGTCCGACAAAGGGCGCCGGCCGCGTGCCTCCGTACGGGCTCCCCTCCCTAATCCAGCT
>Ga0310890_10000797_pt1 | contig 11045 bp, 10 predicted proteins | sample T20D3metaG_FD_203751 | JGI IMG/M metagenome (GOLD analysis project Ga0310890, IMG submission 203751) | Lab incubated soil microbial communities from West Virginia University Organic Research Farm, Morgantown, WV, United States - T20D3 | ecosystem: Environmental > Terrestrial > Soil >... | reverse complement strand
CATACTATATAAATAGAGATTCAGATATATTAAATCATTAATTGTAAAATTTGAAAAGAATTCGCTATTCTATACTAAATAATAAGAGATACGGATATACAAGATGACAAGACATATTCATATTGACTTTTAAAAAAAGCTATGATTAATCCGAATAAGTGATCTTTCAATTAATTGGGTAAGAATGAGTTTTGTAAATTAAGGATGTCTCTATCATCGGTTATTGCTATTTATAAAAAGAATTACTAAACCAAAAATGTGAAAAATCTTCGTATAGCTCTTTTTGAGGTATTGGAGAATCAGGAGCTATGACTGTGGTAATTAATTCCCTATTACTCATGAGAAGTTTAAATAGGTCATGCTCAGTAACGATCCCTGAGAGAGTATTTCCTTCTAGAACAATCACTCTTCTTATCTTTCGCTCATACATCAATTTCATTGCATCTAAAACGGAAGCATTTTGCGAGAGCGTAATTAACGGATTACTCATGAGTTCTCTGATAGGTACTTCCAAATCTGATAACGAAAATGTGCTTACTATTCTAACCACATCCCTTTCTGTAATAATGCCTACTGGATTCTTGCTGTCGTTATTATCAATAATTACAACCGAACCTATACTATTGTCTATCATAACCTTAGAAGCAGCAAAAATATTTTGTTCTTGATCAATTACTTTAACATCTTTCTTTATTATCTCTGAAATGCCAATTGATTCTAGACCCATTAACTAACTTTTATTTCCTTTTATATTAAACTATATTACAAAATGGCTGTGTTCATTAACTATTTCTAAATTACTGTTATCATGGTCAACAACCATCTTATACTAGCCTTATCATCTCAATAGCATCTAGGATCACTCCGGAAAACGCGGTTATAGAGAGAAATTATTGACAATTTTGCTTATTAACTAATAAAGTCTCGCATACTCGAAAAAAATTGACGACTATTCTAATTTAGATATTCAGTGTTTAATTTGAATATTTTTATTTGATTTGAGCCTATATTCCCTTTCAAGCTAATTGCATTTGTTATATGTAGGACTTGTTTAAAGATGTTGTACGAATTAGATATACAGGATGTGATTATTTTCATAATATTATTCCTAGCTTCATAAATATGCATATTATTGAGATGTTATAGATAGTTTGATGACATATTGAGAAGGTGGACCACAACCTGGTGGACTTGTTGTTCCTGTATAAGTTTTTTCTTGATAGTTTTCTTCATTAAAGGCGGTTAAATTTCTCAAAGCTGCAGAAGATAATTCCAATTTATCTATAAATACTAAACCATTACATCCTGTCGGAATTAATGCAGGTGATAATGAACTAATGATATTTGTAGCCGGTACTAGATTCGTAACATTGTAGGACGATTCCATTAATTGAATTAGTGCATTTCTAAGACTGATTAATGTAAATGATGTGGTGCCATCTTCCTTATCTAGTCCCAGTATGTATAGTTTAAGAGAATCATTTTCATCATCAATTAAAAAAGGACCAATTCTTAGATCTGTAGTTATATTTGAACCAAACCCTTTAGGTCCCAAGTATTTTGTTGCAGCTAAAGGAGTATCATTATTCTTTTGCCCACTTATTCCTACATACAAAATATCGGTCAAAGGCGACCGGGGAATATCAACTAATATATTTTCCATTGACACATAAATTGTTAAAGGACCATGTAAGCTGGGATCATATTTGGTCAATACATTTGCTGGATAAACATTATTTGATCCTGTTGTTGACAGGTTCTTAGTTAAAGTCATATTATTATTATTCGAATCGTCAATCAAAAGATTAAAAACAACATTCCCACTTTTAGTATCATTTGATAATGGATAATCTATCCATTTTCCAGTTATTTTGTTATTGTTATTTTCTAACGTCCCACTAAAAATGCTTACAAAGGTGTTGGACTTAAGATTTGGAGCATCAGTCCCTAATATCCAAATTGAATTATTTGTTTGTATAACATGATATATAATTTGCTTGTCAGACAAGTAAATACCACTAATGTCAATACTATTATCAATACTATTATTTACTGGTGATTGTGCATTTGCAAATTCTACAATGTTTATATAAGAAATTGAAAGAAAAAGAATGATAGGGCAGTAAATGATAATTTTCTGCATATTTTAGACCTATAATAGAATATAATATGTTAGATTTAAATTTAAAATTAAATATGACAATAAATAATAAAAAACCTCAAATCATCGAGGGTAAATGAGCATATCTTTGTACTTATCTCATTTGGTTCCTATTCTTATTTTATGATTAGATATATTTATCGCATTAAAAATTGGTTGAATAGATTTAACTAACTTAATTTTCTCTTCCTTATCTTTGGTGTCAATACACAAGGTATAAGCATTTACACCCACCTAAAACTTTGAACAATACTGATTTTCCTTCCATGACTGGAATTGCCGCTTCAGGACCAACATCTCCTAATCCGACTACTCGGATCCCATCACAAACAATAGCAACATTGTTCCATTTTGACGTATAATCAATTGCTAATTTTTTATCCTTACTTATGTCTCTGGCTACAAATGCCACGTCAGGAGTATAAATAAGGTTAAGCACATCGTTCTTTCCTTTAAAAGATACATTTAAGGCAATTGTATTGTGAATTTCGATTTTTCCCTTGCAATTTGAGTGTTTGTACTAGAGTAGTCTAGGCCTAAGGAAATTAAATATAGTTATAGCATGTTATTGTGTGTTAATGACAAATAGAATAGCACCTAAAGACTTGGAGAAAAAAAGGGGCGAACCAGGCAAATATATCATAATTGATGTAAGAGATGGAGAGGAGTTGGAAGAACAAGAGGCCGATGGCGGTAATAGCAATATATTTGGAGCTGTCAACATCCCGTTTACAAAGCTAATAAGGGACTCAAAAAATGGTGATTTAGATAGACTTAGACAAGTTCCAGTATATCTTTACTCTACAGTGGGTAAAAGAGCAGACATAGCCGCAGATGAGCTTAACAAACAAGGATTTAACGCCTTTAGTATCGAAGGAGGATTCATAGCATGGAAACAGGAAATAGAAGGAAGACAAAATGTTGTTAAACTCAGAGATTTTAAAGATATCTATGATGAAAACGTTAAACAAAAATAGGTCATGGAAAGAAAATCCATACACCGTGATTGATTAGTGGAGGCACAAAATAAATAATAAAAAGTGACACAAATTATCTAGACTTTTACAACAAGGGTTAAAAATACAGATTAATGAAATATGAATTATACTAAAAATAGTAATTCACCAAAGAAATTAATTAACTTCATGATGTTTTAAATCCTGTTTATAGAATCATAATCAAAAGACTATTTGGAAATTAATGTCGTATATATTATGGAAACTATTGTGTTTTGGTCTACCTCATGTACTTTTATCAACAACTTTCGGGAAATATCATTGCCATCCTAGCCAATAGATTATCCTAAATCAAATTACTCATAGAGAATTCATAAAATCTCTGAATTCAACAGAATGAATATGATTTGTTTTATCCCATACTTTATTAAATTTCGGTATAGTCATTATTGTTTTCGCAAGACCTCTCCAGCGATACCATACTTCAGGATCAATCATATTTTTTTTATCAAGCGCAAATAAGTATTCAAATAAGTCTAGGAATGCCACGATAATATAATATTCGTCCGGACTATCAACTGAGGAAAATCGTTCTTCAAAAACAGGACTTTCCTTTGCCATCCTGGTAAAAGTTTCGGTGTTTTCCAGTTTAAGCCTTACATCCATTATTCTAGAATAAATTTGCTGTTCACTTTGCATTTTCAAATTTTTTATCCACTGTTCACTTTGTTTTTGCATATTTTTTCTTACAATTGAAAAATTTACTATTGCCACAACAAAAAGCCCAGCGACTATTAGAAGAGAAATTAGGGGTACATATGCCAAGAATGAATCCATTTATGGAATAATAATAAACTAGAGTATATTATTTTTAACAGATTCTGCAGGAATGAATGAATTGAGTAACTATTACCAAGAGTATCAATTAATATTCATAAAAAATAGATATTGATACATCTTTTAATTTCCGCTATTTTATTGATCATTCTTTATAAGCAGTAACTTCCTAACACATATATGAAATCTGCAAGAATTACTAAACCTCATGGACCTTTGGAGGTACAACAACTCGAAATTCCTAAACCCATGGGGCCTCAGGTTCTTGTTAAAGTTAATTCTTCTGGAGTTTGTCATAGTGATATTCATTTGTGGGATGGAGGATATGAAGGCCTTGATGGACAAATCTTAAAAACAACTGATAGAGGAGTAGAATATCCCCTGACTCCAGGTCACGAAATAGCAGGCACTATAGAAAGTCTAGGAGATCAAGCTGAAGGATTTAGCAAAAATGAAAAAGTTATCGTATACCCTTGGATAGGTGAAGGCTTATGTCCTGCTTGTAGAAGTGGCGAGGAAAACCTTTGTGACAAACCAAGATCATTAGGCGTCTATTTAGATGGAGGCTATTCAGAGTATGTTTTAGTACCAAGTTACAAATATCTAGTAAAAATAGACGATGATTTGGATATGGATGCAGCTGCAACTTTGTCATGTTCTGCCCTTACTGCGTATGGAGCGGTAAAGAATGCTAATCTAAAACCAAATGACAACGTTGTGATTGTTGGTACAGGGGGATTAGGCTTGATGGCCATACAGTTAGCGAGCGCAGTTACTGGCGCTAGGATAATTGCGCTGGATATCGACGATGACAAATTAAAAACGGCCAAAGATAGTGGCGCCAATGATACAATCAATTCAAAAAAAGAAGATCCTGTAAAGGCAATAATGGAATTAACCAACAATGTTGGCGCTGATGCGGTAATTGATTTTGTCAATGCATCAAAAACCGTAGAAATTGATATGCAATTTCTACGAAGAAGGGCAAGAGTAGTTTTGGTAGGACTATTTGGAGGCGAATTAAAATTGGGTCTAGTAAGTATGCCTACAAGAGCATATCGTATAATCGGATCATATACTGGAACGATAAACGATTTAGTAGAATTAGTTTCATTAGCTAAAAGAGGAGTAATAAAACCGCTAATTTCAAATCGGTTTAAACTTGATCAGACAACACAAGCATTGACGATGCTGAAAGAGGGCAAAATTGTAGGTAGAGGGGTAATAAATCCATGAAAGATTCTTTAGCGATGGAATTTGAAACAATAAATCCTGCAACAGAACAGGTTATCAACCAATACCAAAATATGACCAAAGATCAGATAAATGACAGAGTAAAGAAATCCAAAATTGCATTTCAAGAATGGAAAAAAGATGCAAACAAAAGAACAGATTTTCTCCATGCGTTTGCTAATGAATTACGAAAAGATAAAGAAAACCTCGCTAGAACCGCCACAAACGAAATGGGTAAGGCAATAAAAGAAGCTAGATCCGAAGTTGAAAAATGTGCTTGGGCGATGGAATATTATGCAGATAATGGACAAATCCTTTCTACGGATGAAATTCTAAATACGGATGCAAGAAAAACCTTGATAAAATTTCAACCTATTGGAGTAATAGGCAGTATAATGCCGTGGAACTTTCCTTACTGGCAAGCATTAAGATTTGCGGCACCTTCACTAATGGTTGGTAATACAATTGTATTAAAACCATCTAGTGCAACTATGCAATGTGGAATTAAAATAGAAAATACTTTCGATAATATAGGAATGCCGGAAGGAGTATTTCAAACACTAATAGGTGACTCAAGAATTGCAGAGTCATTAATTGATTCAGATATTAATGCTGTGACCTTTACAGGAAGTGTTCCCATAGGTGCAACAGTTGCGCAAAGGGCTACGTCTCAAGTAAAGAAAACGGTGTTAGAATTGGGAGGAAGTGACCCTTTCATAGTGTGTGATGACGCCGATATTGATAAAGCATCCTCAGGTGCGATAAAGGGACGCTTTATAAATTGTGGTCAAAGCTGCATAGCATCAAAGCGTTTTATTGTAGTAAAAGGTATAGCCAACGAGTTCATTGAAAAATTCGTTCAAAAAACTGAAGCTCTTAATGTGGGCGATCCCTTATCGTATAATACTGATATAGGACCTCTTGTAAATGCTAGTGGCCTAAAGAAAATAGATTCTCAGATTAAAACCTCGATTAAAGAGGGTGCAGAAGTTCTCACAGGAGGAGAACAAGTAGGGGAAAAAGGCTATTTTTATAGACCAACAGTTCTCAAAAATATTAAACCAAAAATGTCTATAGCTCAGGAAGAGGTGTTTGGTCCGGTTGCTCCAATTATTGTAGCCAGTGATGATGCAGAAGCCATAAGAATTGCCAATGATTCAGAATATGGTTTAGGAGCAAGTATATGGACTCAAGATTTAGACAAAGCAGAAAGACTTTCAACCATTATCGAGTCAGGTATGGTATCTGTTAATAATGTCGTAGCTTCAGATCCTAGAGTTCCATTTGGTGGATTAAAAAAAAGTGGTTTTGGCAGGGAGTTGTCAAGGTACGGTATGCTTGAATTTGTAAATATAAAATCAGTCAGATTCTATGATCAATTGATTCACAACCATCACGTAGAGTGAGGACTAGAGATGACAAGTAAAAAAGTAATAGCAAGTAATTACAGGACTAAGGAGAGAATTTGACTATGTCTAACAATACCATCGAAAATGTATTGATACTTCAAGGTGGTGGCTCTCTGGGTGCTTTTGGATGTGGTGTCTATAAAGCTCTTGTAAAAAATAATATCCATCTAGATGTAATTGCGGGTACTTCCATTGGTGGTATAAATGCAGCAATAATAGCAGGTAGTAAAAGGGAGGATAATATAGATCAGCTCTTAGAGAATTTTTGGCTGGAACTATCCGAAGGCTTTGTAGATATAGATAAACTTTCTCCATTTTCTGTGTGGAATTGGTATATGAAAACATTGCAAGTACTTTCCAAGTTTGACTATTATCCCTATTATTCACCTTTATCTGCAGCAGTAGCAGGAATAAAAGAAACCTATTCTTCGAATAGAATTGAAATGGAGATGAAAGTAAAACAAATAAAGTCCTTTTACAGTTCTGCCATTTTTGGAAATAATAAAATGTTTGTCCCTAGGTGGATACCAGAATACGCTTTAAAGGATCCAGAATATTTTACACCACAAAAATGGACCTTTCTATATGATCATTCACCTTTAGCAAAAACCTTGGAAAGATACATCAATTATGATAAATTAAAACCAGAAGGAAATTCTAATGTACGCTTAATTTTGACAGCGGTAAATGTTTTAAACGCACGCCCTTTAACATTTGATAGTTATAAAGAGCAAATAACTGCTACACACGTATTGGCTACATCTGCTTATCCAACATATAACTTTAGTTGGATAAAAGTAAAAGACGGAGTCTTTGCATGGGACGGTAGTTTACTTAGTAATACTCCATTAAGAGAGGTTATAGAAGCTTCACCAAAAAGGGATAAAAGAATATACATAATAGAAAATTATCCAAAGAATATAGATAGTTTGCCAAAGAATATACCCGAAGTTTATCATAGAGCTAGGGACATTATGTTTTCTGATAAAACAGAACACAATATACAAATGTCAAAGGTAATATCGAGATATCTCGATTATATTGAAGAGCTTTACCAAACTATAGAAAATAATGTTGATAAATTACGGATAGATGAAAAACAACTTAAGAGAATACGTCAAAAATATAAAATATATAAACAAGAGCATGGTGCAGAAATCAAAGAAATTTATCATGTAAAACGTGAAGAGCCATATCCTCATATGTCAGAAAATGCAGATTTCTCACCCCAGACAATTAAGAATTCGATAAAGGAGGGAGAAGAGAAAACAAACGAAATTATAAAAAATAAAAAACTCTTCAAATGAATCGAGATCTAAGACAATGAATGTTTAGTTTAATTATTTTTTAACATATTTATATTTCTCACATCTATCACGAACAAACATAAGTAAATTTATTTAATTCGAAACCAATTACGGTAATAGAGATGATAAGTTCTTCTATCGTTGTGGTTGGAGGGTGTTTCTTATCTAAGCCAAAAATAAATTATTTTACTCTTTCGTCTTTGAAGATATTCCATTACAACAAACGGAGAGAAAAAATTAGAAACGAGTTAACCACTTTTGTTACTGGTTAATTATCTTTGAATTTCTCAACTCCAACAGATAATAATGTTTTTCCAAAAGTTGTTTTGTCAATAACCCGTAAATTCCTCCACCTTGATCTTTTCTTTTGAAATTTTTAATTCTTCTTGCAATAATGATTGCATAGCCTTCAACATGCTTGGAGGGCCACAAATGTAGAATATTGAATTGTCTAATAAAGCATTATCCAGATATTTTAGAATCATTGACTTGTCTATTCTTCCTTGTTCTCCTTTCCAACCATTAACATTTGATTGATCATCATCATGTTTTGCTTCACTAACTGTATATATAAGCTGAAGATTTTTGTTTAATTTTGTCCATTCATCAAACTCTTTTTTGAAAAGGATGTTATCTGAATCCCTATTTGAGTCAAACATTACTATTTTTAGGGGCAGTTGTTTATCTGTAGCATACTTTATCATACTTCTAAATGGAGTAACACCTATTCCTCCGGAAAGAAACACGGCGGGCTTTGAATAATCGTCATGTAACACGAATTGTCCCTCTGGGCCCCTTACCTTGACTTTGGTCCCTTCCTCTAAGGTAATAAGCCTCTTTTTATATGGAGAATCCCTCATCCTTGTTGTAAACATTATAAAGTTCTCCGTTGGAGAAGATGAAATAGTAAAATGCCTAATCGGACCTTTGGGATCATTATTGACACCGCCTATATCAAAAAAGGCAAATTGACCTGCAGTATATCTCGATAGTAACGGTGTTTTGTCCTCTTCTACTTGATTATCTTGTTTACTAAACTTAAATGACATTACATCGGTTCCCTCCACTTTAATTTTTTCTAACAATTCTAGCTCAAATTGAGGCGAGGATTTACTTTTACCTTGTAACTTAATTAAGATATTATTATCTTCTATTTTTACTTCATACGCAGGTTCTGGTTCATTTGCTGGTGGGCTTGTTACATCTCCTGTTCTAACATCAAATCTAGAATTATGCCAAGGACATTCAACTTCATATCCATCGAGGGTACCATCTGTTAAAGGACCGCCTTCATGGGTACAAATATTATTAATAGCATAGTATTTTCCGTCAACGTTAACAATACAAATACTTTCACCCTCAACTTGAACTTCTTTCATTTGTGATGGTGGTACGTCTTTGGTATCAGCAACTCTAATGAAACCTTCACCCACTTTCGATCAGTTTTAGGATGCATTATAATCTGTATATGGGTTCCCATTTTAATATCCCAAAATCTGAATCTTATACTATTATTTATAATTTAACGTCATTCTTACTGAATTTAATGTACTTTATAAACGGATATACTAAAAAGCCGAAGTCGATTATCAAATAAGCATACGAACTAAAACGCAATTTCCTATCGATATACCAGGTACTCATTGAATCCCGCAACATATGGCTAACCATCTTACCTTATACTATGAGATGATTAATTTCGTTTTCAGAATTGGGACCATATTCTGCTAGGTACAAGTCTCCATTGGACCTATTGTCAAACCTTGAGGATTACGATTGAACGTACGTAAATCGTTCATAGGAAATAAGATTTCATACTCTTGTATTAGATTGAGTCAAAATGATTCATACTCACATAACGGTTTAATAATATTACGACCTAATACTACCTATGCACTGCCAGAGTTGTAAAGGACACTTCCATCCTCAATTAAGGCACAATCACCCTGAATTTAATGATGATACAAAATTATGGCATTGGTTATATTATCAATACTGTCCCAATTGTAAAACTTCTCAGGTGTAACTTTATGAATATACAAATAATGATAAAATGTATCCTCTGGGAACAGATTTAGAAAATAGGTTAAAATATTTAGGAAGTCATTTGAGTAAAGAGCCAATAATGTAAACTTTAACCTTGATAATGTTACATCTAAATGGCGAGATGGTAGAAATGTATCATCAAAAACATGATGATGATCAAATCATTAATTAAATTGTAGATATATTTTTGCCATACAACATAACTAATTGTTTAATAACGATTCAAGTCCATTCACGATATATTGAACTCCTATTGCTGCAGCCAGAATAGCGAACACCCTTGTAATAATTAACGAGCCACGTCTTCCAAGAATCTTATATATAGGATCTGTAAGATAATAAATTACATAGGTAATGCCAATAACAATCACAATCGATATCATTGTGGTGATCAAACCAGATGTTTGAAAGGAAAGTATTACTGCTGCTATAGGCTGACAACCAACATTTTTTTGGTTAAATAATTATTTAATGACAGTCTAGCAGTTAATTGAATTAAGCTTATGAGCGTCACTTAACCTGTATAACTCCAATAAGATCAAAATATCTATTTGTATTGTTAATTTTATTAAATGACACTCTCCTTGCGGTAAAAATGCAGCGGAAACCACCGGGCCCATATTTTGACATATTAGTATATACCCCTAGTGGAACATTGTCAATAACCATAATTTGTTAAACTTGAAGTTGTAAATTATGTAATATTATGAATGATAGGAGTAATTATACTATATTATTTTAGATATATTGTTATGAACAAAAAATTTAGTATGTATAGGACATTTGGCTATTGAATTACCATGTGGTTACTGACCTTATATCCAATGCTAGCTTTTAGTATTGTATTAAACGCTTGTCTATTGTGTGACTACAAACAAGGAATGCTTGTAGAGGCTCACAAATTGTTAAGTAGCAGCGGCAGTGATGATAACAGTAAATTTACTTCAGCAATGACTATTCCTAATCATACTATTTCTTGGGCCATATACCAAACCTTAGACGATAAGGATGGTATTGAAGCGCGGTTCTATAAATTTAACAACACTCAGATAAATAGTAGCTTTTATGCTCAAATAGTTATTCCGAAAATAGATCA
>Ga0310890_10000795_pt1 | contig 11048 bp, 7 predicted proteins | sample T20D3metaG_FD_203751 | JGI IMG/M metagenome (GOLD analysis project Ga0310890, IMG submission 203751) | Lab incubated soil microbial communities from West Virginia University Organic Research Farm, Morgantown, WV, United States - T20D3 | ecosystem: Environmental > Terrestrial > Soil >... | reverse complement strand
ACGAACCATTCATCGGCTTTGGAACGTTGTTCTTCCCGATGTGGCGCGTTGAAAGAATTGCCCGGGATGAACCGGCAGGTGGTTTACCTTCACTCGCTCAGCAGGCAGAACAGCGGACGGGACGAACTTTTGAAGAACTAATGCGGGACGACGTTCCGCTGGTTTGATTGAACGCGACATTTTGCTGCATCACCTCACGGAAACATGGGAGCAGAGAGGGCTGCTACGATTGCACGCGCGTCGCATCCGAAAACCTCACCCTCTAAAATTGGCTGTTGCAAGCGTGAAACACTGTTCCATTCTCGCTCCGCCTGTGCTATTCTCTCGTCTCTTTCGAGGGAGGACCGGCAAGCGATGGTGAGAAAAGGAGCGGAAGAAAGAGATGTATGCCATGAGTGATGACCGAATGAGCGCAGATCGCGGCAAAGCAGTCGAAGCCGCACTATCAAACATTGAAAAGAAGTTTGGAAAGGGATCGATCATGCGTCTGGGCGAGCGCGAGGTGTCGGACATACCGGCCATATCAACCACCTCCCTCAGCTTGGACGCGGCGGTTGGCGTTGGTGGCGTTCCCCGTGGTCGTATCATCGAAATATATGGTCCAGAGAGTTCCGGGAAGACGACGCTTGCGCTTCACATTGTTGCTGAAGCGCAGAAGGCGGGAGGCGTGGCGGCTTACATCGATGCTGAACACGCGATGGACGCTGACTACGCAGGGAAACTTGGCGTCGATATCGCTCAGCTTTTGATCTCTCAACCGGATTCCGGTGAACAGGCGCTCGAAATCGCCGAGGCCCTCGTTCGCTCCAATGGAATTGATGTGATTGTTATCGATTCCGTTGCGGCGTTGGTGCCTCGTGCCGAACTCGACGGAGAAATGGGTGATTCGTTACCAGGGCTGCAAGCGCGTTTGATGTCTCAGGCGTTGCGCAAGCTGACGGCGATTGTTTCGCAGTCAAACACTTGCTTCATCTTTATCAACCAAATCCGGGAAAAAATTGGAGTTATGTTTGGTAATCCAGAAACAACTACCGGAGGACGAGCATTGAAGTTCTACGCGTCGATGCGTTTGGATATTCGACGCATTGGAGCAATTAAAGACGGCGATCGCGTGGTTGGCAATCGCACCAAAGTTAAGGTTGCAAAAAACAAGGTTGCGCCGCCGTTTCGTGAGTGTGAATTCGACATCATGTATGGCGAAGGCATCTCGCGCGAAGGTGACCTTTTGGATCTGGCGGTTGTACAGCGCGTAGTCGAGAAGAGTGGCGCCTGGTTCTCTTATAAAGGTGACCGGCTTGGCCAGGGTCGAGAGAACTCAAAGCAATCGCTGAAGGACCATCCCGAAATTCTTAAGAAGATTGAACGTGAAGTGAAGCTGAAACTGGGGATGCCTGTGAAGGAAGAACCAGAAGCGACAGCAAAAGCAGCAGCAGGCGACAAGAAATAGACGCACAAAGCAGGTCCACAGATTACGCAGATTACACAGATTAGCTTTTAGAAAGCGACATTGAGCATTTGAGCAACTAAACAACAAGGCATTAGCTCAAATAATTCAACGTTGCCGTCTAAATATTAATCTGTGTAATCTGTGTAATCTGTGGACCTGCTTCTTGCTTTCGTTAATCATATCAGTAATGAAATCTATCCTGATAAAAGGCGGAACGCTGTTGACGATGGACCGTGCCAATCCAATCGTTCGTGGCGATCTACTCATTAACGGGAATCGCATCACGACTATTGGGCAAACGGGTCAAGTCGCTGACGTTGTCGTTGATGCAACTGATTGCGTCGTTTTACCTGGCTTTATTCAAACTCACATTCATCTTTGCCAGACACTCTTTCGCGGGTCTGCCGACGATCTCTCGTTGATCGATTGGTTGAAGATGCGTGTGTGGCCGATGGAGGCGGCGCATAACGCAAAATCGATAGCTGTATCCGCGCGTCTCGGAATCGCTGAACTGATCAAGGGCGGGACTACAAACATTCTGTCGATGGAGACAGTGAATCACACCGCAGAGGTTTTCAAAGTAGTGGAGGAAACGGGTTTTCGCGCGACGGTCGGCAAGTGCATGATGGACAAAGGTGATGAAGTTCCGGATGCGCTTCACGAAGAAACAAAAGCATCTATCGAAGAATCGCTCGCCCTGCTCGAGGCGTGGAATGGAAAAGCTAACGGACGAATCAGGTATTGCTTCGCTCCACGTTTTGCAGTCTCGTGCACACGTGACCTGTTGGAGACAGTCGGTCGACTGGCTGGTGAACGCGGTGTGATGATTCACACGCACGCTTCTGAGAATAGGAGCGAATGCCAGATAGTGGAGAGCGAAACCGGTTTACGCAATATTGCTTATCTCGATCAGGTCGGCATCAGTGGACCTCACGTCACGCTAGCCCATTGTGTACATTTGAACGACGATGAAATAGCGATCCTCAAATCGAGTGGAACTCACGTCGCCCATTGTCCGTCGTCTAATTCAAAACTCGGCTCGGGCATAGCGCCCATCAAAGAACTTTTGAACCGCGGTATCCCCGTGTCACTTGGCGCAGACGGTGCTGCATGCAACAACCGTCTTGATATGTTCAGCGAGATGCGGTTGGCAGCGTTCTTGCAAAAGACACTTCACGGTCCAGACACACTGACTGCTGAAACGGTCCTTCGAATGGCGACGGTGGAAGGTGCAAGGGCCTTAGGGGAGCAAGATGCATTGGGAACTCTTCAGGCGGGTAAGCGTGCCGACGTAATAGTGGTGAGATTGAATGAGTCGCACGTAACGCCACGCACCGATCTCGTATCGACACTTGTTTATGCAACGCAAGCCACCGACGTCGACACCGTGATCATTGACGGTCAAGTTGTAATGCGCGACCGAAAACTGCTGACGATTGACGAGGCGCAGACGATTGTGGAAGCAAACGCCGAGCAAAAAGCGTTACTGGAGAGAGCTGGGTTGAATTAGGTAGCGTGATCTTTGGAGTGCGGTGACTTGTCGCCGCTTTTGGCAAAATAAAAAAGCGGTGACAGGTCACCGCACTCCAAAAAATGTCCGCCAAAAATAGCTGTGCCAGCTCGAAGGTAGCGACTGCGGGGGGCGCGATCGGCGGCCGAGCTGGCACTGGCGGGCACTATCAATTTTGAATTGGATGGGTCGTCTGTTTTGACTAGCTGACGTTTGGGCATCAGCCCCACCCGCAACGTATCGGATTATACACCCGGCAAGAAATCAGTCAACGACTTTTTTGTGACTAATTCGACAATTTCCGAGACCGTCGGTAGTGTATTAATTAAGACACCTAGCAGACCGGCCTGAAGTTGACAGTTTTTTCTTTAAGTTCCTATACTACGCGGTCTTTTTCCCTTCCAATTGGCCAGGTAGCTCAGTTGGTAGAGCGCGGCCCTGAAAAGGCCGGCGTCGGCGGTTCGATTCCGTCCCTGGCCACCAATCTTTTCAGTAACTTAGCCTAACTCACAAATCGCGTAAAAATTTCTCGCGCGCACAATACACGCTCATTCGTTTACTCACATTCCACTTTTGGCGTCGCTCGTTCGAGTAACTTCCAAATTCCCCGCGCCCCTGTTGGTCGACCATGGACCACTATGGTTAGCCCGTCCTCCGGCAGGACCAACAATCCCGCCGGTCGTGAACTTTTCCTTTGACGCGAGGGCTGGCGAACAACCCAATCACCCGGCGCTGGGGACTTAGTATTTTCCTTCAACAACAATAGTTTGCGACCCGTTGTGCGAATTGAGAAGGTCGAGTTGGAACGTTGACTTGGAATGGTGTATCTAAACCAAGATTTCCCTGTCCGCCTGTACAAAGTGACAGTTACCCTGTGCTTTCATTCTCAATAGAGTCGCGTTGCGCTCATTTCGAACAAGAACGATGCCGACAAGGATCGATTTGAGGGCTCCAAGACTCACACGGTTACTCTGCCCAAGAACATTCCTGTGGGCAAGTTCTTGATCGTTGACCGTGACAATCAGACTCGCTCCGTTTAGTGGTGTTGATTGCACGCGCTTGAAGCGACCGCCGAGGCTCGCCGCCGCGACTGCCGCGCCACTTCTGCCATTGACGCTAACGTCCTTTTCGTTGGAAGAATTAGTAACGAGCCTGGTTAAGATTCTTTTCTGACAACTCAAGGTGTTCGCACCTCAGATTACGGCATCGGCCTCTGGCCCGCAGTTTTGCTTCATATGGCGATGGCGGTTTGGTGTCTCTGTTGCTTGATAACTAATTGGCCGCTCAAATACCGAAGGGATACAGCCATGAAAAATTACGCGCATAAGAAATCAATTAGTCGCCGATCTGAACCGAGACTTTGACCAAAACAGACAGCCCGTTGAAGAGATGGTCGCATGGTTTGTCGTCGCCCAATTGAGATTTCATTCAGGCTGCTTCCAGGATAACGAGTCCGCTGCAGGCAGCTTCTTAGTTGAAAGGAAAATGAAACGAATGTCACTTATTCCGAGATTACAGGCAGCGCTCAGCGTAGTCTTTGTCTTAACCACCGCCAGCGCGATCAGTGTTTCGGCGCAGACTCAAACTGCTGCCGGCACCTATCCAACCAGTACGATTCTAAGAGCCGACTCGATAAGTGAGCCGAAGAAAGTGGAAGAAACGAAATCATCCACTGCTTCAGCTGAGAACACTGCTTTGCCGGACAAAACCGCTGAGATCAACGTTGAAAAGGAGTCTAGTGTTACCCGCGGCGCGAGTGCGCCGAGCACTACTACGAAACCGCGGTCGGAAACGGCAACCGCGCCGCGCAGCCAACCCGCACCAACAGACAAGTGGCAATTTATATTTAGTCCGTATTTCTGGATGGCCGGCTTGCACGGGACCACGGGAGGTCCAAACCGCACGGTTCATGTTGATGAAAGCTTCGGCGATATCTTTAAATCATTGAAGTTCGCCTTCATGGGAGTGTTTGAGGCTCATAAAAACAAGTGGGCGATACAAACAGACGTGGAATACGTAAGTCTCGAGGATGAAAACGCCACACCGGGCCCACTGTTCTCAAGTGCCACTGCAAAGATCAAGACGTTCGTTTTTACTCCAGAAGTGGGATACAAGATTTACAGTGACCCGGACAAAGGCTCGTTTGTTCAAGTGTTGGGCGGCACTCGCATCTGGCACATCAGTGCCGATCTTAATTTAAATGCCGGACTCCTACCGGCGGTCCAGATTAAGAATAGCCGAAGCTGGGTGGATGGCGTTGTGGGAATGCGTGGCAAAGCGGCTCTGTCAGAGAAATTTTTCGTCATGGGCAGATTTGATGTGGGCGGAGGCGGGTCGAAGTTCACGTACCAGTTGTTTGGGGGCCTTGGCTACAACCTCAACGAGAAGGTTGCCCTGGTCGGTGGTTATCGCGCCCTGGATGTGAACTATGACAGGAACAATTTTCTTTATGACACGAACCAGCGTGGGCCGATCATCGGCGTGGGCTTCAGGTTCTAAGCATGGTTTCCCAAGCGTGATTCAAGCGGGTCGGTTGAGATTGTGAAAGATAGCAGGCTGCTGCATCGCGAACGTGAAGACAACCCGCACGATGAGGAGGCGAAATCAATATAGTTATTGCATTGCTCGCCTTTGCCTGCATCTCAAGGCATAGCACACCCGGTCGGCTCACTGAACTCAGACCGTCGTCGCAGATCAGCTTTCCGCAACGGCGGTCTTTTCAATTGTCACGCAAAGATGTTCTTGAGATGCTGTTGCAAAGTCCATTTGCGTCGGGTCGCAGTCAGTACCACCTCGCGGTAGCGGGTGGGTGCGAAGCTTTTCTCTTTGCATCCGCCGCGTTCTCCGTGTGTCTGTGGTTGAGTAGTTTGGGACCATTAAGCACCACAGAGCCACAGAGATCCACGGAGACTACACAGAGAAAGCTTCGCGCCCACCCGCTATCCCGAGCGTCGGGATACTCACTGCGTCTTGGACGGAGAACCTTCGCGGCAGCGCAAAAATCTGAAAGTTATTCATTTTTTCGGATTGATAATTGCGGTCGTGCCTGCTAGCCTGCAAAATCCCTAACATTTAGCGGACTTTTGTGCCGACGTTGTGTGGGCATGGCAGTTGCGCTTTGCGTCCCCGATCGCCGGATCGGTTTCAAAAACTCCCCTAGGTTTCGCGTCCTCGATCGCCCGATCATTTTTCAAAACTCCCCTAAATTAGCTTTACTCGACCATTTTATTTGGAGGATAACAGTAATGACGTTTGGCTTGATTTCGATAAAGAGCATTCGACTGCTCTCTTTGGTTGCCACTGTCGTTTTTGCCATGGCCACTTTAGCGTTAGGCCAGGAGACGACAGGAAGCATCGAGGGTACAGTGAGAGACCCTCAAATTAATTTAGTCGCAGGTGTGCCTGTGACTGTGACAGGTGTTAGCGTTGGCATTTCGCGAAGTACAACGTCGGGAGCGGACGGTCGGTTTGTAGTCACGCAGCTCCCGCCGGGAATATACAAAGTAACAGCTGCTGCCGCATCCGGCTTTGGCGAACAGGTCATCGAAAACGTCGAAGTTAAGTTGGGGAAACCGACAGCACTGGACATTAACTTACAACCAGTCGGCGCGACGGGAACTGTCACGATCACCGATACGGACAATCCGATCGCTATTACCGATAACAAAATCCAGACCAACATTACAGCCCAGGTTGCTGACTTGCTGCCGAAGGGCACCAACTTCACAAGCTTGCTTGCTGTCGCCCCAGCAGTTCGTGGCGAACCGCTTAGCGGCGGTTTCCAAGTGGACGGTGCGTCAGGATCTGAGAACACCTTCGTGATCGACGGTCAGGAAGTATCAAACTTCCGCACCGGCACGCTCAACGCTAATAACAACATTCCGTTCCAGTTCGTTCAGGACATTCAGGTCAAAACGTCGGGCTTCGAGGCTGAGTTCGGTGGCGCCACAGGTGGTGTGATTAACGTTGTGACGAAGAGTGGCAGCAACGACTTTCACGGTGAGTTCGGAATGTCGTTCCGACCTTCGAGACTTCAGGCCGGTCCGCGTCCGTTCTTGACCACTGCTTTCGCAAGCGGGCCTGTGCTTTTTAATCCCGAACGAGACAGCGGTACCGACGAGTTCTGGTCAGGGACGTTCAGCGGTCCAATAATTAAAGATCGCGCATGGTTCCTCGTCAGCCACACTCCACAGATCTTTAAAACTATTCGCTCTTTGGTCTACCGGAATCCTAACACCGGCGTGGTCGCCGGCGCGGAGCGGTACGTTTCGACTCAAACCAATTGGTACGATTTCGCGCGTCTTGACGCTAGCATCATGAACAACCTGCGCTTCTCCGGCTCGTACACCTACAACCCAATCGTGCAGGACGGCCTCGTCGACGCGTTTTCCAGTCAGCTGTCGACTAGTATCCCAGCGGTGGACTTCGGAGCGCCGATCGGAATTCTGAGGGGTTCACAACTGCTTTCACAAGAGGGTGGCCGACAGAACTCTCAGAATGTCACAGGTCAGCTCACATGGACCCCAACCTCTAATATGGTGGTTGCTGCACGCGGCGGATACAGCTTCCTCAACGAGAAGCTCGGGTCATACGGCGTGCCAGGGATCGTGGGTCAGGCTCGTATGTTCTGCAGCACCGCTGGCCTCGCGTCGGCCATTCCGGCCGAAGCTCAATGCGTTCCCGGCCAGCAGAGTCGTCCTTTCTCACAGCAACTCCTTTTTGACGCTTCGCGTCGCCGAACGTTTGATATAGATGCTGCATACTTCCTGAGCGATTTCGGTGGCCGCCATCAGTTCAAAGGTGGTTACCAGATTAACGCCCTGGCTAATGACGTGTTCAACTCGTTCATTGATCAAGTCTCGATCCGATATGGTCGGACCATCAATCAGACGTCTGGAATTTCTTCAACCGTCCTCGCGCCAACTCCGGGTGCCATTGGCTCCGGACTCATCCAACGTTTCGCTACGCAGGGCGGTGCCAGCAGCAAGAACCAGGCATTCTTCTTCCAGGATAGCTGGCAGCCAACCAGCCGTCTCTCGCTCAACCTGGGCTTTCGCGTTGAGAAAGAAGAGGCGCCGAGTTTCACCCCGGGTAATCCGAGTATTGTGTTTGATTTCTTCGACAAGTTTGCGCCGCGTTTAGGCGGTGCTTACGACATGACCGGCGATGGTAAGACGAAGCTCTTCGCAAGCTATGGTTGGTTCTACGATCGCTTCAAATATGAATTGCCGCGAGGTTCGTTCGGCGGCGACTTCTTCCACAACTTTTACTTCGAAATCTTCCCCGGCGATGGAAGGTTCGATACTCTGACTCCGCAACGTATCATCGGTAGCTATCCAGCAGCTATCGGCGGAAACTGTCCAGTAACGCCTCCCGCTGGGAGCCGCGTTCGCTGTGACCTCGATTTCCGTATACCTTCTAACTCTGGCCTCGGCATCGAATTCGGCGCGATTGATCCGGACCTCGAGCCGTTCCGTCAGAGCGAATTCACTGTCGGCGCTGAGCGTGAGTTAAGCAGATACTTCCTACTCAGCGGTCGCTACACCCATAAGCAGGTAGATCGAGCCGTCGAAGATATTGGCTTCTCGAGCCCGTCAGGGAGTGAGGCCTTTATTATCGGCAACCCCGGCCGCGGACTAGCTGCGGACGTGGCAAACGAATTTGGTTTCATCCCACTTGAGGCCGAGCGCAAGTTCGATGCTATCGAAGTTCGTCTCGACAAGAGTTCCAGTAAGAACTACTACTTCAATGCGAGCTATACGTGGAGTCGCTTATTCGGTAACTACTCCGGCCTCGCCAGCTCGGACGAGGACGGGCGCACCAGTCCAAACGTCAACCGTAACTTTGACCTGCCGATCGTTGGCTTCACCGCCCTCGGCCAGCCGGACAACGGTCTGCTCCCGACGGACCGGCCGCACTCCTTCAAGTTCTTCGGTGGTTATTCACTGAACTGGAGGGATCGGCTTAATTACGCTAGTGGCAATACGACCGACTTCTCGGTCTTTACCACCATACAGAGCGGCACACCGCTGACGACCCGCTTTACATTGTTCAATATCGACAACGTGATTCTGAACGGACGAGGCGACCTGGGTCGCACTGAGGCTTTTACTCAGACTGACTTCGCGATCCACCATAGGTATCGCTTCGGCAGTAATGAACGGTTGTCGATTGTGTTTGACCTGGACATTCTAAACTTGTTCAACGAGTCTAACGTGCTGACAGTTTTCGACAACCTCTCCTCGATTAACGTCGAGGCCGACGAAATTGGACTGTCGTCGAATACCCCAACGGCGGAGGCACAGTTTCAGCGGACCAATACTCGCGACGCAATCGTCGCGCTCTTCAACGCTGATCCGGGCCTTAAGGACACGCGATTTGGAATAGCAAATTCCTTCCAGGCTCCGCGAACGATTCGTTTCGGCGTCCGCTTCCTGTTTTAAGACGACTTAATTACGTCGCTTAAACTCAAAGCCCATCTGACTCAATGTCAGATGGGCTTTTTTTTCTGCTTTGAGGGGCCAACACCCGTCCATCCGAAGATGCGACTAGGGTGTGGCGGCCTTCTGTTTCAACTGCGCGATAAGTTGTTTGATCTTCTCCGCATCACGAGCATCGGGTTTGTTTTTCAGAAACAGTTCTAACTCTGTCGCAGCCTCAGCATAACGCTTCTGATCGTTATAGAGTCCGCCGAGGTGCCAATGCACGTCGGCTTCCTTGCCTTTGCTCAGGTCATTCGCACGCTTGAGCGATGCCTCGGCCTGGACCAGTTTTCCTACTCGCTTCTGAGCAATGCCTAGCCAGAGGTATCCGTGCGTAGACTTATTGTAAACACCGATCGCGCGTTCCAGATTCACGACGGCTTCGTTTACCCGTCCCAGGTGGTATTGCGCAAAACCCAAACCGAACATGCTTGAATAACTGCGGGGATTCACTTCGAGCGCCTTCGTGAGAAGGATCCGCGCTGCTTCAAGGTAGGGGGGATTCATCTGACCGCGCGCAGCGTACTCAGTGCCCAGGCGATCTAACGCGAGGAAATAGTTTGGAAACACATCGAGCGCCTTTTTCAGATTCTCAAAGCCTTCCTTTTCCTTTTTTTGTCGCAGCTCGCTGACACCTTGTTCAAAGAGCTTACGGGCCTCTTCCGGTACCTCCTGCGCGAAGATCGTGCCGGGCACACTAAACGGTCCTGGGTTTGCCCTTAGGCGCAAATAGAAATCAATTTGTTGGTTATCTGCTCCGGAACCTGGAACCGCGGAGACCGGCGATATGATGACTTCCTGAATCTGTTCCATATAATCGGTGCCGACTGGAAATACCCTAATCTTAAAGCGACCGCTTGACAGTCCATAGAACGCGTAGCGGCCAGAGCCGGTTGTCCTGACCTGACTGATCGTGGTTCCTAGTTCATCAAGTAGCTGCACATAAGTCTCTGCGAGCGGGGTCCGCGACTCGCCAAAGACAAAGCCAGATATGCTGTTCCTTCCTTGTGAGCTCGTTACCAAGACCACTGAATGAAAGTTATTAAGAGCCGTTGCCGTTTCGCCTTGCATCATTGCGAGGCTGATAGCAATCCCAAGCAATAAATTGAAACGGATCCTCATGGCATTTCTCCACCTAGTCCTTGCTAATTTTAAAGGTGCACGTCTCGAAGTGTTCATCACCGTGAGATCACTTAACAGGTTTGGATTCTGTCTTCGAGTTGTAGCGTAATGATAGCACTCCGATGGCGAACCCTGCCTAGGTAGGATGATATTTTTACGGCAGGAATATGAATGAGGGACACCAAAGAGGGAGGGCGTGGCTACCTTTGCATGGTCGGTGCGGCTTCTTTCTCAAAGTAAACCCTTGCCCGTCTGTTTCGAGGGGGTATAAGCTGATTCAGTGATGTTCTTCAGGATACTGAAGCTTGCATTCTCATTAGCCCCCGACCACCTCTCCAAGCAGTACAGCACTTTCATTCAACTGGCCTTGCCGATGAACATACTGTGGAGACGAAAGGGCAAATCATGAAAAAACCAATTCTGGCTTTGTTGACACTTCTGGCGATATTTCTCTTGGCAGGTGTTGCGCTCGGCGACACACTCTACC
>Ga0310890_10000791_pt1 | contig 11073 bp, 6 predicted proteins | sample T20D3metaG_FD_203751 | JGI IMG/M metagenome (GOLD analysis project Ga0310890, IMG submission 203751) | Lab incubated soil microbial communities from West Virginia University Organic Research Farm, Morgantown, WV, United States - T20D3 | ecosystem: Environmental > Terrestrial > Soil >... | reverse complement strand
GGCCATCAGCCGCAGCGGTGATATTTGCCAGACTTGTACTCAGCAATGCGAGGAGAACAAACACTCGCAATTTGGACCAGACACGCTTCATTTTACTTGGAGAGCAGCGCCGCCGATGTTTCTCAGAAAAAGCCAAAGTCGATCGCACTCCAGGGCGAGCCTTTGGGAAGATTTCAGTTCCCTGGCGTGCGCGGCTTCCCACTATCACCCGATGCGGTGACAGGCAAGGGGGGTAAGCTTTCTCCGTCTTTAGCTGGAGTTGTTAGCGGCGTCGCTGCGTGCCGATTGACTTCGTCTAACCTCTTAAACTCTGCCAACTCTCGGTCGGCTTCGTCCTTTCGTCTTAGCCGTGAGTATGCGAGAAAAAGTTGATAGTGCACGCCCGGATCTTTCGCATTGAGTTCGACACCTCGAGTCAGCAGCGACAACGCTTCTTCATATCGCTTTAGTTTTACCAACAATCTACCGAGGTCGTGGTACGAAGGAAAACTTTTTGGATCAATTTCAATCGCGCGTCTCAGCAACCGCTCAGCCTCGACACTTTCTCCTCGTTGACTCGCGATATACCCGAGGTTTGACAGCACATCTGGATTGTCAGGTTGCAACTTGAGTGCATGCTTAAACGCGGCAACCGACTCATCATATTGCCCCTCAGCCCTCCCGGCGTAGCCAAGTAAAAAATAGAGATTAGCGTTCTCGGGATGACGTTGCAGCGCTGTCGTAAAAACTTCGCGCGCTCGCGTGTACTGCTGGCCACGAACATAGGCAACACCGAGTCGAAGGAAATAGATGAGTTGGCCCTGCGACTGCTCAAGTGCCCTCTCGTAAAACGGAATTGACTTCTCGGGGAGCTGCGTCTTGAGCAACTCCTCGCCAATCATGAAGTTGACTTCAGCAAACTGCGGGCGTAATTCGAGAGCTTTCTTCCAATAGGTCAACGCTGCTTTGGTGTCGCCTTGAGCTGATGAGATCAATCCAAGCCTGTAGTAGGGATCGGCGTCTGTAGACGCTATCGCAGCTGCGGAAATCATGGATTGTCGCGCTTCAACGAGGCGATCGAGATTGTAAAGCGCAAGGCCGAGATTGTAGAGCACTTCGTAGGTTTGCGGTCGTAACTCATTAGTACGTTGAAACAACCGAACTGCCTCGGCATATTCGTGTGCTTCCGCCAGGCTTAGCGCTAGAGTGAAGAGCGTCTTTGGATCGTTTGCGCCAATCTCTTCCAGACACCGCGAAAGAGCCAGGGCATCTTTCTGACGATCTACATGAATATATGCATTCAACAAAGTGAGAATCAGCGGGCTATTGTTACTTTCGCGACTAACTGATCTGCAAGGCGTTGGACCAGCCGCCTTTTCCAACAGCGGCACCGCACGCATGTAATCTCCTCGTGCGGCATACAAGGCTCCTAGATTAAAGATCGCTTTCTCGTGCTTTGGATCAATCTTGAGGACCTGTTCAAACTTCGCAATCGCCTCTACAGCACGATTCGTTCGTGCCAACAACACACCAAGATTCGTTAAGGCGCTTACAAGATTGGGTCTAAGGCGCAAAGCACTGTGATACTCCCGCTCCGCGTCAGCACTGTTGCCGCGCTGATCGAGTATCACGCCTAACAGGGCATGAGCTTCTGCGCTCTTTGGATTAGTAGTTATGAGCTTTCGTGTAGCGGCCTCAGCTTCGTCGAGGCGCCCGGCTTGCACGAGCCCACCGATATCGCTGAGTGAGGCTTCCGGTGAGCGGCCCTGCGGCGTTGCCCCATAGAGGGAAAACGACGTCAACCAAATCACCAAAAGGCAGCGAAGTACGCGCATCGCGATTCTGTAACACCACAAGAAGCACAAAAGGCACAAACGATCTAACACAAGTCGTTTGTGCTTTTGTGTCTTCTGTTCTTGTCAACCTTAAAAGATTAACTTGAGGGAGAATTCCATCTGCCGGCGTCGTTGCTCGCTTGTGTCACGCCCAAAATCACCACTGTTGTTGATGTCTCCATTTGGGAATGACCGATTCACTCGATTCAGCACATTGTAAGCGGAAAACCGAAATTGAAGATTAAACGCGTCGCTAATCGAAGTAATCGGGAAATTCTTGAACAACGAAGAGTCCCAATAAAACTGCGGTCGACCACGGAAGACGTTGCGTCCGAGAGTTCCGATGTGTGGACTGTTTGCATCGCTCGGGAATATACGCGTCTGTGCACATCTAAATGACGCTCGGTTCAGCTCGAGACCTTGAGCATCCTGAGCCGAAGTTGGATTGGGATCTCCGGTTATGTCCACTCGGCCGCCGTTGCATGTGACATTGAACACAGGGCCACTTTGCCACGTGACGATGTTGTTGAATTCCCACCCGCCAATCGCCGCGTCAAGGCCTTTATTCATGTCCGCACCCCAGCGACGCCCGCGTCCAATTGGTAAGTCGTAAACGTTGGAGAACGTAAACCGGTGGCGGACATCTGTATCGGCATTTCCTCGATCGAGCTCGGGGTGAAGAGGGTCATCTGGCCCACAGTCACGTGCACTTGCGCCACCGGTGCAAATACCTCCCGGCGAATCGTCGATGGCGTGTGCCCACGTGTATGTCGTCAGTAATGAAAGACCTTTGGCAAATCTCTTCTCAAGCTTCGTCTGCAGCGCATTGTAATTGGAACTGCCGATGTATCTGGTGGCAGTGATTGGAGTGGTAGTTGATGTGTTTACGAGCACTACTTCCCGCGAGCCCGGACCCCCTTCGTCATTGCCGGTGCCAATGTTCTGTAGCACTAAAAGGTTTCTGCCAAGTGAGCCGACATACGCGGCCTCGCCCAGCCAGCCAGGCCAGAACTCCCACTGCAAGGTCAGATTGTACTGGTGATACATTTCGTCGTGACGATTTGGATCGTTGAAAAGGATCAGTCCGCCGGAAAGCGGCGCAGCGAAGCTCGAGCCGGGCGCTGCCACTGTGAATGGGGCGGTCGGAATCCCATTATCAAACGGATTGCGCGCACGGAACACAGCCGGACAATTCAATGGAGCGGTTATAGGCGTGCAGGCATAACTGCCGGCGCCAGTGCCTGGATTCGAAGTAAGTGGTTGCGCCGCGCTGATGTCGACTGCGTAAAGCAGGCCATAACCTCCCCGTACGACGAAAGTCTTATCGGATTTGAATCCGCTGTAAGCAAACCCAATGCGTGGTCCAAAGTTGTTCTTATCAGTGTTTGCGAGATCACGACCGCTAGAAGCACTCTCGCCGGCCATCTGAATCGTCTTTGTAGCGGGGTCGAAGTTGCTTTGGCGATCAAATCGTTCGGTTGGGGCGGTGAAAATGTCGTAACGGAGACCAAGGTTCAAGGTTAAATCAGTGTTCACCTTCCAATCGTCTTGCACGAAGAAGGCCATCTCCTTACTCGACTGGAAGTATGGGCCACCTGGATCACCTCGTCCTACAAAGCCGGGCTGGTAACCAAGCAAGAAATTCGCGAGAGACGACCCGGTATCGTTTGAACCAATACCGTTGTAATTGCCATTAACGAAACCGCTGTTTCTAGTGCCATACTGGTAATTCCCTTTGGTACCGTTGTTACGTCCGCCATCGAAATTGCTGTTTTGCCTTACGCGGTAATCGCCGCCAAACTTGAAAGTGGAGTTTCCTCTGATAACCGTAAGAGCATCCGCCGCATGGAAGTTATTTGAGAGGAAATAGAAGGGACCGCCATCACCAGTGAATTCAGTTGCGCGGTCAGTGCCTGTTAGCTCATCGACGATTCCCACTAACACGATCCCGCTGCTGGTTGAACTAAGGTTTATATTCGGGGCACCGAGTTGTGCAGAGACTGTCGGACTGAAGCCTCCTGTGCCGTTCACGCCAGTGTTAAAGATTCCGATTTGAACCCTTGTCACACCGAAACGGGCATCGTTGACGACGGAAGGAGAAAACACATGCGTATCACCCAGGGTGAAACCCTTTGAGTCGCCAAACTCGTCGCCGGCCGACGGCCCAGCTGGGAGATCATTACCGTTCGGTGAAGCGCCGAGCGGGAAGAAGTTGTCACGTGAGCGGGCAGTATCGGATTTACTGTAGCGACCAAAGATAGTGTTTTCGTTAGTAATGCGATGATCGATGCGGATGTCGTAGCTATCGACCGTCGCGTGTTCTTTGCGATTCGTTTGAAAGTTCCGTCCGGCACCCGGTAAATTCGGAAGAGGAAAGGCGTTTACGTAGGCGAGCGCAAACGGCGAAAACCCGCCGCAACTCGGACAGTTCCGAAGATCGTTGCCGGGAATGGGAGTGCCATTTGGCGCGAATATCGTTCCAATGGGAGCAACTACTGAGCCGCCGGCAGCAAGCTGATAGGCCTGCGAAGTTCCCGGTCTCAACAGTTCGCTGAAATCACCGACGCGCATTCTTGCTGTCGGAACAGGCACTGCTTGCGGATCGCCAGTCCCACCGAAAATTGGTGTGCTATTTCGTTGCCCGTTGAATGAGAAGAAAAAGAACGAACGGTTTCGACCGTTATACCAGACTGGTCCACCTTCTCCGGGCCGCGGTAAGAAGATGGGTCCACCAACCGTGCCGTAATAATTATGTGTGACGTAGTTAGGTACAGGCGGCGAAGTAAGATCGTCGAATCTGCTGGCAGCGGCGCTCCAAATTCGACCCTGATAAATTTCTCCGACAGCTCCGTGAAAATCATTGCCACCGGATTTGAAAGTCGTAGAAATAATCCCACCCCCGGCCCGCCCTGACTCCGCCGAAGGTACACTTGTCTCAATCTTGAATTCTGCAATTGCATCCGGGTTCGGATAGATTGCGATCTGGCCAAACTGAGATTCGTTGTTGTCGACGCCGTCGAGTGTAAAGTTGTTATTAGTCGCGCGCGCGCCGTTGACAACCAAAACCGAGCCGCCCGATTCACGGAAGCGCGTAGCTTCAGTGTTGTTCTGTCCTCCGCCACCGGCAACGAAGTTCCCACCGCCGCCAAGAAGACCGAGGTTGGGACGCGTAACTCCAGGAGACAATCCTGCTAATAGCGTAAAGTTCCTCTGTGGAATTGGCAGATCGGTAACTTGCCTTCCCGTTATCAAGTCACCACGAACACTGGTCTCACTCTCAATAAGCGGCGCGGATTCCGCAGTAATGGTGACCGATGAAGTGCCCGTCGCAACGCTGGCGAATTTTACGTCAAGTGGTAAACGCGAGTTGGTCTCGACTTGAACTGCCTCAAATGTGACTGCTTGGAAACCTGGAGCTTCAACAACGACGTTGTAAGCACCAGGCTCAAGGTTCGTTACAATAAACGTTCCGTCGTCAGTGCTCTCAGCGGTGCGAAGTTCTCCAGTCTTAACGCTCGTGACTTTGACTTGCGCCTTTCCGACAAGAGCGTCGTTTGGATCTTTGACTGTGCCGACAATCGACCCTTTATTGCTCTGCGCCAACGCGGAAATAGCGACAGTCAAGACAAGTAGACCAAGGAGGGATGCCCGAAGGACAGATTGGTTTCTCATTTGTAGGAACCTCGTTACCGTGTAAGGTCGTGCTTTGATTTAACGTCGGGTATGAGCAAAGTGCTGTGTGTCAACACGTAGTGTTTCGATGGAGTGGGGCTGGCCCAACGAGACCGCCAAATTGTTGCTGCAAACCTACGCGTTTTTTAATACAGTTCACGGGGTCTGTCAATTGGTTTTTCGCGTTCAAATTTGCGGATTTGCACCTACTTGAGATTAATCCCCGCCCGTTGCAGTGCCGAAAGAATCACTTCAAGACTCCGACATTTTGTGCCACAGTCAATCTCCGGTCGAGGCCTGGAGTCTGAACAGTTTGCGTCGAACCATCTGGCCATTTGATTTCGATCTTATCCAGAGTCGTAGCGGTCCCGAGACCGAAGTGAAGGGCAAAATCATTCTGAGAGGCATAACTGTTTCCGCTGATAACATCTTTGCGTTGTCGAACGTTTCCAGTTGTAACAAAAACTTCGGCGCCGATAGCGTCCCGCGACACTTTTTTGGAGATATCACCGATGAGTCGTACAGATATCCAATGACCTGCACTCGTGGTAACGTTCTGCAGCATCGTAGGCTTCGCGTCCATATTATTCAGTACGGCATCGAGCCGCCCGTCTCCGTCCAGATCTCCGATTGCGAGACCGCGAGCGCACCACGCCTTCGCCAGACCACTGCCTCGTGCGGCTCCCACGCGTACAAACTTACCTTTGAGATTTCGAAAAAGCAGCAACTGCTGAGCGTAACTGGTTCCCCATTGATGATTATCAACGACAGGATACACATGTCCGTTCGCAACGATTAGATCATCCCAACCGTCATTATCGTAGTCGAAGAAACTTGTGCCCCATCCAAGAAAAGGAATCGATACCTCGCCAACTCCTGCTTGAAATGTGACATCGGTGAAATTCCCTTCACCATCATTGTGATAAAGCACATTCGAGTCATCAGAAAAGTTCGTGATGTGAAAATCGACCCTTCCGTCGTGGTCATAATCACCGATTGCCAGGCCCATGCCTGCCTGTTCACGTCCGTTCTCGTTTAGTGCAACGCCCGATGGATAACCTGTTTCTTCGAAAGTCCCGTTGCCCTTGTTGATGTAAAGAAGCTTTGGAGTTGAATCGTTGACGACGATCAAGTCGAGTAGGCTGTCTTCATCGACATGCACGAACGCTGATGTGAACCCATAAAACTTCTGGGGATCGCTAACGCCGGCTTTAACGCTTACGTCTTCAAAAGTGCCATCCGGCCTCTGGTGAAAAAGAGTATCTCCCTCCCCAGGTAGACCACGTGGTCCACACATCACTGGCACCCCACGAAACTGGCAGAAGTTTTGGCCTATGCCGGAGCTCGCAGCCGCACTCGGACTTGGCGGCAATTTATCGAATTGAATGTCGACATATCCGGGAACGAAGAGATCGAGCCGCCCATCACTGTCGTAATCACCCCAGGTTCCTCCGGTGCTCCAACCCTTTCTCGCGACGTTTAGTCTTTCGGCAACGTCCGTAAAGGTTCCATTGCCGTTATTGTGATAGAGCCGCGATATACCGAAATTGCTTACAAAAAGATCTGGCCCGCCATCGTTATCGTAATCTCCGACAGCGACACCCATTCCCCAACGCTCGTTTGCAACTCCGGCCTTATTCGTAACATCTTCGAACTTGAAACCGCCGAGATTTCGGTAAAGCGCAGCCCGCGGTGCCTTTTCTTTGCCTTGGAGCGCAGACATTGTCGATCCATTCACAAGATAAATATCCAACATTCCGTCGCCGTCGTAATCAAAAAGTGCCACACCGCCCGACGGTGCTTCGAAGATATAGTTCTTCTCTGCTGTGCCTGATCGATGCAAAAAATTGCGCAGTGTGGTTTGGTCTGTGATGTCGTCGAAAACGACAGGAGCTTTAGGATCTGTGATATCGATTGTGCGTTTGGTTTTGTAGTCGACGGCGGTTCCCGTCGATACTCCTCCCATAGGCTGTTGAGGCGGCGACTTCTTGGATGGGGTTTGGGCTGACAGTATGAACTCTAAGATACCTAGGAGACCTAATACAATTAGAACGCGAATAATGCGACCAGACTGATAGTTTATTTTCATTCCTTAGTAATAAGGGGAGACATTCGGCGGTGAGCCTATCGGGACGTAATCTCCACATAGTCACGACCACTGTAGAGACGCAATCGTCCTCCCACCGTTGTCATCACTAATGGTCGAGGCCGACGCAGGCCACTATCCTTGGTCGTCGACACGCTGATCAAATCCTTGCCGGACAAATCCATCAGGTTGAACTTGCCGTCGCCAGTGAAGCCAAATCCGTATGCGCCGACGTCTACGGCGGTGCCTCCAAGTGACATCGGGGAATCTGTGATAAAGAAACCCTGGTATTTCTCGCGAACGTCCGAAGAATAACCCGATGTGTCGACCAGTCCGGAGATTACGTACCGGTTTGTTCCGAATCGCGCGGCTGCTGAGTTGCGAGTCTGAGTGGATGCACTCAATCCCTGAAAATAGAATCCTGAAGGAACGATCCTCGTGAGCTCTTGAGCGGCTAGCACCGTCGGCGAATCCTGGGCCGTTGTTACTGCGGAGAATGCACAAGCCATACTGACAATCGCCAAAACTAAGACTGATCTTATGTTCCTCATCATTCCATTTTTTCCTCCTTTTGCGCGGCAAACAATAACATAAGAATCGGTCTTCATAGCCAGTCGGCAACTGGCAATGAAAAAGCGGACCCATTCAGGTCCGCGTTTCCAGCGTCAACTTGGTAGTGTCGTTTGATTATCTTCCTCTTAAAGCAATCTCCACACGTTTCGGCTCACCCTTCAGCTTCGCCAATCCGCGAGAGGTCTCCATTTCTGCTTTTGACGGCAACAACTGCCGGCCGGCATCAGCGGTCAGCCATACCTGTGTCAGAAAATACTCCTTACCATAACGGTTGAAGACGAGACGCTCACCCGCTTTGAAGTCGCGTGATCCAATCGTCAGCGGCGCGTTGATCAGCACGGTCTTTTCGCCGTCAGCGCTGCGAAGCTTCAAAATACTCCCGGTCGTGCGCGCAATCGTGTATGTGCCAGCCTTCAGAGCGGAATTCCCTGCTGAGAAATCGAATGGGATGTTGACTTGCGCTGCCGTTGGCGCTTGGGCAGACACCCTTACTATGGCCAGCATTAAGAAGAAGCCCACTGCTGTAATAATCATCGTACCTTTAGTTTTCATCTGATTCTCCTTTTGATCTTCCTTAGGCTAGCCCTATTGCCGCCTTCATCCTTTAACGCGACAATTTCGAGCAAACGGGCTCACGAACACCGCTCATCAAAAGTGAGCTAGGATTTCTCTATTTGTCGCGTTAATAATTGGAGATCTGCGCGATCTGCCCTGGGGAACCGTTAGCTCCCACTCCGAACATAGGTTCACGGGCACACATTTATTTCGTGGAGTTATTTAGACGAATGATGCAAAGGCCAGAAAACGTGACGGAACTCCTTGTCGGCTGGGGCAATGGTGACAAGGAAGCCCTGGACCGCATCCTGCCGATCGTCTACGACGAACTGCGGAAGCAGGCGGCCCGTTACTTGCGCCGCGAACGTGCCGGACATACGCTACAAACGACCGCTTTAATACACGAGGCGTATATTCGTTTGGTTGATCAGAGAAACGTGCGTTGGCAAAACCGCGCGCATTTTTTCGGCATCTCTGCCCAACTAATGCGACGAATCTTGGTTGACCACGCGCGCACGAAGCGACGGGCGAAACGTGGCGGCTCAGATATTAAAGTTGCGCTGGACGAGGGGGATCTCATCGCTACGGGGCCTGATGTCGACGTCATAGCGGTTGACCAGGCTTTGGAAAGACTGTCGAAAATCGACGAACAGCAAAGCAAGATTGTGGAGTTGAGATTTTTTAGTGGTTTGACGGTGGAGGAAACCGCGGAGGTGCTCAAAATATCTCCAGCAACCGTGAAGCGAGATTGGAGTATGGCGAAGGCCTGGTTACACAGAGAAATCCGTGGGGAATGAATAGAGTCAGCGAACAACAGTGGCAACAAGCAAAAGCCGTATTCACAAAAGCGCTTGAACAGCCCAGGCAGGATCGCGACCGCTATGTGCAGGAGGCGTGCGCTGACGACGTTGCGCTTCGAGCTGAAGTCGAATCATTGTTGAAGTCGTATGACGACGCCCAGAGTTTTTTGGAAACGCCAGCGATTGAAGCCGCAGCAGAGTCGCTCTTGGGCCAACAACCGCAATTAGAAATCGGTCAGCGAGTCAAGCACTACGAAATAATCAAACTCATCGGCGAAGGTGGAATGGGCCAAGTTTATCTTGCGAGAGATACGGTTCTTGGCCGTCGTATCGCACTCAAAATGCTGCCCGAATACGTGCGCGGTGACGCCGCTCATTTACGTCGTTTCAAGCACGAGGCCCAAGTTGCGTCTACGTTAAGTCACCCAAACGTTTGCGTCATTCACGAGGTCGGTGAAACGGAGGATGCTCATCCATTCATCACGATGGAGTACATTGACGGCATCACCCTGCGTGAGCGGCTCAATAAGAGAACTCTGAGGTTAGCCGAAGCACTCGACATTGCCATCCAGATTGCGGATGCCCTTAATGCAGCTCACGAAGCAGGTATCGTTCATCGGGACATTAAACCTGAAAACGTGATGATTCGGCGGGATGGTTACGTCAAGGTCCTCGATTTTGGCTTGGCTAAACTATCAGAACAGCATGAGCGCGACACGATAACCTCGATGTTCAACTCGTCACCTGGCATGGTGATGGGGACGGCTGCTTATATGTCGCCGGAGCAAGCGCGCGGTGTAGCTGTTGATTCGCGCACGGACGTTTGGAGTTTGGGTGTTGTGCTCTATGAGATGGTTTCAGGTCGCGCACCTTTCATCGGGTCCACGCCGACAGATGTGGTTATTGCAGTCGTTGAAAAAGAGCACACCCCTCTTTCGCAGATTGTACCGGCAGCGCCAACAGAGTTGGAACGAATTATCAGAAAGTCTTTGCGAAAAGATCCGGAGGAGCGCTATCAAATCGCCAAAGAGATGGCGATAGATCTTCGCACCCTTCGACGTGACGTGGAGTTGGACCGTTCATCGGTTTCGGAGATCTCTGCAGACCTTCCATCAGCTCAAAACGAAATCAAAGCATCAACCGCCGAAGGACGCCGTGTTCATACGGATCAATTAACGACTCCCCAATTAACTACAGCATTCGCTTCCCGAAGACGTCGTCGGCACAGGCTTGTATTGATCGCTGCAGGGGTGGCGCTTTTTTCAATTGCTGCCTATGGGATCTACAAGCTGCTGAACCGATCTACCCAAAGTACGTCTCAGCCCGCTCGCTTTGAACGCGTTAACGTGACGAAGCTGACCACCAACGGCAACGCGCTTTTTGCCGCTGTTTCATCCGACGGGAAGTACGTCGCCTATATAAACAGCGTTGGTGGGAAAGAAAGCCTGTGGCTTCGGCAGGTTGGTAGTGCCGGAAATCTGGAAATCATTCCACCGCGAGATGGCCATTACGCGGGTCTTCTTTTTTCACCAGACGGTGATTTCATTTATTTTGCTTACGCGACGCCTGGTTC
>Ga0310890_10000788_pt1 | contig 11094 bp, 8 predicted proteins | sample T20D3metaG_FD_203751 | JGI IMG/M metagenome (GOLD analysis project Ga0310890, IMG submission 203751) | Lab incubated soil microbial communities from West Virginia University Organic Research Farm, Morgantown, WV, United States - T20D3 | ecosystem: Environmental > Terrestrial > Soil >... | reverse complement strand
CTCGTCGCCGCGTTTGCCGGGCGCGACCTGACGCTGGCGGCGTACCGCGACGCCGTCCGCCGCGGCTTCCGCTTCTACAGCTACGGTGACGCCATGTTGGTAACATGAGGCCGTTTTGAAGCTCCATTACAGCGAGTTCCGACTCGACGACGTGCGGACGTATCCACTGGCGGACCGTCCGAGCAAAGTCGGACACGGGGACTTCGCCCGCGCCTGGGATCCGGCGTCCGGCCTGCCGGGCTGGATCGACTCGCTGCCGAACATCCTCGCCGGCGCGGATTTTCGCGCCGTCGTCGCCGCGCTCAAACGCGCGCAGGCCCACCACCGCGGCATCGTCTGGGGCCTCGGCGCGCACGTCGTCAAGACCGGATTGGGCCCCGTCCTCATCGGGCTGATGGAGCGCGGCTTCGTCTCGGCGATCGCGATGAACGGCGCCGGGCTGATTCACGACTTCGAGGTGGCGTTGTCCGGCAAGACCTCGGAGGACGTGGACGCCACGCTCGGGCCGGGGCATTTCGGCATGGCCGAGGAGACCGGCCGTGATCTCAACGCTGCCATCGCTGCCGGCGCGGCGCGCGACCTCGGGCTCGGCCAGTCCGTGTCCGCCTGGCTCGGCGCGAAGTCGGCGCCATTCGCCCATCTCAGCATTCTCGCGGCCGCGGCGCGGCTCGAGATCCCGGTGACCGCGCACGTCGGCATCGGTACGGACATCATTCACATGCACCCGGACGCGTCGGGCGCGGCCATCGGCGCCACCAGCCTCCGCGACTTCCGCTACTTCGTCTCGTTCGTCGCCACGCTGCAGGACGGCGTGTACCTCAACTGCGGATCGGCCGTCATGCTGCCGGAGGTGTTCCTCAAGGCGGTGTCGCTCGTCCGCAACCGCGACATCGCGCTCGACGGACTGACCACCGTCAACATCGACTTCCTTCGCATGTACCGCGCCGAGACCAACGTCGTGCGCCGCCCCGTGGCGGGGATTGGCCGCGGCTACTCATTGACGGGACATCACGAACTGCTCATCCCGCTGTTGGCCGCGGCCCTGTCAAGTCAGAAGTGAGAAGCCAGAAGTTAGAGCCCGATGTCACGCTGGCGGTTGGCGCCACTTCTGGCTTCAAACTTCAAACTTCGAAGTTGGTATGATCGGAGGCTACGCCGGTGTAGCTCAGTGGTTAGAGCATGCGGCTCATATCCGCAGTGTCCGGGGTTCAAATCCCTGCACCGGCACCAATCTTGTCCCCCTTCGCCAAGCGTATCGCTGCGGCGATTCGTCGCCGCCGGCTGTTCGCGCGCGCTGACCGCGTCGTGGTCGCGGTGTCGGGTGGCGCGGACTCGGTCGCGCTGACGCTCGCCCTCGCCGAGCTGGTGGCTGAGGGCCGCTGTCAGGTTGCGGGCCTCGTTCACGTCCATCACGGCCTGCGCGGCGCCGACGCGGACGCCGACGCCGCGTTCTGCGAGGCGCTGGCGGCGCGCCTCGGCTGGCCGATCGTCGTCGGCCGCGCCGATGTCCGCGCGCGCGCGAGGCGCGATCGCGTCTCGATTGAAGTTGCGGCGCGCGAGGCCCGCTACGAGCAGTTCGAGATGGCGCAGCACCGCTTCGACGCGACGGTCGTCGCGACCGCGCACACCGCCGACGATCAGGCCGAAACCGTGATCATGCGCCTGCTGCGCGGCGCCGGTCTCCGCGGCCTCGGTGGCATTCCGCCGCGGCGCGGGCCGTTCGTGCGGCCGCTGCTCGATATCCGCCGCGCCGACATCCGCCGCTACCTTGCGTCGCGCGGCGAGTCTTTCCGTGAGGACGCGTCCAATCGCGACGTCACGATCACCCGCAACCGGATCCGGCACGAGCTGATGCCGGTGCTCGAGCGCATCGCGCCGTCGGCGGTCCGCGCCCTCGCGCGCACGGCCGACCTGCTTCGCGACGACGACGAACTCCTCGCGAAAGTCGCGAAAGTCGCGAAAGTCGCGGAAGGCATGGAAGGCATGGAAGGCACGGGCGGCACGGACGTCACGGTGAGCGCGGCCGACCTGTCGCAATTGCCCCCGGCGCTCAGCGGGCGGGTGATTCGCGCCGCGGCCGCACGAGCCTCCCGGTCGGCGCTGTCAGCCAGGAACGTCGAGGCCATTCGCGCCCTGGCGGTGTCCGAGAGATTGAGGGGGCATCTGGATCTGCCCGGTCTCGTGGTGGACCGGCAGCGCGGCTCTCTGACGTTCTCCGCCTCCGCCGCGGTCGCTCCGAAGGGGGCGGCTTCGGCGAGACGGACGCCTGTGGCGCCGTTTACCCACCCGCTCGACGTGCCCGGCCGGGTGAGATTGATGGAAACCGGACAGGAGCTCATCGCGTCTATCCGATCAGCGGCCCCTGATGGCGACGCCGTCGAGATGACCGCGCGCGACGCGGGGAGGGCCGTCCTCCAGGCAGGGTCAGCAGTACCGCCGTTCACCGTGCGGAATCGCCGTCCGGGCGACCGGATGCGGCCGCTCGGGGCGCCGGGCCGGCGGAAGGTCCAGGATCTGATGGTCGATCGGAAGATCCCGCGCGAAACGCGCGATTCCGTGCCGATTGTGGTTGATGCGACGGGTCGCATCGTGTGGGTCGCGGGGGTCGCCGTCGCCGACGAGTGCCGCGTCACGGCGCCGGAGGCCGGCGTGTTAATCTTGGAACTTAAGAAATGAACTCCACCCTGAAGAGCCTGCTGTTCTGGCTGGTCATCGTCGTGATTCTCGCGGGGATCTGGCAGTTTTCCGCGATGCAGCGGAACGAGCAGCCGATCTCGTTCACCCAGTTCGTCGCGCACGTGAAGAGCGGCGCCGTCGGCTCGGTCGAGATGTACGGCAAGCGGATCACGGCGACGCAGACGGGGACGGGACCGGCCGAAGGCGACAACCGCCCGAAGTGGCGGACGACCGTGCCGGACGGCTACGACGGGTTCGTCAACGAGATGATGCGGGACTACCCGAACATCACGGTTCAGGCCTGGGAGACGAGCAGCAGCAACTGGACGACGGTGCTGCTGCAGTGGGCGCCGCTGATCCTGATGATCGGGTTCTGGGTCTTCATCATGCGGCAGATGCAGAGCGGCGGGAACAAAGCCCTGTCGTTCGGCAAGTCGCGCGCGAAGCTCTCGTCTTCCACTCAAAAGAAGGTGACGTTCAAGGACGTCGCCGGCGCGGACGAAGCCAAGGACGAGCTGCAGGAGATCATCGAGTTCCTCCGCGAGCCGCAACGGTTCCAGAAGCTCGGCGGCCGCATTCCCAAGGGCGTGCTCCTGATGGGCTCGCCGGGCACGGGCAAGACGCTCCTCGCGCGCGCCGTCGCGGGTGAAGCCAACGTGCCGTTCTTCTCGATCAGCGGCTCGGACTTCGTCGAGATGTTCGTCGGCGTCGGCGCGTCGCGCGTCCGCGACCTGTTCGAGCAGGGCAAGAAGAACGCGCCCTGCATCATCTTCATCGACGAGATCGACGCGGTCGGCCGCCATCGCGGCGCCGGCCTCGGCGGCGGCCACGACGAGCGCGAACAGACGCTCAACCAGCTGCTCGTCGAGATGGACGGCTTCGAATCCAACGAAGGCGTCATCCTGATCGCCGCGACGAACCGGCCGGACGTCCTGGATCCCGCGCTCCTGCGCCCGGGCCGGTTCGACCGCCGCATCGTCGTCAGCCGTCCGGACGTCAAGGGCCGCGAGGGCATCATCGCCGTCCACACCAAGAAGATCCCGCTGTCCGACGACGTCGACATCCGGGTGCTGGCGCGCGGGACCTCGGGGTTCTGCGGCGCCGATCTCGCAAACCTGGTGAACGAGGCGGCGCTGAACGCGGCGCGCTTCAACCAGAAGGTCGTCCGCATGCTCGACTTCGAGTACGCCAAGGACAAGGTCCTGATGGGCTCGGAGCGCCGGTCGATGATCATCACCGATGACGAGAAGCGCGTCACCGCCGTGCACGAGGCCGGTCACGCCCTGCTCGCCGCGATCCTCCCGAACGCGGATCCGGTGCACAAGGTCACGATCATCCCGCGCGGCATGGCGCTCGGCGTGACGATGCAGTTGCCGGTGGACGACAAGCACAACTACTCGCGGCTGTACCTCGAGGATCAGCTCGCGATTCTGCTCGGCGGCCGCATCGCCGAGGAGATCACGAACGGGAACCTGACGACCGGCGCCGGCAACGACCTCGAGCGCGTCACGGAACTCGCGCGCAAGATGGTCTGCGAATGGGGCATGAGCGAGAACATGGGCCCGCTCACGTTCGGCAAGAAGGAAGAGCAGATCTTCCTCGGCCGCGAGATCGCGAAGGCCCAGGACTACAGCGAAGACACGGCGCAGCGCATCGACCAGGAAGTGAAGAAGTTCGTGATGGATCAGTACGCGCGCGCGCGTGCGGTCCTCACCGAGCAGAAAGCGGTTCTGCTGCGCATCGCCGACGAGCTGCTGGCTCGGGAAGTCCTCGACGCGGACCAGGTCCTCCGCCTCGCGCAGGGTCTGCCGCTCGAAGAGCTCGTGCCGGCGGCGCCGCCGCCCGCCGCGGACGACACGCCGCGCCGCGAGACCCACGAGCGGCCGTTCGTGCCTGCGCTCGGCAAGGCCATCACGCAGGAATAGCTGCTGATCGCCGCTCGCGTCCACACCCGCATTCCACTCATCCACGGCGGTACGCTCGCTCTCGGCGAGCGTACGCTCGTGATGGCGATCGTCAACGTCACGCCCGATTCGTTCGCCGACGGCGGTGAGCGATTCGATCCGGACGTCGCGATTGCCGACGCGACCCGGATGGTCGCCGACGGCGCCGACATCCTCGACATCGGCGGCGAGTCGACGCGGCCCGGGGCCGGGACGCTGCCGGACGCGGAGGAGTGGCGTCGCGTCGCGCCGGTGCTCGAGGGCGTGCGCGGGCTCGGCGTGCCGATCTCGATTGACACCTACAAAGCGTCGATTGCCGACCGCGCCATCGACCTCGGCGCGTCGATCGTCAACGACATCAGCGCGCTCGTCTACGAGCCGGCGCTCGCGGACGTCGTCGCGCGCCGCGGCGCGGCGCTGATCCTCATGCACAATCGCGGACGGTCGCGTGAGATGTACGCGGAAGCGAAGTACGCGGATGTCGCCGGAGAAGTGACCGCCGAGCTCGCCCAGCGCGTCGCCGCCGCCGAACGCGCCGGCATCCGCCGCGATCGGCTGCTCGTCGATCCCGGCCTCGGGTTCGCGAAACGCGCCGAGCACACCTACGCGGCACTCGCCGGGTTGCCGCGCCTCGCGGCGCTGGGACTGCCGATTGTGTCGGGCCCGTCGCGGAAGTCGTTTCTCAAGATCGCGGTCGGGGACGTCCCTTCGGCCGCGCGGGTGTGGGGGACGGCCGCGGCGGTCGCGGCGTCGATCCTGCTCGGCGCCCACATCGTCCGCGTCCACGACGTGAAAGCGATGGTCGACGTCGCGCGGACCGCCGACGCGCTGCGGGCGACGGGGCCGTAGGCGTTTTCCACAGTTTTCGCACATCAGGTGCCAGAGGAGCTCGGCTCCTCTGGCACCATCAGCCCGAAAACTGTGGAAAACGCCTACGGCCCCCTACTTGCCCAGCGAGATCCCGAACGCGAGGTTGTGCGTCAGCGCGTCGAACTCGCCGCGTCCGCCGGCGGCGAGATCGATCTCGGGCGCGGCATGCGTCAGCTTGTACTCCGCCATCACCCACAACCACCCTGTGAGCCGCCACTCGACGCCGCCGGCGATCTGCTGCCCCCATCCGGCGAGCTGATAGCCCTGCACGTTCATCGCCGGCGTTACGACGTCGACGCCGGGGCGGACCGGGCCGGCGCCGCCGCGGATGACCAGAGCGGCCCGCGGACGATCCGGGGACGATCCGAGCGCGCGGCGCCACACCAGGTTGGCGAACAGGAAGTTCAGCCCGTGGGTGTGGTTGTAACGGTAGACGAGCGTGTTCATCGGGATCACGGCGTCCACCGCCAGGCCTTGAACGGTGCCGACCGTCCGGAAGCTGTCGTCCGTCCGCGCATAGGTCTTGAGGTGGAGAAACTCCGCCTCGAGCCCGAACCCGCGGCCCCCGAAGAATCGCCCCAGCCGCGCCCCGTAGTACTGCGGCGACTTCAGCGGCTTCGCGTCGTAGTGGACGTCGAGGAAGTCCAGCGCGATCGCCTGGGCCGGCAGGTCGATGGAAATCGTCGACGGCCGAGTGTAGTTCACGCCCGTGTAGGTTGACAGGAACCACTGCGCCTCGGCCGCGACGGGGCAGAGGCAGCAGAGCGCGGTCAGGAGCAGGCGCATGCGCTCAGTAGTGTAGTTCGGCGGCCGGTCTGAAGACCGGCCGCTCCACTCTTCATACAATAGGCGTCACATGGACCGGTTATGGTCGCTGTTCGATCGGCCGTCGCTCACCTGGTGGGATGTCGTCGACATCCTCATCGTGTCGCTGCTGATCTACGAAGCGCTCAAGCTCATCCGCGGCACCCGCGCGATGCAGATGGCGACCGGGTCGATCCTCGTCCTGCTGCTGCTCTACGTCTCGCAGCTGTTCCCGTTGACGACGGTGTCGTGGCTCATCCGGAACGTGCTGGCCTACGTCGTGTTCGGGGCGATCGTGATTTTCCAGGCGGACATCCGCCGGGCGCTCTCGCATCTCGGCCGCGCGCCCTTCTTCCGCTACTTCGGCCGCGCCGAGCGGGCCGCCGAAACCGTCGAGGACGTCGTCACCGCGGCGACGATGCTGGCGAAGCAGCGGGTCGGGGCGATCATCGTGTTCGAGCGGGAGATCGGCCTCGGGAACTACGTCGAGAGCGGCATCCGCGTCGACGCCGAGGTGAGCTACGACCTGCTGACGGCGATCTTCCAGCCGGCGTCGCCGATGCACGATGGCGCGGTGATCCTTCGCGAAGATCGCATCGCCGCCGCGGCGTGCTTCCTGCCGCTCACGGTGCGGCCCGGCCTCGATCGCGATCTCGGATCGCGGCACCGCGCCGCGCTCGGCGTGACCGAAGAGACGGACGCGCTCTCGATCGCCGTCTCCGAAGAGCGCGGTGAGATCTCGTTGTCGCTGCGCGGCCGGATCGAGCGCGGGCTCTCGCCCGACGACCTGCGCGCGCGCCTGCAGCACCTCCTCCTTCCGAAGCGCGCCCGCGGCGACGCGGCCGCCGCCGCAGAAGTGGACGCCTGACCGTGGCCTGGTATCCGTTCCGGAATCTCGGCCTGAAGGTCCTCGCGCTCGGCCTCGGCGTGCTGCTGTGGTTCACCGTCAGCGGCCAGCAGGTCGAGCGGAAGGTCCCCGGCGTCCAGGTCCACTACCGCAACCAGCCGGCGGCGCTGCAGATCACCGACCAGGTGGAGTCGGTGGACGTGCACGTGCGCGGCGTCGAGAACCAGATCACGGCACTGCTACCGGGCGAGCTTGTGCTCGAGCTCGATCTGCGGGGCGAGGTCGAGGGATCGCGACGGCTGCCGCTGCGGACCGATCAGGTGAAGGCGCCGCTCGGCGTCGAGGTCACGCAGGTCGATCCCGGATCGATTCCGATCACGCTCGAGCGGATGGGCACGTCGGAGGTGGTCGTGCAGCCGCAGATCGAAGGCGAGCCGGCGCCAGGCTTCGTCGTCACCGAGATCACGTCCGATCCGCCGCGCGTCACCGCCGTCGGTCCGGAGCGCCGGCTGATCACCTCCGCGCGCGCGGTGACGGATCGGCTGTCGGTGGCCGGCGCCAACAAGACCGTGAGCGCCGTCGTGAACATCGGCATCGAGGACGCTCAGCTGCGCCTGCTGAAGCCGCAGACCGCGCGGGTCACGGTGCGAATCGAGCCCGGCGGCACGCGGACGATGACGGTGCGGCTGACGCTGCGGAATCTCGGGCCGGGTCTCAGTGCGCGGCTCGAGTCCGAGACCGCGACGATCACGCTGCGCGGCGCCAACCGCGTCCTCGCCGGGATCGATCCGTCGAGCGTCACGGTCTACGTCGATCTGGCCGGGCTCGCGGCCGGTGTGCACGCGCCGCCGGTCAACGTCGAGCTCGACGGCCGGTTCGCGCTGGCGGCGATCAAGCCGTCCACGGTCACGGTCAGAATCAACTAAGCGGAGGAGTTTGTTGGCACAGAGGCTGTTCGGTACCGACGGCGTCCGGGGTGTGGCCGGCGCGTTCCCGCTGGATCCCACCACGGTCGCGCGTCTCGGCGCGGCGATCGTCCGCGCGCTCGAGAGCGAACGTCCGGTCCGGATCGTCCTCGGACGCGACACGCGGGAATCGGGGGAGTGGATCGCGAGGGAGCTGGCGCGCGGCGCGGGATCGGCGGGCGCCACGCTCACCGATGCCGGCATCCTGCCGACGCCGGCAGTGGCGTATCTTGCCGGCGCCCTCGACTTCGACCTCGGCGTCGTGTTGTCGGCGTCGCACAATCCGTACACCGACAACGGCATCAAGGTGTTTTCCGGACGCGGCGAGAAGTTCGGCGAGATCGAGGAACGCGCCGTCGAAACCGTGATGGCCGACGAGGGCTGGCGGGTGCCGGCGTCGTCAGAGGCCCGTGTCACCACCGCGGAATTCGGCGAACGCTACCTCGACCACGTCCGGCGCCTGCTGCCGTCCGCGGGCCCGCTGACCGGCGCGCGCATCGCCCTCGATCTGGCGAACGGCGCGACGACGACGACGGCGATCCCGCTGTTCGAGCGCTGCGGCTTCACGGTGACGGCGCTCGGGAACGAGCCGAACGGCCGCAACATCAACCTCGCCTGCGGGTCGACGCACCCGGCGCTCCTTGCGGCAGCGGTCGTCTCGACGGGCGCGCGGCTCGGCGTCGCCTTCGACGGCGACGGCGATCGCGCGATCTTCGTCGATCACCGCGGGCACATCGTCGATGGCGATGCGGTGCTCCTGATTCTCGCGCGTCACTACCAGCGCCACGGCCGGCTCCACGACCTCACCGTCGTCGCCACCGTCATGAGCAACGTCGGGCTCGAGATCGCGCTGAAGCGACACGGAATCCGGCTGCTCCGGACCTCCGTCGGCGACAAGTACGTCATGGAGGAGATGGCGCGCGGCGGCTACGTGCTGGGCGGTGAGCAGTCCGGCCACGTGATTCTCACCGAGCATCTGCCCACCGGCGACGGGCAGGCGACGGCGCTCGCGGTGCTGCGCGTCATGGCGGACACGGGGAAAGAGCTGGCGGAGCTCGCGAGCGAGCTGGTGACGTACCCGCAGACGCTCGTCAACGTGCGCGTGAAGACGAAGACACCGATCGATCAGGTGCCCGAGATCGGCGCCGCGATCGCGCGCGTCGAAGCGGCGCTGGCCGGCACCGGACGCGTGCTGGTGCGCTACTCCGGCACCGAGCCGCTGCTCCGGGTGATGATCGAGGGCGAAGATCAGGCGTCGGTGCAGGCCTGGGCGGAAGAGATCGCCGAGGCCGTCCGCGTGACGCTGGGGTGAGGCCCTGACGCCGCCGCCCGACGCGTCCTCGCCCCCGGCTCGCCAAAGCGCTGGCGCGAAGGCGGTGCCGCTCACGAGGCGCGAGATCTCGCGCGTCACGCTGCTGTTCGTCGCGCTCACGATCGTCTTTGCCTGGCCGTTGAGCGTGCACCCGGCGTCGCTGACGCTGCCCTCGAGCCCCGACGGCAACCTGTTCCTGTGGACGATCGGCTGGAACGTCCACGCCTTCGTGCATCAGCCGTTCGCGATCTTCGACGCGAACATGTATTTCCCGCAGGCGCACACGCTCGCTTACTCTGAAAACCTGATCGGCAGCGCGCTGTTCGCGGCGCCGGTGGTGTGGCTCACCGGCAACCTCGCGCTCGGGCTGAACGTCGTCGCGCTCCTGTCCGTCGTCCTGTGCGGCACCGGGACGTATGTCCTCGCGCGGCGGCTCGGCGTGCGGCCGGCGTTTGCGATCATCGCCGGCCTCGTCTTCGCCTTCTCGCCGCCGCGCTTCTTCCGGCTCGGCCAGGCGCATCTCACCGTCGTGCAGTGGATTCCGTTCGGCCTGGCGTTCCTGCATGCCTACGTTGACACTGGTCGCCGTCGGGATCTGCGGTGGGCGATCGCCTGCTTCACGATGCAGGCGCTCTCGAGCGGCCACGGCGCGGTGTTCTTCGCGATCGCCGCGATCGCGCTGGTCGTTTACAAGGCGGCGCTGGGCGTGCGGTTCGGTGCTGGACGCTGGTTCCGCGACGCCGGCGTGGTCGGCGGCGCGCTGCTCGTGCCCGTCGTGCTCATGGCGATTCCATATCGCGCCGTGCAGGTCGAGATGGGACTGCGGCGCTCGCTCGACGACTGGGGCGTCGCGCCGGAGAGCTTCATCGCGTCGCCGTCGCACCTGTGGTCGTCGGTGCTGGCCCGCATTCCGGGCGCGGAGCACGTCAACGAGACCGCCGACGCGTTCCTGTTTCCGGGGGTACTCCCGATCGTGCTCGCGATCGCGGCCGTCGCCGGCCGGCGCGCGGCGACGCGGACGACGGTCTTCTATGCCGCCCTCACGCTGCTCGGGCTCTGGCTGGCGATCGGGCCGCCGCTCGGACTGTGGCAGTTCGTCTACTGGATCCCGGGGCTGAACTTCATCCGCGAATGCTCGCGGTTCACGATCCTGGCGATGCTCGGACTCGCCGTCCTCGCCGGGTTCGGCGCCGAGCGTCTCGCGCGCCGGCTCGCGCCGCCGCGGGCGCGCCTGCTCGCCGCCGTGCTGGGCGTGGCGCTGCTCGCGGAGTTCGCGGCCTTCCCGCTGGCGACGTCGGAGTATCGCGGCGGCGACATTCCGGCGGCCGATCGCTGGCTCGCGACGCAACCCGGTCCGTTCGCCGTCGCCGAAGTGCCGCTGCCGAACCCGCGCCACGCCGGCCCGTTCGAGCGCGCCCAGACGCAGTACCTGCTGCACTCCGCGGCCCACTGGCAGAAGACCGTGCACGGCTACAGCGGGCTGCGGCCGCCGCTGCACGAGGAGTTGTATCCGGCGCTGCGCGGCTTCCCGAACGATGAGAGTCTCGCGGCGCTGGCCAGGATCGGCGTGAACTTCGTCGTCGTCCACGTCGATCAGTACGAGCCCGCCGTCTGGCAGACGGTCGAAGCGCAGCTGCCGCAGGTCACCGACCGCGTGTCGCTCGTTTACTCGGATCC
>Ga0310890_10000787_pt1 | contig 11101 bp, 12 predicted proteins | sample T20D3metaG_FD_203751 | JGI IMG/M metagenome (GOLD analysis project Ga0310890, IMG submission 203751) | Lab incubated soil microbial communities from West Virginia University Organic Research Farm, Morgantown, WV, United States - T20D3 | ecosystem: Environmental > Terrestrial > Soil >... | reverse complement strand
CGAGCAGAAGCGCGCTGCCGAGGCGTCGCGCGCGGCTTATCAGGATAAGCTCACTGCGGCGGGCTATGGTCGGATCACGACGGAGATTGCCGACGCGCCCCCGTTTTACTACGCGGAGGAATATCACCAGCAGTACCTTGCGAAGAATCCTGGGGGATACTGTGGCCACGGCGGCACAGGTGTCAGCTGTCCGGTGGGTCTTACCGCCTGAGGGAAAAGAATCGTCATGAGCAGAGTCTCGTACACCAGCATTGCCGATACCGCCGAACAGGAGCAGCTGCGAACGGCGCATAACGTGAGACCCGTTATGGGCACCGAGGAGGGCACCGGCGTCAATCGATTGCCAGGTGGCGTATACGGGTTCACGTATTCGCCAGGACTTCCCAACGCTCCGCTTTTCGCAGTGAGAAGGTATCGCAGCTACGAGATTCACAAGCTATCGACTGGTGACGCGTTCGTGATTGCATTCGCCGACGCCGATACGGCGCGCCAGATCGCGTTGGCGGTCTCCGATGTGAACGTGCGCGTTCATTCCGACTCGACGGACGCAGCCGCCGTGCTGGTCAAGATTCCGTACGCGCGGATTCGCCATCATCGACAGTACGCCGCGCCCAATCAGGACGGGTTCGTGGTGACAGTCTCGCAAGTTCAAAGTTGAAAATTCAAAGTGCAAAGTAAGTTTTCAACTTGAAACTTACTTTTCGCTTTCAAGTTTGGACTTTGTACTTGTTTCGACGGGCCGTGCCGGGTCTGCGGACCATTCCGACCACGATCCTACGTATAGCTTCGCGCCGGGGAGTCCGGCGTGCTCCATCGCGAGGAGGTTGTGGCAGGCCGTTACACCTGAGCCGCAGTACATGACGACCTGGTCGGGCCGGCGATCGCCGAGGACTTCGGCGAGCTGCTGCCGGAGTCGCTCTGGTGGCAGCATGACGCCATCGTCTGTCATGTTTCGCTTATAGAAATGGTTGACCGCACCAGGAATGTGGCCGGGCGTGCGGTCCAACGGTTCGTTTGCGCCGGCGAACCGCTCTGGCGCGCGCGCATCTACCAGCAGTAGTGACGAATCGCCGAGCGAGGCTTGCACGTGATCCACCATCACGCGCAACTCCTTGCGGCGATGCGCCGTGAAAACCGCCGGTGGTCTTGATTCTTCACCAGACCGGACAGGACGCTGCTCGCGGATCCATTTCGCCCAACCACCGTCGAGCACCGCGGCTGCCTGGTGTCCCATGTAGCGCAACAGCCACCACATGCGGCTCGCGTACATTCCCGCGTCCTGGTCGTACACGACGACCTGAGTATCCGAGGAAATCCCGAGTCGCCCAAATGTCGCCTCGACATCCTCTACGCAGGGCAGCGGATGACGGCCGTTGGTGCCAGTGGCTGTTCCGGAGAGATCACGCGAGAGGCTGGCGTACACAGCGCCGGGAATGTGCGCAGTGCGGTACTGCTCGCGTCCCCACGATTCGTTACGAAGGTCATAGCGGCAATCGACAACGATCCATGACCGGTCGAGGTTGACAGCGAGCGTTTCGGTTGAGATGAGCGTGGTATGCCCCACGCGTGTAGCTTAGCGCGCTTCTGGCCCCGCCATTGCAGCGCTGTCGCGGGGAGCTGAGCATCATGAAAAGGGCATTCATCGCAGCCAGCGTATTGCTGCTGAGCGTTGGCTGTCATCCAAGTCGCCCTGTGATTGATCCGGGCCCAAAGCCAGACGTCCAGGGCACGATTTCCGGAATTGTTGGCAACGGAACGTCGCCGATCGGTGGCCGTAAGATCACGGCTGTCAACGTAGAGACAGGCGCTCGCTTCGACACTTCATCAACCTCGAATGGAGGCTACACGGTCAGAGTCCCGCCCGGGACTTACAGACTGGAGTTTGAGCTGCGCGCAGGCGAAGCGCTGGCGACGGCGCCGCAACCGACCCAAGTAGATCCAGGGGACCTCGACGCGGGCCGCGATTTCGTCGTGACCATTGCCAAGCGCTGAACGGGAACTCGGCGAGCGAAGGGGGAAGGAAGCAGGGCCTCTTCCCCCTGCTGAATGATTACTGATACCGTTCGAGCGCTGCGATTCGCGTTTCGAGCGGTGGGTGCGTGGAGAAGAACACCATCCAGCCGCGCGTGCCATTGATCTTCAGGGTGGCCAGCGCCTGATGTTGGGTGTCCACGAGCTCGCGATTGGCAGCCAGCCGGCGGAGCGCGCCGATCATCCGCTCGCGGCCCGCGAGGTCAGCGCCGCCACGGTCCGCCCGGAACTCACGCTGACGCGAGAACCATGCGGTGATCAGAGAGCCGAGAATTCCCAGGCCGATTTCGAGCACGATGACGACCATCCAGCTGAGAGCCTGCGAGTTGCGGCTGTCGCTCGACCGTAGTGCAAACGCGATCGCGCGCGCAAAGAACATGACGAACGCGTTGATAACGCCCTGAAGCAGCGTCATCGTCACCATGTCGCCGTTGCCAATGTGCGCCAGCTCGTGTCCGAGGACCCCCTCGATCTCGTCTTGCCGCATTGCTCGGAACAGCCCCGTCGAAACCGCAACAAGGCTGCGTTTCTTGCTTGGACCCGTGGCGAAGGCATTGACCTCCGGCGACTCGTACACCGCCACTTCCGGCATGGGGAGGTTCGCCTGCTGCGAGAGCCGCGCTACGGTGCTATGCAGCCAGTCGAGCTCCGCTACGCCCGAGCGGCCATCGACGAGGCGAGCCCCGGTCGCCCGTTTCGCGATGAATCGCGACATCTGCAGCGAGATGAACGCGCCGCCCATGCCCCAGACGAAGCAGAAGATCGCCAAGGCCCGCATGTCGAGGCCACCACTCGGCGTGATGTAGCGGCCGACGCCCAGAAAGCTGAGGACGATCGACAGCATGACGACGATCGCCAGGTTCGTCAGCAGGAATAGAAAAATGCGCTTACCCATGAATTCAGAATATCACGGTGCGATGGTGCGACGGTGCGAGGGCGCGATGGTGCGTGCGAGAGTGCGAAGGTGCGAAAGTGCGAAGGTGCTCAGGTTTTCGTGGCTCAGGTTCGAAGCCGCTCCGCGAGCCGGTGCAGAAACAGCCCGACGTCCGTCACCACGCCAATCGTCTGTGACGATCCGCGGTCCGAAAGCTTCGTAACGACTGCCGGATTGATATCGACACACACTACGCGGACCCACGAGGGCAACATGTTGCCGACGCCGATGCTGTGGAGCATCGACGACAGCATCAGGACGAGCTGAACGTTGTTCGACAGAGCGGCAGCATATCGGTCCTGCGCTTCCACCAGGTCGGTCAGCGTGTCGGGCAGCGGCCCATCGTCTCTGATGCTGCCTGCGAGCACGTACTCCACGCCATGCTTCACGCACTCGTACATCACGCCTTTTGTCAGCACCCCTGACTCGACCGCAGGTCCGATACCACCCGCACGATTGACGGTGTTGATAGCGGCCATGTGGTTCCGGTGTCCCTGTTCGACCGCTGCGCCCACGATCAGATCGATTCCAAGGGAGGTGCCCGACAACGCGTACTCGATGTCGTGCACCGCGAGCGCGTTACCGGCCAGCAGCACGTTGACGTAGCCGAGGCGAATGAGCTCGGAGAAATGCTCGACGCCGCCCGTGTGCACTACCACCGGGCCGGCCACAACCGCGATCCGTCCGCCACTCGCTTTGACGTGACGCATCATCTCGGCGATGCGTCCGACAACCCCCTCCACGCGGCGTTCCGACGACACGTCATTGCTCATGAACGCGAAACCGAAGCGGTCGCGCTCCTTGAACTCGGGCGTGACGCGAATGCCTTCGTGGCCGCACACAATCAGCTCGCCGGCCTGCACGTCGCGCAGCTTCCGGCACGATGCGCGGCCATCCGCCACAACGATGACCGCGTCCATGCGCTGTTGCTCGACCTCGACCCAGCGGCCGTTCACCCGCACGTGTGTGCGATTGTTCGTCGTCGAATAAAAGTCGTCCGGTACGCAGCGATTCTTTTCGGCAGGCTTGACCAGCGCGTTGCGCTCCCGTACCGGGTGACAACCGAATGTCGTGAGCTGCTGAAGGAGATCGTCGAGGATTGAGGCATCGGCGGCGGTGATACGCATCTTGATGTGCGACGCGTCGTCATTCGTACGCCCGATGTCGAAGGTAACGATCTCGTACGAAGCCTTACACTCGATGATCTTGTCGAAGATCGCGGACAAGAGGCCGGAGTCGATGAGGTGTCCCTCAGCCTCGATCGTGTCGCTGACAGCCATTCAGGCCATTTTATAAGCGGACCCGTTAAGGCTCGGGGACGAAACGATAGCCGACGCCGCGGACCGTTTGGAGGAACTTCGGGGCCGCGGGGCGGTCCTCGACGTACCGTCGCAGCCGCACGATGAAATTGTCGATCGCCCGCGTGTCGACATCCTGCGACAGGCCCCACACTTCCTGCAGAATCGCGGGGCGCGATACGGGCTGACCGGCCTTTGCGATCAGGTATCGAAGCAGGTCGCACTCCATGACCGTCAGTCGATGGACCTTGTCGCGTACGCGCAGTTCCATTGCCGCGAAATCAATCGTACGGGCGGCAAACGTATAGAGGTCGCGCACGGCAGTTGGTCGGGGATCCGCGATGGCCGGTTCCTGCTCGTTCCAGCGGCGCCGCCGCACGAGGCCGTTGACGCGCGCCAGGAGAATAGGCAAGTCGAACGGCTTGGGGAGATAGTCGTCGGCGCCTGCTTCGAACCCACGCAAAATGTCGTCGGCGCTTCCGCGCGCGGTCAACATGAGAATCGGAACGAATTGCCCCACCGATCGAAGCTCCGACGCAACCGCGAATCCGTCCTTGCCGGGCAGCATTACATCGAGAACGACGGCGTCGAAAGGCGGCCGATCGACTAACAGCATGCCGAGAGCGCCTTCACCGTCGGGCACAACCGTCGCCTGGTGTCCCTCGGCTTCGAGGTTGAACCGCAGGCCTTCCGCAATATGCTGTTCGTCTTCGACGATGAGGATCCGGCTCACGATACGACGCGCCTCGAGCGCAAACGAAACGACGGCTTTGCCGCGTCCGCCGCGGCGACCAGGCGGGGAAGCTCCACCGTGAACGTGGAGCCTCGCCCCTCGCCTTCGCTGTGCACGAAAACCCGTCCCCCGTGCGCTCGGGCAATCGATCTCACAATGTAGAGACCGAGGCCGGTACCCTTGATGTGGCGGATGCCGCGCGCCTGCACCCGGTAAAAGCGGTTGAAGATCCGCTTGAACTGCTTCCGTGGAATTCCGACGCCCCGGTCCGCTACTCGCACCCACACCGTATCGGGCGCTGGCGCGGCGACCGACACGGTGACCTGCACGACGTTACCCGAGTATTTCACCGCGTTGTCGAGCAGATTCGTCAGGACCGTTCGCAGCGAATCGGCATCGCCGCTCACCATCAGCGGCCCATCGTCATGCGCCTGCAGCGCAATCGATTGCTGATCCAGATGGTGACGCACGAGCGCGAGATCGATGCATTCGCGGGCGAGTTCGGCCATGTCGACCGGCGCCCGGGAGACCGCCTGTGGCTTCTGGCTCAGTGCGCCTGCTTTCAGCACCTGCTCGACGGTATGGTGCAGCCGCTCGGTGTCGGCAAGCATGATGTCGTAGAACTGCTTCCGTCGTGCATCGTCAACGTCTCGCGACTGCAGCGTTTGCAGGTAGAGCCGCATCGACGCGATCGGGGTCTTCAACTCGTGCGTGACCGCATTGATGAAGGTCTGGTGATCTTCGTTGCGCTTGATCTCGAGTACGAGGAACACCGTGTAGATGATGATGCCGGCGATGATCAAGGCGAACAGGACGATGCCGAGAACCAGCGGGGTCAGGCGCCGGGCGTTGATCAGGATCCAGCCGATGTTCAAGGACACGGCCGCGCCCACAAGGAGGACGCAGAGGGTTACGAAGAAGCCGATGGCCTTCTGCCGGCGGGTCACCTCTCGATTGTAGGGCAATCGAGCAATCGAGTAAGTCAAAGGTCAAAAGTCAAAGGCAAAGGACACCTGGTCCTCGAGCCCTTACTTTTGCCTTTTGACTTTTGGTTTTTGACTTACGTCCGTGGCGTCAGGCGACCGCTTCGTCCGCCTCAGACGGGCTGGCCGCGCTTATTTTGGCGACCTTGACATCCCAGGCGAGTCCAAGCGCTCGCAGGATGTTGATGCCAATCCAGTTGATGTCGAGCTCGTACCAGGCCAGACCGTGACGCGCTGAGGTGGGGTGGGCATGATGGTTGTTGTGCCACCCCTCTCCGAATGTCAGCAAGGCGACCCACCAGTTGTTGGTTGAGTCATCACGGGTCTTGAAGCGTCGCGAGCCCCAAAGGTGAGTGGCCGAATTCACGAGCCAGGTCGAGTGAAGGCCCCAGGTCGTGCGGAAGAAGATTCCCCAGAGCACGTACGGGATGCCGCCAACCGCCAGGAGCCCGAGACCGACGATGACGTTCGAGAGCCAGTGCCACTGCGAAAGCCAGCGGTGAAATGGATCGCGCGAGAGATCGGGGACGTACCGGTTCAGGACCGATGCGTCGTGATGGAGGCCGTCGCCCAGCAGAATCCATCCCATGTGCGCCCACCAGGTGCCCTCGCGTGGCGTGTGCGGGTCACCTTCGTGGTCGGACTTCTGATGGTGAATGCGGTGCGTCGCCACCCAGAAGATTGGACCTCCCTCGAGTGCAAGCGTGCCGCATAGAGTCAGGAAGTATTCAACCCAGCGAGGCGTCTTGTATCCGCGATGCGTGAGCAGCCGGTGATAGCCCATGCCGATGCCGAGCATTCCGGCAACAGCCCACAACACGACGGCTGCGACGATTGCTCCCACATCGATGTAGAACAGCGCTGCTATGGCTCCCACGTGAAAGCCGGTCATTGCAATTGCAGTAACCCAGTTCACTCCTTGCTGATACTTGCGCCCGAACATGGGCATCGGCATCGCCATACGCGTCGCTAACCCTCCGGAAGGTGTTGGAAGAAGCCCATGCACGATAGCAGTTCGCGGCGCGGCGAACTGTAATAGTTGTGTACGCGTCTAAGTTGCCGGAACGCAGACGCTTACAGCGCTATTTGAAAACGGGGTACGGATTGAGGGGCTCGCCCTTCCACCACTTTCGCTCGGGTGTGAGCTGAAAAATCGTGAAGTGCAGGTGAGGCGCGTCGGGCGACGCGTTGCCGGTGCTGCCGACGTAACCGATGACCTGGCCGCGGCGGACGGTCTGTCCCTCGCGGATCCCAGGCGCGTATCCGTCGAGGTGTGCGTAGTAGTAGCAGAAGGTTTCCGAGGGATCGAACTGATAGATCGTCAAGCCGCCCCCGCCGCGACTCTCGAACAGCTTCGCAATTGTTCCGTCCTCGACGGCGCGAACAGGCGTTCCGCGCGGCGCCATGATGTCGAGCGCTTCGTGCGACCGGCCTTGTCCGCGCGTGTCGGAGAACGTATCTCGAAGCTCGGCGCGATCGAGGCCTTCGACCGGAAATTCCAAGCCACGGCGCCTGAGCATCGCGATGGCAGATTCGTCTTCAAGCGCTTGAGCTGCGGTCGCAAGCTGCGGCTCCTCGTCATCGGCTCGGCGCTCGACGCCGACGGGTTCGAGCGGCTCGTGTGCCGGTTCGGCCTCAGGCGCCGACCTCGCTGTCTGCCCCGTCAGCCCGTTCACCCGCTGAAGCCGCCACGTCAGCGCTTCGTTTGTCAGCGCTCCAAGCGCAAAGCTCAAACCGACGGTGATGACGACGCGCCGCAGACGCTCGACGCGCCGCCGTTCGAAACGCCTCATCGGAAGATCACGGTCATTCCGGGACGCACCCAACGTGCGAGACGCTGCGCATCCCAGTTCGTCAGGCGGACGCACCCATGCGACGCGGTATGGCCAATCTTCGACGGCTCAGGCGTTCCGTGAATGCCGTAATGCTCCTTCGACAGATCAATCCAAATGGTGCCGACTGGACTATTCGGCCCTGGCGGGATACGCGCTTTAGCGTGTTTTGGTTCCGCGTCCCAAAACAGTTCCGGGTTGTAGTTGAAGACCGGCATTTGCTCTACGACGGTTACTTTCCATGTGCCAATAGGCAGCGGGTCATGCTCGCTGCCGCTCGTCACGGGGGCGTGGAACAGCACCTTGCCGTTGGAATCTTCAACGGTTGCTGAGCTGGTTGCCTGGGTGACATAGATGACAATGCCCGTCTGGGATGTCTGAGTTCCTGATGCAACGGCTGGAGTGCCCTGGTTTGCGTTGGTTATCGGGCTTGCGGGAGGAGTTATCACGTCCACGTTTGGAACCATCACGCTCTCGCCGGCCCGCGCGAACGTCGCCTCAGGATTGATACGCTTCAGCAGCGCCGGGCTCGCGTGAAACTTCTCGCCCAGTCCTTCAAGCGCGTTTCGGTAGTCCAGTTTCTTGAGATTTCCTTGTTCTACGAGATCGGCGGGAATCTGGGGTGTGAAGGGCCCTTCCAGGTCTTCCTGTGTAATCGTGTACTCCATCAGCGTCGACTCACTGCGTGTCGAGGTCAGCAGTTTCTGCCACGTCGCTTCGTCGAGCTCTCCTGTGGCGGGCAGACCGTATACCTGCTGGAACGCACTGACGGCTCGCCGCAGGTTAATCCCTGCTTGGCCGTCGATCTCGCCTGGGGAGAACCCGGCGCGATCGAGCATCACCTGTGCGGCGACAACATCGTAGACAGGCTGCGCCTGAGCTGAGGTAAATGCCGCGGTTGACAGAAGAACGTAACAGCAGAGAATCGTAGGTCTCATGCCTGGGTTGGGTGCAAATGACGGACCTGATCTGAATCATCGTGTTTACGCGTTAAGCATTCATGCGGACTATGAATGCCATCGATCCGGTGTGTGCTGCACATCCGACTGGGATGTTCCGGTCGAGGTGCCGCTGTATCGCAGCTTGAACGACGCACTCGCGACCGGGCGTCTGCAGCCGGTCGCGGACGCTGCGGAGTCTGGCGCCGTTCTTGTCACTGCGCCAGATTTGCCGGATGAAGCCGCCGCCATGGTCGCACGAACCCCCCGGGGAGACTGCGTTTTCTATCACCAGGGCTCCGGGCTTTGCGTGATTCACCGCGATATGGGTGCGTCGCAGCTTCCAGCAACCTGCCGGTACTTCCCGCGGCTTGCGGTTCGTGACCGACGCGGAACCTTCATCACGCTGACACATTACTGTCCGACGGCTGCGGCCATGCTGTTTCGCGACGATCGACCTCTGGAAATCGTCGAAGATCCACCTGCATTTCCGGCGGCGAAGTATGAAGGCCTCGTGATTGCTCCTGACGACTGGCCTCCGCTGCTGCATCCGCGCATGCTGATGGACCACGAGGGCTACACGGCATGGGAGCGACACATGGTGGCGCGGTGTGCTGCTGATGCGACGTCGCCGGAAGACGTGGTTGCGACACTCGAGCGTGACGCGAGGATCCTGCGCCGCTATCGACCGGACGCCGGCCCAATCGACCGGTTCGTCGCGTCTCTCCCGACTGATGCGGTCGCCAGGCCGGTGCCTTCGAGCCTCACCGACAGTCTCGAGCGGTTCGACGAAGCCGTCGCGGCCGTGCCCGACGACATGAAGCCGCCTCCGGACGAGAACGGGCTGCCTGGCGCGTACGATCACCTGGTGAAGGACACATGGCCGCGCTGGCACAGACCATTGAAGCGGTATCTGGCCAGCAAGGCGTTCGCATCATGGACGGCGTATCAAGGCCGTGGCGTTTTGAGCGTGGTGCGTGGACTGGAAGCGGCGCTCGCCCTCGTCAGAGTCGAAGCGGCGCGCCAGTGCCGCAACGCCGGCCGCGCTTTGGATCGTGCTCTTCTCCTCGAGGCCTTTCGTGACGCCGATTTCCTGTTGAATCACCTCGCGGCCGGAGACGCATTGGCGGAGTCGTGGTCGCGGGCGGAGCTGATCACAAATCGAAAATCGCAATGACCGGTCCATGATCGCTCGTCCCCACTTCGCGTTGTACCACGCACGAGACGGTTTTCTCGGCAATTGACGTCGAGGCGAGCACGTAATCCAGCCGCCAGCCGATGTTGCGCTGTTTCATGTTGCGCCACGGCGCCCACCAGGTGAAGAGCTCTGCGTTGTTCGGGTCCACCTGACGATGCACGTCCACGAGCCCGTGGCCGATGATGCTCTCGATCAGCGCACGTTCTTCCGGTAGCTGGCCGATGGCGCGCGGACGCCGCTCCTTCGGATGCACGTCCATGTCGGTGCGCGCAACATTGAGATCACCGCACAGGATGAGTGGCCGGCCCGCCGTCTGAAACTCCGCCGAATAGCTATTGAGGGCTTCCAGGAAACGCATCTTGGCTGGAAAATCCTTGCCGCCATTGGGCACGTAAATCGATGCCACAGTGGCGAGCGGCAGATCCACGGTTACGATTCGATTCTCATAGTCGAAGTCGGGATGCCTGAACGCCGGACGGTCGGAGCCGGTGGTTTTTCGGACATGAAGTCCGACTCCGGAGTATCCCTTCCCGCCGTGCCAGTAGCACCAGTAGCCTTCCATGTCACAGAGCCAGACGGGCAGCTGATCGAGTGACGCCTTGATCTCCTGCAGGCACAGCACGTCGGGTTGTTCCGCGTCGAGGAATTCGTGCAGTTGCGTCTGTCGGGCGCGGATACCGTTGACGTTCCACGTCGCCAGCTTGAAGGGCACTGGGCGCTATCATAACGGGCTGAATGTTCTGGAAGGCGCGCACTATTGCCGTCGTCGCAACGCTGCTGGCGCTCGCAACCGTCCAGACGACCACGCAGCCCTCCGACCCGAAGTCGATCACGACATTCGAGGATCAACTCGGTTCCTCGGTTGGCGAGGACTACTTCCTCGCCAACTATGCGCAGTTTGAAGAGTATTGGAAGCAGCTCGACCGCGAATCCGACCGGATGACGCTGGTCGATATTGGCCGAACGGAAGAGGGACGAACCCAATGGATGGCGGTGATCACGGACCCCGCAAACGCCGCACATCTCGAGCGATACAAGGAGATTTCCCGCAGGCTTGCTCGCGCCGAGGGCCTTACTGACGCGGAAGCGCGTGCGCTTGCGCGTGAAGGCAAGGTTGTCGTCTGGATCGACGGCGGTCTGCATGCCACCGAAGT
>Ga0310890_10000785_pt1 | contig 11102 bp, 7 predicted proteins | sample T20D3metaG_FD_203751 | JGI IMG/M metagenome (GOLD analysis project Ga0310890, IMG submission 203751) | Lab incubated soil microbial communities from West Virginia University Organic Research Farm, Morgantown, WV, United States - T20D3 | ecosystem: Environmental > Terrestrial > Soil >... | reverse complement strand
GATGTTTCAGCTCACGGCTCCGCTGCAGCCATCCTTCTTTCCGATCGTTTTCACGCAGGGATTCGTTGCGACGCTCTTTTTCGGGTGGCTCCCGCTGTATCTGCCGGAGCTGTTCCCCACGCACGTTCGCGCTGCGGGCAGCGGAATCTCCTACAACGTCGGACGGTTCGCAACGGCGGCCGGCGTGCTGACGGCCGGGGTCGTGTTCAGTGCCCTCGGTGGCAGTTATGCATCCGTCGGGACCGCGGCGGCTCTCATCTACGGTCTGGGCATGCTGGCCATCTGGTGGGCACCGGACACCACCCACGCATCGCTCCGTTCCGTAGACATCGCATCCGCGCAGCGGCAACATACAATCCGCTCGATGTGAGGTAGGCGACTCATGAGCAACTCCATCGCTCGACGCATCGCTGCCCTCTCGCTGCTGGTGGTCGCGGCATGGACCAGTGCGACGACAGGCACGGCGCACACCGGGCAACGTTCGCCTGCGAGCGCCGGCTTCACATGGGAGCTTCAACCAACTCGCCTGTCGATTCGTCACGCGGCCGTCCACGTCACCGACTACGTGTTCACCGATCCTGAGATTCTCAGGCCGTATTTCCGGAACGTTCGGACGCCCGGCGGCGTGCAGGTGACCCGCATGCATCCCCCCGGGGCGAGCGATGCCTCCGACCACGCGACCATGCACCCCGGGGTCTGGCTCGCGTTCGGTGACATCAACGGCGAGGACTTCTGGCGCAACAAGGCGCGGATCGAGCACGCGGCGTTCGTCACCGAACCCTCGCTCGTGCAAGGACGCCTTGTCTTCGCAACGCGGAACCGGCTCGTCGCTGCGGACGCGACGCCGCTCGCCACACTCATCTCGCGCTTCGAAATCGCCGCCTGGAGCGATCACGCATTCGCTCTGACATGGCAGGCAGAAATCCAGGGACAGGGACGGGCGCTCGTCTTCGGCGATCAGGAAGAGATGGGTCTCGGGGTGCGCGTGGCCACGGAGCTCACCGAACCGAAGGGCGGGCTTGTCGTCGACAGTCAGGGTGTCAAAGGAGCGAAGACAGTCTGGGGTAAGCAGGCGGCCTGGGCCGCGTACTCGCGGGAGATTGGCGGGCGGATCCAGGGCGTGGCGATCTTCCCCTCGGCATCCAACCCGAATCCGACGTGGTGGCACAGCCGGGATTACGGGGTCATCGTCGCCAACGGGTTCGGCAAGCGCGCCATGCCCGCATCGCCGGACGGCAAGCTGGTCGTGAAGGCAGGCGACTCGCTGAAGCTGCGCTACGACGTGCTGCTCTTCGATACGCCGGCGTCGGCGCCTATCGATTTCGCGGCGGCGTACCGCCGGGTCCAATCGGACCTGAGTGCTCCCCGCTAGCGAGGGACCGGCCCCCTGCCGCGCCTTCGCGGATGTCCTCATTGCGAGCGAGCTGATTCACGCTCCTGGCTTGATGTTGACGTTCTGGTGGAAGAAGTTGTCCGGATCGTAGGTCTTCTTGAGCTCGCGCAGGCGCGCGTAGTTCTGTCCATAGACGCCCGCGGCCGGATCGTCGCCTTCATCCTGATCGAGGTAATTCACGTACCGGAGGTTCGACAGGTACGGCCGCAGGGCGGCGTAGGTTTCGCGGCACCACGATCTCGTGCGCTCGGTGTCTTTGGGATCGGACCACTGCCCGGCGATCACGACGTTGAATCCGGTAACCCGCAAGGCGCAGGCCGTCGCGCTGATCGGAATCCGGCTCGCCGCGCCGTGAAAATGCTCGATGACAATCTGGCACATCGGCGACGGTGCCTTGTCGAACTGCTCGACGATCACGCGAATCGCCTCGTCGTTCAGGTCGGTCAGGAATTGTGCCTTCCAATAATTCAAGGCGCCCCGCGGCATCGAGGCGTCGAACAGGCTGTTCTGCACGCAGTACGGGAGCGGCCCCATCTGGTCCATCACCGGCGGACCGAACGTTTTGATCGGCGTCAGCGCCGCTTCGCCGTCCTGCAGCGATCCGCAGTGACAGCCGACGAGGCCGGACAGTTTCGCGCCAGATCCGTCAGGCGCGAACAGGAGGCCGCAGACGAGCATGACTTCGTCGGGCAGGGTCGCACACGTGTCGCGGAAGAACTCGAGGACGTCCACGGCCCTGGCCAGCGGGTGAATGACGAGGCCGCCTGCGATGATTGGTCCAACCGGATGCAGGTCGAATTCGAACGACGTCGCGATGCCGAAATTGCCGCCACCGCCGCGAACCGCCCAGAACAGATCGGGGTTCTCGTCGGCGCTCGCCCGCGTGACGCTGCCGTCAGCCATCACGAGGTCCACCGACCGGAGATTGTCGAGCGCCAGGCCGTACTTCGGCATCAGCCAGCCCAGTCCGCCCCCAAGCGTCAAGCCGGCGATGCCGGTGCTGCCGACGACACCACCGGTTGTCGCGAGGCCGTGAAGCTGCGTCTCGCGATTGAATTCCCTCCAGAGCACGCCGCCCTGTACCCGTCCAACGCGTGCCCGCGGGTCGACGTGGATTCCTTTCATTGCGGAAAGGTCGATCATCAGGCCAGCGTCAATCACCGCCCGGCCCGCAACGTTGTGGCCGCCGCCGCGCACGGCGACCTCGAGGTTCAGCGTGCGCGCCAGCGTCACGGCGTCGGCGACATCGGCCGTGCCGTGGCATCGCGCGATGAGCGCAGGGCGTTTGTCGATGAGGCCGTTGTGAACGCGACGCGCGTCGTCGTATCCGGCGTCGGCCGGGTGCAGCAGCTGGCCGGTGAACGTCTGTGCGAGCTGCGCAGTGTCGATCGTGGTGGCCATGCGCCTCCAAGTGGGAAAGGAGCAGGATCGTAGCACGCACTGAGCCGCTAAACTGTGGTGATTTGATCGGCTCGCAGACCCTCAGTCCATCAGCTTCGTACCGATCATTCGATCGAGGATGTTCTTCGTGATCCGCTGGATCCGCGGATCGCTGCGCCGGAAGTCCTTGCGCGGCGGGTTCTGGAATCCGGGCGGGGATGACAACACCACGTTCCACCAGCACGTGCCGGCATTGAAGACGAGATTGCCTCTCCGCGCCGTGTACAACGTCGTCGCGTAGGTTCCGGTGAGCTTGCCTCCATTGGCGGCATACACCGGACCTTCCGACAGCACGACGAGCCCGGGATGCGACCCGAGAGGAGCGCCGTGGTATTCCCAGCCGACCAGCTGCGCCACGCGATCGCCCTTCTTCATGTTGGTTCCCTCGAAGGCCCAATGTTCAGGGTTGTCGTTCGTCCAGTCGGCGAAGCCGACGCCATACGACGTCGCCCCCATCAGCTCCTGCTCGCCCTTGAACCCGCGCCCCGCACGACGCATGACGCGGTTCGGGCGGCCATCGCTCGCCGGCAGCAGCTCGACGACGCCGGAAATCGAGTTGCCGGAGAGGAACGCGAGGCTGACGCCGGCATCGCGGGCCTTCGTCACGTTCTCGAACATCCGCTCGGTCCAGTACTCGTCGTGACCGACCGAAAGGAACGCCTTCGCCCGCAGCAGCCCGGCTCCGTCGGCATGCGTGTCGACGTTAGAGATGTAAGTGACGTCGTATCCCTCTTTCTCCAGCCAGAACGCCAGCGGAAACTCCGTCATGAGGAACTCGCCGGATCCGTTCGTCAGCGGATGAAACCCCGCCGGGTATCCGTTCCAATACAGCGCGTACGGCCGGTCGAAGCTCACGTCGTAGCCGACCTTGCTGTTCGACGCACCCCAGGGCGCATTTCCGAGGTCGTACATCGAACGCCACTGTGGCCACCGGTTGTAGGACAGCCAGGTCATGTCGGAGGCCTGAAACAGGAGATCGGCCCTGCGATCGTCACGGACGATGAAGACGACGTAGCTCTCACTAATCATCTCGAGATCGAGATACTGCCCCGTGAGTGACGGCAGGGTCGACAGCTTGCCAATGTAGACGCCGCTCAGCCACTCTTTCGGAATCTCGAGGCTGAACCCTACCTTCCAGTTGCATTCGATCACATTGCGGCTGCCGTCCTGCGGGGTGGGTTCGACCGTTCCCTGGAGCGGGCCGATGGTGCGCATCAGCCGCGCGCCGGCGCCGCCGTAATACCCCATGCGGTAGATGCTGACGGAATACTGGTTCGCCGGGTATGTGCTGACGTGCACGTTGAGCGTGTCGCCGGCCTTGACGCTGGTGTGCGACGCGTAGGCCTCGATTCCTCTCCGCCGACGCCACCCAAGCTCGTATATCTCGTCGTCGTGCCGGGCGACTCTCGTCAGCAGCCAGTCCGTCGACCCTGGTTTCGCGTTCTCGAGTTGAACGGGGTTCGACTGTGCGGCGGCGGTGAGTACGATCCCCAGCCACATCGCCACGGTCATGAAGGCGACGGGTGGAGGCGTGAAGACGCGAAGCTTCATACGGATTCCTCTACTGAACGCGGGGTGACCCCGGCGCGCACCGTAGCACAACTTCCAGGGTGCGGACGCCGGGTGAGCGCCCGTCGGCGTCGGTCGGCCTTGTAATCCCGACGCTGATCTGTAATTACTACGCGGATCCTGGATGTGGCATCGGCCTTGAGAAGCTCATAACTCGCTCTGAGGCTGGTACTTACAGATCGGGCAACCCCGGGCACGCCAGTTGCGAGTTGGCTGAGGCAAGTGGAGGCATCATGCGACGACTGACGATTCTCGTGCCGCTTGCGGTGGCGTTCGCGGTTACGGCGAGCGAGGCCGCGAAGCCGGCTTCGAAACCTGCCGGCGCGGGAAAACCGACGATCACCAAGACGTCACCCTCGAAAGGGCCGACGGTCAAGGCAACAGGCGCATCAGGCAGCAAGTCTGTCAAGCCGGCGAAGACGACGACGCAAGTCGCCAAGGGCGGCGGTCAGACGAAGGTTTCGGGGGCGAAGGCGGACAAGAGCATGAAGCCGCAGGGCGCCCAGGCGAAGGCGGACGCAAAGGCAACGAAGGCAGAAGCCAGGACCGCAAAGTCGGGATCGTCCACCACGACGTCAACGACTGACGGCACCTCTACATCGCCCTCGAGCACGACGACAACGACTACGTCGACGCCGACCATCGACTTCACCAGCACCAAGGTCGGGAAGTTGCTCGAGAAGAACCCCACGCTGCGGTAGAAGATCGAGGCGAAGCTGCAGGCAGCCGGTTACACCGGGACCGCGTTCGAGGCTGGCTACGGGTTCAAGAACGTGGGGCAGCTCAATGCCGCGACGAACCAGGTCCAGAACCAGGGCACGTCATTCAACCTGTTGAAGGTGCTGATGACGGGCACCTACGTGGATCCGGTCACGCACAATGTCTACCGGACGCAGACGCTCCCGAACGGTACGGTACAGCTCGTGAAACCGGAGCTGGCGACGAATACACCGTCGACGTTGAGCCTCGGGCAGGCGAAGCAGTCGATTGCAGGCGGCGCCGTGATGCCGGAGATCGTGCCGTATACGACCACTACCTCGACGACGACCAGCACGTCCAAGACGAGCACGTCGCCAACCGCAACTGGCGGGGCGGCGTCCACCACCACGACGGGCAAGTCGAAGCCCAGGAAGAGTCACGGGAACGTCCCCACGGGCGGCAGTTTCTGAACTGCAGCCCGCAGGTCGGTCACACCAGGCGTGAGCGGCGGCAGCAGCCGTCGCTCACGGTCACCCGCCATCAAGATCGCGACACCGCATTTTCCACACCCGGCTCATCCGCGCCACGTGATGTGCACGGCGACGGCCACGCCCACTAAATCCAACCGGCTCATATAACGGGACGTCCACTCTGACAGGCGCCGCACCGGTCGGCACCGCTCGGCGGCGCCACATGCGATCGTCATGAGTGCCGGGAGGATACGAACGTGAGCAGGCTCCTCGTCGCGTCCATAACACTGGTCATGGCCGTCGTGCCGCAAACGTCAACCTGGCGATCGGCGCCAACGCTGGAGCTCATGCTCCCGTCATCGACCGACTGCTGGGAGCCGGCCATTGCGATCGGACCGCGAGAGCAGGTGTATATCGTCGCGGGGCAACGCAGCGGAACGCCGGGATCGAAAGAGTTCGATCAACGGCAGGTGCTCTGGCGATCACTCGATGGCGGCACCACATTCGAAGGCCCATGGCCGCTCAGCACCGAGGGGCGCCTCCAGGGGGACCAACGCATCGCCGTAGATCGCGGCGGCACGATCTACGTGACCTATATGGACAACCCGGAGCCGGGGGCGCCGAACCGGCTGCGCATCGCCCGGTCCCGTGATGACGGACGAACTTTCAATGCCGACACGATTCCGGTGACGCGGGTCATCGACAAGCCCGAACTGGCGGTATCGCCGGACGGTGCGCGCATCGCCGTCGTTTACGAATCGAACCCGGGTCCCTCGATCGTCACCACCGCGGATGGAGGAAAGACCTGGAACGAGGCCCGCGTCGTGGAACCGGGCGACGGGCGCCACTTCTGGCCCGAGGCGCTCACCTTCGCTCCTGACGGTGCCTTGTGGTTCGCGGTCCCGTCGATGTCCGACAGCGACATTGCCAAGCGACTGCAGACGGACGTGCAACTGCATGTCTATCGATCGACGGACGACGGCCGCAGCTGGCAGGATTCGCGGATCAGCTCGTCGCCGCGTTTCCTGAAAGGATGCGCGCACGATCCCGAGTGCCGGGTCAAGCTGCCGCGTGTCAGTGTCGCGGTCGACAGCGCCGGCCAGGCCTATGCGGCATACACGGAAGGGCGCGGGCCCGGGCACCCGTACGCACTGCTGCTCAAATCGAGCGCCGATGCCGGCCGGACCTGGTCGGACAGCCGGCCGGTGAGTCGCGCGCCGCGGCCACAGTCGAACGACCTTGCGGATCACGACCGCTCGCTCGTGACCGCGTATGGAAATGGCCGGGTCTGCGTGGTGTGGCTCGACGATCGCCGCGGCGCTCGCGACGTGTTCGCGCGCTGTTCCACGGATGGCGCGAAGACCTGGGGTGACGACGTCTGGCTGTCGAATCGCGTCGACGGTGCCGCCTACAAGTCACCCGAGGGCTTCCCCGAGTTCTACGGCCACTATGGCGGCGCCGCGATCTCGTCGAGCGGCCGTTTGTTTGCGGTGTGGGCGGAAGGCGAACGCGGGTATCGCACCGGGAATGTGTGGTTCAACAGCATGCCCGTGGCGAGGAATTGAAGTGACTACTTCAGGCCCTTGTAGCGAAAGAGCTGCGACACCTCGCGCGCCACGCTGAACGCGGTGACGCGGCCATCGGGCGTCACCCGAACGGGGTGGATCCGCCAGACGCCCGTGCCATCGGCCGGCCGGATGTCGGCGATACGCTGAACGTTGCCGGTCTGGACGTCGGTTCTGCCGAGCCAGGTGGGATTGACGCCTTCGAGATACGAATAGACGTGGCGATTGTCGGTCGTCCAGCCAATCAACCGGCCGGGGTTTTCGCTCGGCTGAACCGTGTGCTTGTTCGATCCGTCGACGCCGACCACGACAATCTGTCCGTTCACATCGGAGCAGGCGACGCGCCCGTCTGTCGATGCGATCGGACCGCCAGGGCAGCGCACGCTGGCAACGAGTGTTGCCTGAGCATCACCGATTGCGTCCTGTCGATAGAGGGCGCCTTCCTCCGTCGCGTAGACGACATGGCCGCTGCCGTCCCATGCGAGCATGTCCACGGCGCGGCCTGCCGCCACCAGCTCCCGCGGCTGACCGGCGAGCGGCGCAATCGTGACCTTGCCATCGCGGATCAGGGCCGCTCGCTGTGCGTCTGCCGATAGCCGTGGCGATTGAACGGGGATCGTCCCTTCGGCGATGCGGACGGGCGAACGGCCGTCGACGCTCCGGTAGTACAGACTCTGGCGATGCGGAAAGCCGGGCGTCTCGGTGAACAGGAGGAACCGTCCGTCCGGAGAAATGTCGTTGACGAACGTCGTGCTGAACCACGGCCGATTGATCATCGTCGCACCCGCCTGCACGTAGAGCGTAGTCGTAACGTCCGCGACGGCCAGCAGGACATCGCCGTCCGCCGACAGATCGTGCAGACGAAACCTGGACGGAAGCTTCAGCACTTCGCGCGGCGCTCCCTGACCATCGGCGCGAACGGCGATAAGGCGCGTCGGCGCCTCGCCGGGCACGCCGGCCACGGACCAGACTTCGCCGCCGTCGCGCGTCCACGCGATCCCGCGGCCGAGCCCAGCCTGCTTGACGAGATCGTGCCTGGTCCCCGCGCGACTCACGACCGACAACACCGTGTCGGCAGCGATGTGACCATGCCAGAACGCAATGCTGTTTCCGTCCGGCGAGACCCGAATGCTCGAAATCGGATCGCGAGCGGCCACGCCGGAGTACCACACTCGCCCGAGCGGCAGTTCAATCCTGGATTCGCCGTTGACGACGCGGGCCAGCGCTACCTCTCGGCCGTCGGGCGTGTAGTCGGCGGCCGAGACCTCGTCAGCGACCTCATGCGGAGCGGCGCCGCCTCCGAGGGCAACGGTCGCGAGCCGGCCGAAATGGAAATAAGTCAGTGGAAAATGGGGATCGCGAGCGATCGCCAGGTCGCCTGTCGGGGACACTGCAAGCAGATTGGCTGGCGCGAGACCGAGCCCTCGAGCCTCGGGCTGGACGCCGCTGGTTTCGAAGATCTCTACAGGCTGACCATCCCAGGCCGCGGAGTACAGAATCGTCCCGCGAGGTCCGAACCGTGCCTGAAACACGGTTCCCCTTCGGAACGTCATAGGCTCGAAGGTCGACGCGTCAACCACCGCGCTCCCAGACGCCGGCGGTCTGAACGACCGGCCCATGGCCCAACCGGCGGCACCCGCAATCGCAAGGGCCACTGCCACCGTCAGCGGCTTTCGGATGGAGCGGCGCGCGACGGCGGTCACCGTCCCGCTGCCGGTATCTCCGCTCAGCGCTTCCAACGCAAACGCGAGATCGAGTGCCGATCGGAAACGGTCCTCCGGTGCCTTTTCGAGCAAGCGATCAACGATACGTCCGAGTGCGGGCGGCGCTCCCGGCGGCAGCGGCGGCGCATCGTCATGGAGCACCGCCGCAACCGTCGCGGCGTGCGATGCCCGCTCGAACGGGCGATGGCCGGTGAGCATTTCGTGGAGCACCATGCCGGTTGCGAACAAATCCGACGCGGGTGTGGCCGCCTCTCCCCGCAACTGCTCAGGCGACATGTAGGCAACGGTGCCGACGGCGACGCCGGGAATGGTCGCCACGCTCGTAACGGTTTCGGCAGTCTCGGCAGGGTCGACGACACGGGCGATGCCGAAATCGAGGACCTTGAGCAGCCCGGCGCTGGTGATCAGCAGGTTCTCCGGTTTGATGTCGCGGTGAACGATGCCATGGCTATGGGCCGCGTCGAGGCCACGCGCAATCTGCGCGGCAATTGACGCGGCCTTGCGCGGCGCCAGCGGACCCGATTGCAATCGCTCGCGCAGCGTCACTCCATCGAGCAGTTCGAAGATGGCGAAACTGACGCCATCCTCGCGGCCGACATCGTGGATGGCGAGAATGTTCGGGTGGGAGAGCGCCGCAACCGCGCGGGCTTCACGCGCGAAGCGGGCAAGCCTCTCCTGATCGCTGGCGAATGTCGCCGGGAGAACCTTCAGCGCGACCTCGCGGCCGAGACGAGTATCCCGGGCGCGGTATACCTCGCCCATACCGCCCGCGCCCAGCGGCCCGACGATGACGTAGGGTCCGATCGAATGACCTGGTTGCAAGCGCGCGAATTATACCGTCCACGGCGCTGGCGTCCGTGCGCCCGCCGGAAGGCGGCAGTTGAATCGTCCTGTAACTGGGGCCGTCATTTCGGGTGGACAACGCGCACCGCCGCTGGCCGTGCAGTTTTGTTGATTTTCCGGGCAGATCCGTGTTGTCATCGGCACGCAGCCAACCGCGCAAAGTGGCTTCATTCTGCTGGCAATGGAGCAGGGAGCGGCCGCATGACGACCGGACGCGAATCGGATCTGGAGCGGATCTGCCTGTCGGCGCTCGAGCGTCCGGCAGCCGAGCGCGCTGCGTTCATCAGCGAGGCGTGTCGCGGTGACGAGGCGCTTCGGCGCGAAGCGGAATCGCTGATCGCGCGCGAGGGGGCCGCCGCATCATTCCTCGAGGTCCCGCTCGCTCCTTCCGCCTTGTCGGCGGCACTCGCTGTCACCGTCCCCACAGTGGCGGCCGGCGATCGGATTGGTCCCTATACCATCGTCTCGAGCCTCGGCTCTGGCGGTATGGGCGAGGTATACGTGGCGCGCGACCCGACGCTCGGTCGCGACGTCGCAATCAAGGTCCTGCCGTCCCACTTCACGAGCGATCCGCAGCGACTCGGGCGTTTCGAGCGGGAAGCGCGTTTGCTCGCCTCACTCAACCATCCCAATATCGCCACCATTTACGGGGTGGAGCACGCTGGTGGCATCTACGCGCTCGTCCTCGAACTGGTCGAAGGGGAGACGCTTGCCGAGCGCCTGCGCTCGACGACGGCGCAGCCGCCAACGAGAGCGGGTCTTCCAGTCGTCAACGTATTGTCGATCGCGCGGCAGATCGCGGATGCCCTCGATGCCGCTCATGAGAAAGGCATCGTCCATCGCGACCTGAAACCCGCCAACGTCATGATTCGGCCCGACGGAGTAGTCAAGTTGCTCGACTTCGGCCTGGCCAAGCTGATGCCGCTCGACCGGCACGGTGACGTGGTCGATCGTGTCCAGCGGCCGGACAGCGGGACGGTCGAGGGGATGACACTCGGGACCCCGGCCTATATGAGCCCCGAGCAGGCACGTGGTCTCCAGGTCGACAAACGGACTGACATCTGGGCGTTCGGCTGCATCGTGTTCGAGATGCTTGCGGGACGACGACCCTTCAACGGAAACACGGTCGCCGATACAGTGGCGCACGTTCTGGAGCACGAGCCGGATTGGAGCGCGCTGCCGCCTACCACGCCTGCCGCCCTTGGGAAGCTCGTGCACCGATGCCTCAGCAAGGATCCAGAGCGCCGCCTGCGGGACATCGGTGATGCGGTCGAGGACCTCGAAGAGGCTCACGGCACGGATGGCGTTGTTCACACGAGGAGGCCGCCCACCGCTGGGCGTCCGTCTCGCCGGCTCTGGATTGGTTCGACCGCCGCGCTGATCGCCGGCGCGTTCGCCG
>Ga0310890_10000783_pt1 | contig 11105 bp, 7 predicted proteins | sample T20D3metaG_FD_203751 | JGI IMG/M metagenome (GOLD analysis project Ga0310890, IMG submission 203751) | Lab incubated soil microbial communities from West Virginia University Organic Research Farm, Morgantown, WV, United States - T20D3 | ecosystem: Environmental > Terrestrial > Soil >... | reverse complement strand
CGGATCTAAAAGCAAACGCGGGATCCTAACGCAATCCTCCTAAGACAAACGAAAGCGATGCTACCGTCACCTGCATTGCGAAGCCATTGATCTGATTCTAGAATCTGCGACATGCCAGTAGCTGTTCGAGTCGATTCAGTCTCGAAACAATATCGGATTTATGCGCAACCGTCTCACCGGCTAAAAGAGTCGTTGACACGCGGCTGGTGGAAGGGACACCGAGAGTTTTGGGCCCTTAAGGATATAAGTTTTGAAATCGAAGCGGGCACGACGGTTGGCATCATTGGTCCAAACGGTTCGGGCAAATCCACTTTGCTGCAAATCATCACCGGCACACTCGCGCCTACCCATGGGCATGTCTATAGCGATGGCAGAACGGCCGCCATATTGGAACTCGGAGCTGGTTTCAATCTAGAGTTCACCGGAATCGAAAACATTTTCATGAATGCCACGCTTAATGGTCTCTCAAAGAAGCAGACCGAAGCCTTGCTGCCGCAGATTGCGAGCTTTGCAGAGATTGGCGATTTCCTCTACCAGCCACTGAAAACCTATTCGAGCGGCATGCAGGTGCGTTTGGCGTTTGCGGCGGCGATTGCTAACCAGCCTGACATTCTGATCATTGATGAGGTACTAGCCGTCGGTGATGCCGTATTTCAACACCGCTGCACACGCCGAATAAAAGAGATGCAGCAAAACGGCACTACCGTGTTGTTTGTATCGCACGATCCCAGCGCAGTGCGCGCTTTGTGCAGCCGTGCCATTCTGTTAAATGGGGGTCGCGTCGAAGCTGACGGTGCTCCGTCGTATGCTTTAAGCCGATATCAAAACATCATCATGTCGCAGGAGAGGGAGTACGCGGATGCTGAGATGAAAGTGAACTCGACACCTGTATCCAACCACGCCGTGTTGAAGGACTTTACGTACCGTCATGGGGACGGAAGCGCTCGAATTCTTCAGGTTGAATTAATAGACGAAAACGGTGTTACCGTCCGGCATGCTGATACAGGTGACCTTCTGCACTTACGTATCCGCGTGCTATTTCACTCCGCAGAACAGGATCCTGTTTACGGGTTCATTATCAGCAATCGACACGGCATTAATCTCTACGGCACAAACACTCTGGTGAACGGCATCGAGGGGGCTGTGAGTGCCGGGCAGATTGTCGAAACAACATTCACATTCAATGCGTGGTTGGCACCGGACGTCTACTCCATTTCGGCCGCTGTTCATAGCGCAAAGGGCGTGAGTTTCGATTGGATCGACGGCGCTTTGTTCTTCCGCATCTTCAGCGCCAGACCGATTGAGGGTGTCGCAAACCTCAATGCCATTGTCACCAGTCGTTGTTTAGATTCTGCAGACGAGCTACTCACGGCCGAAGCCAATAGCACACCGTCTTAGTCTTCGTCCACGATGGCAAAGAGTTCTAATTATTATCAGATCGCTGGCATCAAAGATGTTGCCGAGTTCTATCGAGAACGGTTCTCGACAGGGGGTGTTTTTGATGCGCGCTACTTTGATGCGATATACCGATTCAATATCAATTACGCGCGCACAATGTGGGTCTATGACAACGTTCGGCGGTCAAGCAGTGTATTAGATCTGGGATGTGGAGAAGGCGTCCTCGCTCTCTTGAAGCGTAAGGATGTCCACCTGACGGGCATCGACTTATCGCGACACCTGGTCGAAGCGGCACACAGTAACGGCTACGATCACACGCTAGTTTCTGACCTCACTAACTTGCCTTTTCCCGATAACTATTTTGACTACGTTGTGAGCCTTGACGTCATGGGCCACATTGCAGCGGACGAGAAAGACGCGGTTCTCATGGAGATAAAACGCGTCCTGAAGACTGACGGAGTCACGTTGCATGGAATCGAGGTTCTCAACCGCGAGCTGCATCCGGATTACGACTCGATGAGGCAGGAAGAACTCGCGAACTTTGTACGGGTTGACGGTCACATCGGGCTGGAGGACGAACAAGATACTGCAGAGAGATTCAAGCGCATCTTCTCCTTTGTACGGGCGGAGCCGCGCTACTCCGTGGCATTGAGTTGCGCCGAATTCATTAAGCAGTATGAAGAGTACGGCGCTCCTTTCGATAAAGACTTCATTGATTATTTGAGACGACTCTCGTTCACTGAACGTAATGCATTCGATATGGCGATGGGTTATGTGTTCGGAAAGATTTCTGACCTCAACATTCAGTTACCGAATGGTGGTCTCTATTTGCTGCTGAAGGCCGGCAACTGTCCGCTTGGTCCTTTTTATAACGAGCATCGCGATCGGAAGGATTTGTTTCTCGCTGACGCGGATTCCGAAGAGGTTGGGCCAACTTTCCTGGATCGATCCTCCAGAGCACTGTTTGATAACGGCTGGTACGCGGCAAATAATCTGCCACCCATTGCACGGTGGATGAGCGGTCGGGGGCGGATACGTTTTCAGGCAGGACCTTTCAGCCGCTTGCGCTTTGATGTCACGACTCACATGCCAGACGTCGCAGCAAAACCACTCGCGGTCGAGGTCTGCTGCAACAATATACCTCTAGCTCGCTTTGATCTGACCGATCACAGCTGGCAGAAAATCGAGACTCATATTCTTGAAGCTATTACGAAAGATACGACGCAGTTTGAGTTGGATTTCAGCTGCGACAGAACGTGGCAGCCTTCAAAAGTGAGCTCGGATACCAAGGACGATCGAGAACTGTCAATCGCGGTGTGCAATATCGAGATCCTATGATCGTTGAGTCACGATACGGCAATCGTATAATTGGCAGCGTACAGAGCCGTCATTATTCCAAGACATGCAATAAAGATGAATCTGATTGTCTGGTCCAAAGTGTAAGATCCGGCTGTAAGCGCCAATGCTATGAAGATAGGAAAATTAGCTAGAGCGTAGCGATCCTGTGACTGCAACATTCCAGACGACAGGGCAAGTAAAACTGAGATAAGCGCGAATGCTGCCAAAGCCCATTCGCGACGTTTGATAAGGACGTAGACGCCGAAAAAGACCAGCAATACTGCGCCTGCATTTAATAAGTTGAAATTCCAGGGCTCCGCCACTGTTTGAGGATGGATAATATACTTGAGCAGGGGTTTGAGAAAGAAAGTGGGTTTTCTTCCCCACACAGCCACGGAGTCTCTGAATGCCCACGCATTACCCACCCGCCACCACGAATAAAACATGAACGCGAAGAGCCCAAAGGGAACGAGGGCCAAACCGACAGCTTTCTTCAGCGCAGCCATTCGATACTGTTGCCAGCTCAGCACCAACAAAGCAGGCAGCAACAAAACGCCAACCACCCGTGTTGCTGACGCCAGGGCGCCGATTGCGCCTGCTGTCCACCAGTGATCTTTTTTCGCGGCATAAAAGCTACCAACAGCCAAGAGCACGAAGAGCGACTCGGTGAGCGGTACGGAGAAGAAGTAGCTGACGGGAAAACAGCCCATATAAAACACCGCTCTACGCGCAACTTCTCGTTCATATCCACTGGCGAGCGTGAGTTTGTGTAGAAGGAATAATGCGATCAGGAAGAAAAGGTTCGATAAGGCGGCGCTCACCAACATAACGTCGCTGGTGATTTTGCTGAGCAACCAAAGCATCAGAGGGAAAAGCGGAAAAAACGCAAACGCTCCTCCGCGATCCGACGCGGGCTCGCTTGGATTGTCTTGATAACCCGCGCGCGAAATCACCATGTAGTGCGCCACGTCTGCTCGCCACATCGTTTCACGTAAGCGTTTCGCGATCGGAGCGCCTTCGAGGCGAATGAATGGCTCGCGGATGTTGGTTGGGGAGTCGGGAAGGGTGACGATCGTGAGATGGCCGACGAAGATGAAGATTACAAATATGAGACTGCGCGTGAGGACAAAGACGAACAGTGCGTCTCGTGCGCTTGGATCGGCCGACACCTTTGCCAATCGCGTAACGTTCCAGAACCAACTCAAAAAGCTCGAAATCTTTTCTTGTAAGAACCGAAGCTGTAACATTATCAAGAAGCTCTTGCTCTAATAGTCAGATCTGAGCCACACCCAGTGATCGCTAGCCGGTGCATAACTATAGCAAGTGCTAACTATACTAACGATGATCAATCCGACGGCATAATGCTTTCGAGCAGACCGCACATGGCGACCTTCACAGGCGGATGCGACGAGCCGTGACGATCGACATCTATCGATCGCAGTTTGCAATATCCAACTCTGCTGTGACGTAGGGTAAACGAATCCTCTGATGTCGCGAAATCATTTAAAGACCCTCGGCCTCTATATTGGGGCCGTCGCTCTATCCATCCTTATCCTGACATGGGCCATGAAGCTTTGGAAGGCAGATCTGGCGGTGCCATTTCATTATTCCGGAGATGCCCTGATCTACTCGATGGCGATAAAAGGCACGATCGAAAATGGTTGGTATCTAAACAATGATGCCGTCGGTGTTCCGTCAGGTTTACGCATGCATGATTATCCCCTGGCGGATGCTCTGAATTTTTTGATCTTAAAAGTGCTGGGTTTCATACGCCCCGAATATGCGTGGGTCATTAACGTCTTTTTTCTACTCACCTTCCCGTTAACAACGATTACGTCGTTATTTGCTTTTCTCCAATTCCGCCTTTCTTATTTCTCGGCATTTGTCTGGAGTCTTGTTTACACTTTCATCCCGTTTCATTTTATCCGAGGCGAGGGACATCTATTTGTCACGACGTATTATCTTGTACCGTTAGCTATTACCGTGGCTTTGTGGATCGCGACGGGATCGTTACATACCGAAACACACAATCAGAGTGGCACAACACGGAAACGCAGACTCATCTTGAGCGTGGTTTTTTGTTTATTGATTTCATCCGTCGGACTTGGTTATTACGCTTTCTTTTCCTGCTTTTTTATTTTATTGGCAGGCGTTATCGCGGCGATTTCTTATCGGCAGTTTCGTCCTCTTGTTATCGCGGGTGTCCTGATCGCTGTGGTGTGTGCAGGACTGCTCGCCAATCTAGCTCCAAACCTGATCTACATCGCGAAGCACGGGGACGTGAAAGTAGCGCAACGCGGCGCTGAGGAAGCTCAAACGTTTGGATTGAAAGTGGCGCAAATGTTACTACCTGTACTGGAACATCGAGTACCCGCCTTGGCGCGAGTTGGAGAGCAATATAGTAAGGCTCCGTTAGTCAATGAGAACAGAACTGCAGCTCTTGGGTTTGTTGGAGCCGTTGGTTTCCTGACTCTGCTCACCTGGTTCTTGTTTCTGAAACCCAATGCGTCGAATTTCAATGCAGACAACACGCGAAGTCTCTTAAATCACCTGAGTTTGATGAACATCTCCGCCGTGTTGCTGGCGACAGTTGGGGGCTTTTCAGCATTATTCGCTCTTCTCATAACTCCACAAATGCGAACATACAATCGCATCAGTGTTTACATCGCCTTTTTTTCTTTCCTTGCAGTCGGCACTCTTATCGAAACCTGCTTTCGCAAGACCATGGTAAACAGTGGTAAGAAGGCGCTGATATTTCGACTTCTCCTCGTACTCATTCTGATAGTAGCTATTGCGGACCAGACCAGCCCCTACTTTGTTCCGGATTACAACTACAACAAATCCCAGTTCGACAACGATAAGGAATTCGTCGCAACAATCCAGTCGATGATGGCTCCGGGCGCCATGATTTTTCAGCTGCCATACGTGCCTTTCCCCGAGCATCCGGGAGTGGGTCAGATGACCGACTATGAGTTGTTCAGGGGATACCTGCATTCAAAGACTCTTGGCTGGAGCTATGGAACTATCAAAGGCCGAGAGGGCGACGCATGGTTGCATTACGTCAGCTCTCGCCCAGTTGAGGACATGCTGCAAACCATTGCCTTCGCTGGATTCAGTGGGATCTACATTGACCGCTTGGGTATTGAAGACAAGGGCGTTTCTCTTGAAAGCAATCTCTCACGCATCCTGGGCATAGCTCCAATTGTCAGTCGCAATCAAAGACTCGTTTTCTTTAACTTGACAGAATTCGTAGGGAGTTTTAAGAATCGCTATTCTCCAGAAGAATTGGCTATTAAGCACGAGCTGGCACTTCATCCGATGACGCTTGGGTGGCAGGGAGGGTTTTCGGACCTCGAAACTGGTGGTGGAAAAAGTTGGCGCTGGTGTTCCTCCGCTGGTCAATTGCGAATCATGAATCCATTACAACGGGAAAGAAAGATCCTGGTCGAAATGGATTTGGTATCGGGAGGTCAGGTATTCTCCAACATGAGCATCAACAGTACGAGCTTCGCTGATCACCTACTCATTAACGATCAAGGCAAGCCATTTTCGCAGACGGTTACTGTGCATCCCGGTGAGACGCTTATTGATTTCTATTGCGATGGCAAAAGAATTGATGCTCCGAATGACGAAAGAGTGTTGGTCTTCAAAGTAATGAATTTCCGATGGAAAGAAGTGGAATAGGTTTTCCATCGGTAGCGGCCAGTAATTCTGAGTTTTAGAACAGGAGCTGATCCCTAATCATGGTTGCGGGAGCACAAAAAGTGGCATTGCAAACCCCTGTATCAAGTCCAAAAGAATCCAGGAACTTGAACATCGGTTGCGGTGAGTTTAAGAAGGACGGGTTTTTAAACTTAGACCGTGATCGACGCGCCCATCCGGACGTGGTCCACGATCTGAATGAGTTTCCTTATCCGTTTGCCGCCGAATCATTCGACACAATCGAGGCCGACCATATTCTTGAACACCTCGACGATCCGTTTGGTGTAATGAAAGAGATTCATCGAATACTGGTTAATGGTGGCAAGCTTGTTGTTCGAGTGCCGCACTTTAGCAGAGGGTTCACTCATGCTGAACATAAGCGTGGCTTCGATATAACTTTTCAGTACTACTTCAATCCAACATTTCCAGGTGGATATACCGGAACCGAATTTGAGCTTCAGCGGCTTAGAATGATTTGGTTTGCCCAGCCATACCTAAAGAAACTAGTTTTGACCAAACCTGAATACTTCCTCGGGTCTCTAACCGGCAAAATCCTGGACACGTTGGCAAGTCTTTCCCCACTTGCGTGTTCTAGAGTCTGGTGTTTCTTAGTCGGTGGATTCGAAGAGGTTGAATTCACTTTCATCTGCAGGAAGTGAAGAACACGATCTCATTTCAATCTCTCAGCCCAGAAAAATTGCTCTTCCAACCACTCCACCCTCGTCGATTCGTTCATGCCAGTGATTAACGGTCACCTACGGAAAGCTGTTGTGCGTTCGCTTAGGGACTACGCGGCGCCGGCTGTGCTCTCGTTAGTGATCGTGATTCTCCTTTTGACTTTGTGGAAGGCGGATTTCCACGTTCCGTTTTGTTATGAAGCGGATGGCTTGCAGCATGCCGCGATTGTTAAGGGCATGATTGATAACGGTTGGTACTGGCGCAATCCGTATCTCGGCGCACCGGATGGTCTTCAGCTGTACGACTTTCCGGTAGTCGATACCTTGTCACTCGTGCTGATGAAGGGTATTTCCCTGGCGAGTTCTGATTACGGAATAGTTTTGAATCTGTTTTTCTTACTGACGTTTCCGTTAACGGCGATCTGCGCGATGTTTGCTTTCCGTCAATTGCAGCTCTCGTATGCAGGTTCTTTATTCGCTAGCCAGCTCTATACTTTTCTGCCCTATCACTTCATGAGGAACAGCTTTGGACATCTGTTTCTCGCGGCCTATTACTTGATTCCTTTGGTGATCGTCGTTCTTTGGTGGCTTGCGTCCGATGCATTGCTTGAGAAAAGAACCGGGTTCCGCATCAATCTACGAGGCTTCAAAGTTATATTCAGTGTTGTGGTCTGTGTGTTAGTCGGATCTAGTGGAGTTTACTATCCCTTCTTTTCCTGCTTTTTCCTGCTGCTTACCGGAGTTGTCGTCTCACTCGGAAAGAAAACGATATCTCCCTTAATTGTTTCCGGGTTGTTCGTGGGAGTCATCGTTGGCACCGTAATGATCAATCTATCGCCGAGCCTGGTTCACATCTATAAAAATGGCAACATCCACGTAGCAGAGCGGGTTCCGGCAGATGCAGAAACTTTTGGACTAAAGATCTCCCAACTGCTGTTACCCATTAGCGGTCACAGAATCAAATCGTTAGCGCAAACGAAGTGGAAGTACAACCACGGTCCGCTATACAACGAAAACGACACAGCATCGCTCGGTATGTTCGCAGCAGCCGGTTTTTTATCGCTCCTTGGTTGGATTGGTTTTAGAAAGCCAGCAATCACAAAGATGGACTTCGAAGGAGCAAGAGGATTGTTGAATCTATTCAGCCTGTTGTGTCTCGTCGCTGTCTTGTTCGCAACGATAGGCGGTTTTGGATCGCTGTTCGCTCTTGCTGTCACTCCACAGATCAGAACCTACAATAGGATTAGTGTTTTCATCGCTTTCTTCTCATTGATTCCCATAGCGCTGCTGATCGACACGTTATTTCGTAAGTATCAGGATTCTAAAATCGGTAAGGTGGGCTCCTTGTTTATCTTTGCCATCGCTCTCACGCTCGGAATACTGGATCAGACTGGGCCGAGTTTTAAACCTAATTATCTTCGAACGAAATCCGAATACGCCAACGATGCCGAATTCGTGAATCGAATAGAGACAGCCGTACCGGCTGGAGCAATGATCTTTCAACTCCCATATGTGCCCTTTCCGGAATCACCGCCGATGTTCGCAATGCGCGACTCTGAATTGTTCCGACCGTATCTACATTCGCGAAGTTTGCGCTGGAGTTACGGAGCAATGAAGGGTCGAAAGGGAGATTTGTGGCAGAAAGCAATCGTCAATTTGCCAGTCGACAAGTTCGTACAGAGTTTGTCGACGGCCGGCTTTAGCGGAATCTATCTTGATCGACGCGCATATGCCGATGGCGGCGCGGACATGGAAAAAAAGTTGGTCGAGTATTTAGGGCTCGAACCGCAATCCAGCCGCGATGGTAAACGACTGTTCTTTAGTATCGTTGAATACAATCAGTCCAGACCTGCCGCGGCTCAATCAGAACCGCTGCTCGTGAATTGGTTAGACGGATTCTCCAGTCTCGAGGGTACACCTGAGGATAATTGGCGCTGGTGTTCGTCCAGCGGAGAGTTGCTGATTACAAACGCGAGCCAGCAGAACAAAACTGTTTCTTTAGAAATGCTGCTAGTCACTAGTGAAGAGGAAAAGGCGAGCGTGATCGTTAGCGGTCCGGATTCTTCACAAGACCTCAGGGTGGGAACAATTCCAGTTCCCTTCTCAAAAACCGTAACTATTCCTCCGGGAACCTATTCAATAAAGTTTGCAAGCGACGCGAAGAGAGTGGACGCGCCGCTTGATCCGCGGGTTTTGGTTTTTAAGGTCGTGAATTTCCGACTCCGAGAATTGGACTAGCAACCTCCGATTTCAGCGGATTTCCTAGAGATGGTTCGACTTTTTGCGACCTGACGCAGTCTAAGAAGTGGGCTGGTGCTTGGAACACTGGATAAGCCGAGCCATTTCACCTAATCGAGGACAATCGTCTGTAAGTTGCTGCTGCGTAACGAGTAACCTATCAACTGAGTTAAGAATCTACGACAAATCTTCATGTTGACGCGAAACAACCGATTCTCTATACTTCAAAAGCTTGTGGCAGATCTGTCAGAAGCCGAGAGCGACCCCAGCCTCAGGTTCTCTTTAGCAATCTTCCCACCGTTTTCAGGAGCATAAAATGAGGAAATACATTTCTGTAGTCGCCCTCGTGCTATTTGCGTTTACGGGCGTGATTGCGCAAAGCCCTCCAACCTTACGTATCGTAACGGAGACACCGAGCCTTCCGTCAGAGCTGTTTTACGGTGACATCAAGGTAAAGCCTGTACGGTTACGACCCGGTACAAATATTCAGATCACGATCGACGACGCCGATTTCTTCGCTTCACAACACTACATCGATTTTCTGCGTCGCTTTCCAGACATCCCTGGTTGGAATCACTGGACTGGCGAGATAACTGAATGTAGTGATCCGGCGAAGCGACAAGCTGGCGAGTCGCTTGAACTGTGTACGGAGCGGAAGCGAGCCAACACCTCAGCGGCGTTTTTCCTGTCGCCTGAGTTTCAGAATTCGGGTTCGTTTGTGTTGCGAGTTTACTGGGGCGCGTTAGGCAAATTGGAGAATGTGCCGAATGCGCAATGTCCCGGTGTTCCGCAAAACCTGCCTGCGACTTGCCGGCCAAAGTACAACGACTACATCACGGACATGACCCAGATCATTCAGGGCATTGTGGTCAACGACCATTTGGATCCTGCCGTGATCAATGCCAACAAGCAGGCGTTTGTGGCCGCGTTCGTAAACCGCGCAGAGTTCCTGGCGGAATATCCCGTGAACATGCCCGCCGACCAGTTTGTGGACAAGTTGTTCACGAAGACCGGCATCACGCCAACCGGGCCCGAGCGGACGGCGTTGATCACGGAGGCGAGTGGGCCGAATGGGCGAGCGAGTGTGGTCTTCAAGGTAGTCGATGGTACGACGACACTCGATAACGGAGTATTGCGATTCGATACTAGTTACGGCCAGGCCTTCTACAACAAGGAATTCGATACGGCGTTTGTGTTCATGGAATATCTTGGCTACTTGCGTCGTAATCCGGATCAGGATGGTTACAATCACTGGCTCGGCAAGATGCGTCAGTACGGAAACTGGGTCGATGCTCAGATGGTGCTCGCGTTTATTCTTGCACCGGAGTATAGGAACCGGTTCTAACAGACGAAGTTATTTCACACTTGAACAGGCCGGCTCTCTTGAGTCGGCCTGTTCTGTTTTTGTCGAACGCACTCTAACCTTTCGCTCTGCTCAAAGCTTCTTCATAAACCGCAAAAGTCAACTCAGCTGTTCGTTGCCACGAAAATGTTGCTGCGTGCTTCAGCCCTAACTCAGCAAGTGTCGCTCTCACACTCGGCTCAGTCAGTAACTGGACCATAGCCTTCGTCAGCGAGTCGATGTGTGTAACCGGCACAACTCGTGCGACTTTTTGATTGATACTGGGAACACTGCTCGCGATTACAGGTGCTCCACAAGCCATTGCTTCCAGTGGTGGCAAACCAAAACCTTCATGAATCGAAGGATAGACCAATGAGACGCAAGCTGAATACAGTGAACACAAATCGTCC
>Ga0310890_10000782_pt1 | contig 11109 bp, 7 predicted proteins | sample T20D3metaG_FD_203751 | JGI IMG/M metagenome (GOLD analysis project Ga0310890, IMG submission 203751) | Lab incubated soil microbial communities from West Virginia University Organic Research Farm, Morgantown, WV, United States - T20D3 | ecosystem: Environmental > Terrestrial > Soil >... | reverse complement strand
CGTCGTGACCGTGGCGGAGCGGTAACGCGCTGCGCTCACTGGCGCACGTTCAGCCGCGCGGCAGCGTCACCGTGCACGTCCGTCGGTTGCTGGCAACGGGACTCCTCGCGTCGATCGTCGACGCAACGCCGGGCACTTCCGGGGCGTATTCTTATGTTCTCGCGCACGCTCATACCGCACTTGTAGCCCTGCAGATCGTGAACGTTTTCCGTCGCTTCGCCGTCAGCGCGGCGCTTTCCGCCGTGGCTCTCCTGCTCACTCTGCCAGCCGCAGCCCAGGCTCAGCACAATCACGCCGGGATGGGCGGGGTCGAGATCAAGATCCCCCCGGGCGCCAACTACACGAAGGCAGACGTCGAGTTCATGCAGGGGATGATCGCCCACCACGCGCAGGCCATCTACATGTCCCGCATGGCCGAGGCGCACGGGGCCAGCCCCCGCCTCCTCAGGCTCGCGAACAAGATCGACCAGTCCCAGGTGGCCGAGATCCGGATCATGCAGCAGTGGCTCCGCAGTAACGACCAGGTCGCCCCGGACACGTCATCGTGGCGCACGATGAGGATGGCGGGGATGCTGACCGAGGAGCAGCTGAAGGAGCTGGATGCCGCGAAGGGCGTCGACTTCGACCGCGCCTTCCTCACCCTCATGATCCAGCACCACGAGGGCGCGCTGCAGATGGTCAAGGACCTGTTCGCCACCCCGCGCGCCGGTCAGGAGGTCGACGTGAACGTGTTCGCGAACGACGTCGTTACCGTCCAGACCGCCGAGATTGGCGCCATGCGCCAGATGCAGTCCCAGCTGTCCGACAAGTAAATCCCTCGCCGTCAAACGGAGCCTTAGCCGATGCACCTCGCCCGCAGGGTGTTCGCACTCGTTGCGCCCCTTGTCCTTCCATCGCTTCTCGCCGCGCAGACCTATCCCAGCAAGGACGACCCACGCAGCAAGCTCAAGCCGGGCCGGTTCGACGGCGACAGCGCCGCGAAGAACATGCGCCTCGTCTCGTTCACGAAGAAGCCGGCCGCGTTCGACACGGCGCGTGGCCTGACGTTCATCAACTCCGACCTCGCCTTCGGCGACAAGTACGTCTATCAGGGCAACTTTGCCGGGTTCACGATCTGGGACGTGAGCGACCCGAAGAGCCCGAAGGTCGTCTCCGCCGTCTCGTGCATAACCTCGCAGGGCGACCCGTCGATTTACGGCAAGCTGCTGTTTCTCTCCGCGGAGGGCGGGGGCAACCGCAACGACTGCGCGAAGGGCGGTGTCCAGGACCCGAAGGACCACATGGCCGGGGTCCGCATCTACGATGTGTCCAATCCGGCCCAGCCGCGCCTCGTGAAGAACGTGCAGACGTGCAAAGGCTCGCACACGCACACGATCATCCCGAGCCCGAAGGACAAGAACGTCATCTACATCTATGTCTCGGGCAGTCAGGGCGCGCGCCCGGAGACGGAAATCCCCGGGTGCAAGGAGGGAACGGACCCGGCTGACCCAACGAACTCGCTCTTCCGGCTGGACGTCATCAAGGTCGAGCTCGACAAGCCGGAGAAAGCCGAGGTCGTGACCGGTGCGCGCATCTTCACCGGCCTCGATCCCGCGCCGCGTGCGGCTGGCCGGGCCGCGCGAGGTCAGCGCCCGCGCGCCCCAGGCGACACGACGCCGCAGCCCCCGCCGCCCGCGCCGACGGGGCCGCGGAACTGCCACGACGTTACCGCGTATCCGTCCGCCGGTCTCCTCGCCGGGGCATGCGGCAGCTACGGACTGCTGGTGGATGTCTCCAACCCGGAAAAGCCGGTCCGTCTCGACGCGAGATCCGACACGAACTTCTCGCTGTGGCACACGGCGGTCTTCAGCAACGACGGCAAGAAGGTCGTGTTCACGGATGAATGGGGCGGCGGCACCTCGCCGATGTGCCAGGCCAACTCGATGATGGAGATGGGTGGCAACACGATCCTCACCATCGACAAGCAGAAGAAGTACACGCAGCACGCCTACTACAAGATCAACACGGCGCAGACGGCCGAAGAGAACTGCGTGTCGCACAACGGTGGTCTGGTCCCGGTTCCTGGCCGCGACATCATGGTACAGGGCTGGTATCAGGGCGGCGTGAGCGTCATGGACTTCACGAACCCTGACAGCACGAAGGAGCTGGCGTACTTCGATCGCGGGTCGATCGATCCGCCGCCGGGTGCCGACGTGCCGGCCGCGCCGCAGCCGGCGGGTGGTCGCGGCCGCGGCACGATCGGCGGCTCGTGGGGCGCGTACTACTGGAACGGCCACATCTACTCGTCGGAGCTCGACCGCGGCTTCGACATCATGGAACTGACGCCGAGCGACCAGCTCTCGAAGAACGAGATCGAGGCGGCGAAGCTCGTGAAGTTCCGCGAGTACAACCCGCAGAGCCAGCCGAAGATCGTGTGGCCGGCCGCGTTCGTGGTGGTCCGGTCGTACCTCGATCAGCTCGTGCGCTCGAACGGCCTCGCGGCCGACCGGACGAAGGCGATCGCGAGCGCGCTGGACGCGGCGGAAGCGAAGAGCGGGAAGGAGCGTCGCGACGCGCTGAACGCGCTGGCGAAGCAGGTGGACAAGGACGTCTCCGGCGCGAAGGATCCGGAGCGCGTAAAGATGATGTCGGCCGCGATCAAGGACCTCGCGAAGGCGACGAAGTAGCGTTTCACCTCGTTGTTGGCCCCCGCTGCGACGACTTGGCCGTCGCGGCAGGGGCCAACAACTTTTTGGGGCCTGCGCGTCTGACGCGATGCGAAAGATGTATCCTTCGACCCACACGGCAGGCGCTTGTCGCCCGACAATTGCCGCTGTGCAGGCATCGCTCCAGGATTGCCAACGCCAATGGTCGACGCAGCGATTTCAGCTCGCAGCCGACACGCCGTCAGAGCGCGAGACGCCAGGGTTCTGGCAGACAGCACGCGTCGGGATCGCGGCGTTTGCAGCAGACTGCAGGGTGCGTTGCTGGGGGGCTTGCTGACGATCGGTGCGGCGACGAGCGAAGCTCAGTCACCGGTCAAACAGGTCCTGATGCTGCAGTCGCTCGACCGCGGGAACCTGACCCTCGATCACTTCACCGCCGCCTTCCGCGTCAGCCTGGACCAGCGCGCCGGGAAGCCCGTGAACGTCGTTCAGGTCGTCGTGGGCCCGACGGGGTTCGTCGGCGCCCCCGAGCAGGCCGTCGTCGACATCATCGGATCCATGTACGCCGATCGGCCGCCCCCGGACCTCATCATGACTGTCGGCGGTCCCGCGGCTGTATTCGCGCGAAAGTATCGGCCGCAGCTTTTCCCCGGGAGACCGCTGCTTTTCGCCGCGATGGACCAGCGGTACCTCCGCGGCGCGCCACTTGGCGAGAACGAGACCGCGGTCGCGGTCGTCAACGATTTGCCTCGCCTGGTCGATGACATCCTGCGGGTACTGCCCGACACCAGGCAGGTCTTCATGGTGACAGGGTCCGGAGCCATCGGGCGGTTCATGCGTCCAGAGCTCGAGACCGGGTTCGCGCGATTTCAGGGTCGCGTGACCTTTGAGTGGTCTGACACGTTGTCGCTTCCGGATATCCTGCGCCGTGTCGCGAGCCTGCCAGCCCACTCGGCGATCATCTTTCAGACCTTCGGCACCGACGCGCAAGGCGGGGCGTACCCGGCCGAGCAGGTCATCGCCGGTCTTTACGCAGGCGCGAATGCCCCCCTGTTTGCGGCGCAGAGCCCATATCTCGGCCAGGGAATTGTCGGTGGGTCGATGATGAACATCGACAACCTTGCTCGCCGCACGGCCGACGCGGCCAGTCGAATCCTGAATGGCGAGCCCGCTGCAAGCCTCAGAGTGCCACCACAATCGAGGGGTCAACCGATCTACGACTGGCGCGAGCTGCGGCGGTGGGGCATCCCCGAGAGTCGGTTGCCGCCTGGCAGCGTCGTCAGGTTCCGAGGTCCGAGCTTGTGGGATGAATACAAGCGCACAGTGCTGGCCGCGGTCGCGGCGCTGGTCCTCCAGGCGCTCCTGATCACGCGGCTCCTGTTCGAGCGCCGCGCACGGCAGCGCGCCGAGCTCGAAAGCCGGCGGAACCTGGCTCTTGCCGCCGACGCCAATCGCCGCGAGACGGTCTCGGCGCTGACTACCTCGATAGGACACGAGCTCGCGCAGCCTCTCACGGCGATCATGCAAAACACCGAGGCGCTTCAGATGTTGGTCACACCCAACCGGGAGACGACCGACGAGACGGGGGAGATCGTGGCCGATATCCGGGCCGACGCCGCCCTCGCCACCCAGATCATCAATCGCCACCGGGCAATGCTCCGCAGCCGTCAACTGGAGAAGAAGCCGATCGACCTTCACTCCGTAATCGAAGAAACCCTCGGCCTCGTTGCTCACGACATGCGAGCGCGGCAGATAAGAGCGACCCTCGAGCTGTCCTCGACCCCGTGCGTCATCGACGGCGACCAGGTGCTCCTGGAGCAGGTACTCGTCAACCTGGTAAAGAACGCGATGGACGCGATGGCCGAGACGCCGCCGGCGAGGCGTCAGATCACGATACGAAGCGCGGTCAGGGCGGCCGACGTCGAGGTCTCCGTGTGTGACACCGGAACGGGCTTGCCGGCGGACATCATGCGCACGCTGTTCACACCCTTCGTCACGACGAAGGCGAATGGCCTCGGGATAGGCCTAACGATCGCACAGAGGATCGTGGAGGCTCATGCCGGGACCATCGCTGCCCACGCAAATGTCGACGGTGGGGCGACATTCACTGTCACGCTGCACCGCAGCGCAACACGCAAGCCCGTCTCGAGGGAGCTGGTCGCAGCAGGTCCATCGTAACCACACCGGGTCCGCAACGAAGCGGCGGTCGCGAATTTCCCCGCGACCGCCTTTCCCGGTACAGCGCTTGGTGGCCCCGTTCCCTCGCTTTTCTCGCGTCTCCAGGTAGCCCCTCGACGAACACTCTACCTGGAGCCTTCGATGATGCGTCACCTGTCATGGCGTGCGATGCAGTCGCACGCCGCTACTGGCGTGGCGGCCGTTGTCTGCCTCATCGGAAGCGCGTGCGCCGATGCCACCTCGCCTGACGCAACGCTCGCGCCGCGCATGCCGAGCGTGGATCGGCGGACGCCGACGTTCGAGTACGAGACGATCGACGTGCCGGGCGCGCTCGCCACCTCACCGCAGGGCATCAATGCCAATGGGGACATTTCCGGCACGTACGCGGCTGCCGGCCGAACGCACGGCTTCATCCGACGGGACGGCGTGATTACGCCGATCCATTACCACACGGCCGATAACTCCTTTATCGCCGACAACACCGACGTCCGCGGCATCGGGCCCGATGGCACCGTCATCGGGACCTACTGGAACGTCGGTGAGGAGCCCGCGGCGTTTCACGGCTACCGCCGGACACCCGACGGCACGTTCCACCGCGTGCACTATGAGGGCCACCTCTACGAGATCCCGCAACGCATTCTTCCCGATGGCACCATCCTTGGCTGCCGGCATGACCACGACCTGATGGGCAGCATGCGCGGAATCATGATCCGCGGCGACGAGACGTCGGAGACGACGGATATCTTCGCGTCGATGAACAACGGCGCCTCGCCCAACGGGCGTCTGATCGTCGGCTTGTACACCAACATGATGGTGACCCCGAATCGGGGCGAAGCTTACGTGATCGATCTGGCGCGCGGCGACACGACGATGTTCATCGTCCCAGGGAGCGTCATCACGAGCGCCTGGGATGTGAACCCGCGTGGTGACATCGTCGGCGTGTTTCGCGACGCGGCACTCGTGTTCCACGGTTTCGTTCGCACCGATGCCGGGTTCACGCAAATCGACTTCCCAGGTGCGACCGCCACGCGCGCGTTCGGCATCAATGCGCGCGGCGACGTGGTCGGCACATATGTGGCCGGGGGAGTGACCCACGGGTTCCGCGCTGTACGCGTTCAATAGCCTACGCGTCACGTAGGCGGCGGATAGCTCACCATTCGTCGGGGAGCGGCCTCACCGCTCCCCGGCTTCCCGCTGCCTTGCTGGCACTCGCGCCCGGCCGTATCGTGGGCAATGCCAGAGTCCGTCTCGCCGGACCGATGGGCGCGCGTCAAGGCCGTCTTCCTCGACGCGATCGAGCGTTCGGGCGCAGACCGCGATGCATTCGTCGCGCAAGCGTGCGCCGGAGACGATGAGCTTCGCGCAGAAGTTCGGTCGCTGCTCGCGAGCGACGACGCAGCGGGCAGCTTCTGCGAGATTCCAGCGCCTGCATTGCTTACCGGCGACGACGCAGTGCCGTCGCGCCTCGAGCCCGGCACCCGGCTCGGCGTCTACGAGATCGTCGATTTCATTGCCGCGGGAGGAATGGGCGAGGTCTACCGCGCCCGCCATCCTGTCCTCGACCGGATCGTGGCGATCAAGACGGTCAACGCCGACCACGATCCGTCCGCGGCGCGACGCCTGATTCGCGAAGCGCGCCACGCGTCGCGTCTCTCACATACGAACATCTGCGCCATCTATGAAGTCGGTACGTCGGAAGTCGGCACCTCGGATGAGCGGCCGTTCATCGTCATGCAGCACATCAATGGCCGCTCGCTTCGCGAGATGGTTCAGGCGGGCGGTGTCGATCTGCCGCGAACGTTAGGCATCGGCGCGCAGGTCGCCGATGCGCTCGCCTACGCCCATGATCAGGGGATCATTCACCGCGATCTGAAAAGCTCGAACGTGGTCGTCGACGCGACCGATCGCGCGATCGTGCTCGACTTCGGGCTCGCAAAGCGATTGTCCGCCGCGAGCGACACCGGGTCCGTCGAGGTGTCGCTGACGATGCACGGCGCGCTGGCCGGAACGCTGAGTCACATGGCGCCGGAAGTCCTGCTGGGCAGCGAGGCGGATGCGCGCAGCGACGTCTGGGCGTTAGGTGTGCTGCTGTACGAGCTGGCGAGTGGGACGCTGCCTTTCACTGGCCGTACGCCGTACGAGGTCAGCGCCGCCATCCTGAACGGCGCGCCCTGTCCGCTGGATTCCCGGACGCCGCTCGCACTCCGTCTCGTGATCGAGCGATGTCTTCTCAAGGATCCGACAGCCCGCTATCAGAGCGCGCGCGATGTGCGCACCGCGCTCGATGCCATCCGTCGGCGTCGCGCCTGGCCGGTCGTCGGGCGGTTACTCGTCACGGTTCGACGCCGAACGTTGCTCGTCGCCGGCGCCACGCTGGCGTTGCTGCCGGTGCTCGCGCTTGCCGGCACATATGCGGTGCGTGTGCTCGCGCAGTCGCCCATACGCGTTTCAGCGATCGCGATCCTTCCCTTCCGTGATGCCAGCGGGAATCCCGACGGAGCGTATTACGCCGGCGGATTTTCGGAGGCGCTGACGGCGCAGCTCGGCGCGCTGACCGAAGCGCGCATCATCGGTCCTGTATCGGCTGCGCGCGTGGTGAGTGTTGCGACGAGTCCGGCGGCTATCGGCCGCTCGCTTGGCGCCAACATTCTGCTCGAAGGCTCGTTGCGGCGTGCGGCGGCGCGCGTCGTGGTCGATTTGCGGCTCATTGAGGCCAGGAGCGGCCGCATCCTCTGGTCCGACACGTACGACCGGAATGCGAACGAGGTTCTCGCGCTGCAGGCGGATGTCGCACGGGCGCTGGCGCTCGCCGTGCGGCTTGCCGTACGCCCGGAGGCGGAGGAACGTTTCGCTACCGTTCGCGCCGTGCGACCCGATGTCTACGAAGCGTACCTTGCGGGCCGTTATGAATGGAATCAGCGCACCGCCGAATCGCTGCAGCGCGCAGTCGCGCATTACAGCCGCGCGGTGGAGTTGGACCCCACGTATGCACCGGCGCATGCCGCGCTCGCGGATTGCTTCAATCAGTTCGCTACCGTCATGGTGGGCGCGAGCTCACCGCAGGCAATGCGGCCCCGCGCCGCCGCCGAAGCGATCAAGGCGTTGCAGCTCGATCCCAATCTGGCGGAGGCGCACGCTGCTCTCGGATATGTCCGTCATTACCAGCTCCGGTGGAGCGACGCCGAACACGAGTTTCGACGCGCGATCGAGCTGAATCCCAACTACTCGATGGCGCGCATCTGGTACGCGAACTTCCTGATGTCGCGCCGGCGATTCGATGAATCCCTCCAACAGGTTTTCATCGCGCGAGACCTCGAGCCCTTCTCACTCATCGTCAATACGAACGTGGCGTGGGTGCTGGACAATGCGGGTCGCCACGACGAAGCGATCGCGCAGCTTCAGCGCACGTTGAGCCTGGATTCGACGTACGTCCAGGCGCGCATGCGTCTCGCCGGCGCGTTTGACCGGGCGGGTCGCTACGACAGCGCGCTTGCGCACGCGCACCGGCTCGTGTCGGTCATGCACGGCGCGTCGCCGAGCCTCGCGCTTCTGGGTCCCATCCAGGCACACGCCGGCGACACGCGTGCCGCACGAGCAACGTTGCGAGAGCTGCTCACGCGATCGAGGACGGAGTTCGTGCCCGCGTGGTCGATTGCGAGCATCTATGCCGCACTCGCCGACGTGGATAGCGCCGTCGTGTGGGCAGAAAAGGCGTTCGCCGAGCAATCCAATGTGGTGGCGTACTTCAACGTCGATGGGAACACGCCGGCGCTCAGACGCGATCCACGCTTCCGCGCGCTGCTCGTACGTGCCGGGTTGGAGTAGCGGGTACGTCCGTGGAGAGATCGCCAGGCGACATCACGACCCTACTCGGTCGCTGGTCCGACGGTGACGGTTCGGCGCTCGACGCGCTCGTTCCGTTGATCTACGACGAGTGCCGCCGCATCGCCGCTCGGCAGCTCCGGCGGGAGCGCGACGACCATACGCTGGATCCCACGGCCCTCGTGCACGAGCTGTACTTGCATCTCGTGGATCAGCGGCGGGCCACCTGGACGAATCGCGCGCACTTCTTCGGCATCGCTGCGCAGCTGATGCGGCGGATTCTGGTCGATCACGCGCGTGCGAAGCGCACGGCGAAGCGTGGTGGATCGCCAACGTTCGTGTCACTCGCGGTGGTCACGGACGAAGCCGGCGACAACGTCGCCGACGTGCTGGCGATCGACGAGGCGCTCGAGCATCTCGCGGCGATCGACCCTGATCAGGTGCGGATTGTCGAGATGCGGTTTTTCGCCGGCCTGACCGTCGACGAGACGGCGCACGTGCTCGGGCGTTCACCGCGCACGGTGAAACGGGAGTGGCAGCTTGCGAAGGCGTGGCTGTTTCGGGAGCTTCGGCAGGAGCGATGATGATGTAGGAGTGATGGCGCGTCGGCTCCGAGGAGGCCTGGTTACGCTGCCGGCCGTCGGACGCAACATGAACGGACAAGCCCGGAGTCCCGACCATGCAGAGGCGTTACCTCCTGACGCTGGCCGCTTCCAGCGCCGTGATGGCGACCGATCTTCGCGCGCTCCAAAGAGGCCCAGCGGCCTGCGACCAATACCGGGCTGTCGTGCAGGCCGATTCGAGCAACCTGGACGCGGCGGCCAGCCTCGGGCGGTGCAGCGTTCGCGATTACGAGATGATCGCGCCCGGCGGAGACTCCACTCGGCTGGTGTTCCGCTCGAGTTGGCCCGCTGCCTTGCGCGCGCTGCGCCACGCGGTCGAGCTGGATCCTCGCTACGACCGCGCGTACCGACCGCTGTTCGCGATTCTCTTCGCCGAGACCCGCGATGGCTGTTCTTCCGTGACGGGGGAGTGCTCATACGTCTCACCCGTGGTGCGAGACGGCGACAGCGTGATCACGATACCGCGAAGGGTCAGCCTGAACGTTCCAGGTGTCGACACGTACGCCGACGCGGTTCGGGAATCCCAGGCGAACCGGCGAGCAAGTCTGACCGAGGCTCGCGCGTTGGCGGAGCGATGGGCAAGCGTGTCACCTAACGACCGGCGACCGCACGAATATCACGGCCGGGCGCTGTTGGGCCTCGGAGAATACTCCGCTGCTTCCACCGAGCTCGAGGCCGCCGGGACGCTCGGCACGCCCGAAAGTCGGAGGGCGCTGTTCTGGGACAGATTCGAAGCGCTAATCAAGTCCGACCAGGGCGCCGCGGCGCGGCGCGTGCTCGACGAAGCCGCCAGCGACCCCGGACGGGATACCACCCAGCTCCGAACCTGGACGATAGCCAGCCTGAACGCGCTCGTGGGCCGTTATCGACCGCCGCCGGTGGATTCAGTTCGCTTGCAAAAGGCTCGCGCCCGGATCGATTCGCTGAGACCCAGCCGCCCGGTGCTCGCTCCACCTCGGCCCGGGTTCTCAAAGCTTCTCTCGGCCGGAGACACACTCGGCGCTCGACGAGCGCTGGCGGAGATGGATTCGAGTTTCGCGCCGCAGGAAGGCAGGATGAGAATTCCGCAGGCTGGGCCTCAGCAACTCGAATCGGCGAAGTACCATCTGGCCTTGGGAGACACGGCGGGTGCCGAGTCGCAACTGGCCCAGATCGAACAAATCCTGCGTCATCGTCCTTTCCAATACAGCTTTGGCCTGACTTTCGGCGACCCACGTCCCTGGATGGGACGCGCGTGGTCACTCTCCGGCGATGTCGCCGCGGCGCGTGGCCGGCCGGACGAAGCTGCGCGGATGTATCGCCGCGTCATCGGGCTGTGGGGCGGTGGCGATCCTGACCTAACGCCAGTGGTGGACCACGCACGCGCGAGATTGGGCTCGCTCCCTCGGCGCTGATGGCGAAGCGTTACACGAGTGAGACGTGGCGTCGGAGGTCGTGTCAGCCGTCACATTCACGGGGCGACCTCATCTACGACCAGGTCAACAGCCGGGCGATACTTACGAGTGCGTGACGGATCAATTGTGACGACGACCCTTCAGGATTCGCTGCAGGCTGCGCTTACCAGCGCGTACACCATCGAACGCGAGCTCGGCGGCGGTGGCATGAGCCGCGTGTTCGTCGCCGAGGAGCGCGCGCTTGCGCGCCGCGTGGTGGTCAAGGTGTTGTCACCCGATCTCGCGGCCGGCGTCAGCGGCGAACGGTTCAAGCGCGAGATTCTCCTGACCGCGCGGCTGCAGCATCCGCACATCGTGCCGGTCCTCGCTACCGGCGAGATGAACGGGCTGCCGTTCTACACGATGCCGTTCGTGGAGGGCGATTCGCTGCGTGTGCGGCTCGTCAGG
>Ga0310890_10000781_pt1 | contig 11110 bp, 5 predicted proteins | sample T20D3metaG_FD_203751 | JGI IMG/M metagenome (GOLD analysis project Ga0310890, IMG submission 203751) | Lab incubated soil microbial communities from West Virginia University Organic Research Farm, Morgantown, WV, United States - T20D3 | ecosystem: Environmental > Terrestrial > Soil >... | reverse complement strand
ACGGCTGACCGCCTGGCAGAACTGGATCTTCCAGCGCCCGAACGCGATCGGCGAGCAGGGCGCCTTGAAATTGTACGGCAGCGGCGTCTCGCCGACGTTCAACAAGGACAGGGTGTGATGGATTTTGGATTTTCTGCCTCTCATCCGTCATTGCCGGGCTTGACCCGGCAATCCATGAGGGTGCGCCACCAGGACAACAGTACTGCTTTGCTTGCTGCCGCTCATCATGGATGCGCGGGTCAAGCCCGCGCATGACCGTTGAGAGGCGGTGCGTGGCATGCAGAAAGACGGGACGCGTTGAATAACGAAAGGGTAACGCCATGAACATCGCAGCGGTCGACTATGACGGTCTGATCCCGAACAACGTTGCGCTCGGGCAGGACGTGCGCGTCAAGCGCGCGCTGGAGAAATGGCACCCCGGCTATCTCAACTGGTGGAACGACATGGGGCCGGAGGGCTTCCAGGAGTCGCTGGTCTATCTGCGCACGGCGGTGTCGGTCGACCCGAAAGGCTGGGCCAAGTTCGACTACGTGCGCATGCCCGAGTATCGCTGGGGCGTGCTGCTGGCGCCGCAGATGGAAGGCCGCAAGGTCAATTTCGGCACGCACAAAGGCGAGCCGGCCTGGCAGGACGTGCCGGGCGAATACCGCGCGATGCTGCGCCGCCTGGTGGTGATCCAGGGCGACACCGAGCCGGCCTCGGTCGAGCAGCAGCGCCACCTCGGGAAAACGGCGCCGTCGCTCTACGACATGCGCAACCTGTTCCAGGTCAACGTGGAGGAAGGCCGTCACCTCTGGGCGATGGTCTATCTGCTGCAGAAATATTTCGGCACCGACGGGCGCGAGGAGGCGGAGGCTTTGTTGCAGCGCCGCTCGGGCGATCCCGACACGCCGCGCATGCTGGGCGCCTTCAACGAGAAGACGCCGGACTGGCTGTCATTCTTCATGTTCACTTATTTCACCGACCGCGACGGCAAGATGCAGCTCGAGGCGCTGGCGCAGTCGGGCTTCGACCCGCTGTCGCGCACTTGCCGCTTCATGCTCACCGAAGAGGCGCACCACATGTTCGTGGGCGAGACCGGCGTCACCCGCGTCGTGCAGCGCACATGCGAGGCGATGAAGGAGGCCGGCATCACCGACCCGAACGAGATCGAGAAGGTGCGCAAGCTCGGCGTCATCGACCTGCCGACCATCCAGAAGAAGGCGAATTTGCACTTCTCGCTGACGCTCGATCTGTTCGGCAACGAGATCTCGACCAACGCGGCGAATGCATTCCACGCAGGGCTCAAGGGCCGCTACCGCGAGGACCGGCTGAAGGACGACCACCAGCTCGAGAGCGGCACCTATCCGGTGCTGCGGCTGATCGACGGCAAGATCCAGAACGAGGACTCGCCGGCGCTCTCGGCGCTCAACATGCGGCTGCGCGACGATTACGTCGTCGACTGCAATGCCGGCGTCGGGCGGTGGAATAAAGTGATCAGCGATCTCGGCATTCCGTTCGAGATCAAGCTGCCGCACGTCGCGTTCCATCGCCATATCGGCGAGTTCTCCAACATCAAGGCCGATGTGAGCGGCCACCTGATGAGCGACGAGCAGTGGAAGAAGCATCGCGGCGACTTCCTGCCGACGGACGGCGACAAGGATTTCATCGAGAGCCTGATGCAGCCGCAGATGGAAACCGGCAGGTTCGCGAGCTGGATCGCCCCGCCCAAAGTCGGCATCGACAACAAGCCCGGCGACTTCGAGTACGTGAAGCTGGCGTAGGGGCAAAAGGCGCATCCTCTCTGTTGTCATACGCGGGCATAGTCTCTCCCACTGTCATTGCCGGGCTTGACCCGGCAATCCATGAGGCTGCGCCACAAGTACGGCAGTACTGATTTGCCTGCGGTGGCTCATCATGGATGCGCGGGTCAAGCCCGCGCATGACGAGCGTAGAGGCCGTCCATCAATCAGTCCTCTGAACGGACAATTGCCGCGCCCGACAGTCCATGATGCCGTCGGCCATGGATGGCTATTGGGTTTACGTCCTGACCAACAAGCCGCGCGGAACATTATACATCGGCGTGACCAACGATCTCATTCGCCGCACGCACGAACATCGCGCAGGCTTGGTCGACGGATTCTCGAAACGATACCAACTTAAGACGCTGGTTCATTTTGAACGGTACGACGCCCCACGGCTGGCAATTCAGCGTGAGAAAAATATCAAGCACTGGCCAAGAGTGTGGAAACTCGATCTTGTTGAAGCAGCCAACCCGCAATGGCGTGATCTTTATCGCGACATCACCAGTTAAAGGCACACGCCTCTCCTTGAGTCATTGCCGGGCTTGTCCCGGCGATCTCGCTTAGGCAGGCACAGTGCGTCCCTAAACGGGATGCCCGGGACAAGCCCGGGCATGACGTGGAAAGTCAGTGGGCAACGCTGCTGCCCTAATCCGGCGACTTGAAATTCGCGCACCATTTCGGCCGGAACTGCGGCTTTACTTTCTGCGAGCAGTTGATCTTGCATGACTGGGTCACGCACTCGAGCAACTCGCCCGGCGCAGCACCGGCGGTCTGCGAAGCTGCGGCGCTCGCCGCCGGTGTCATCGGGCCGCGCGGCCCGGCTGCCGGCGCGCCTTGCGACGGCGGCGGCACGGCACTTTGCTCCGGCGCCGGTGCCGGCGGGGGCGGCGGCGGCTCGTTCGACGTAAAGAGACTGCTGGTCGACGTGCAACCGGCAAGACCCAAACCAAGGCCGAGGATGAGCATTGCGATGAACAATCGTGTCACGTCCGTCTCCCCGCTCGCTTTACTGCTGCTCGATGTCTGTGCATGTCCCGCCAGATGCCGCGGCCCTAGGCCGCACGTCAGGCTTTGCCCTCGAACTTGAACGACACCTTCACCTTCGCCCGGTAGGCTTCGACCTTTCCGTCCTTCAGCACCATGTCCTGCGCGACGACCTCCGCAACCCGCAGGTCGCGCAGGGATTTGGCGGCCCGGTCGACGGCAGCCTTTGCGGCCTTCTCCCACGATTCCGTGCTGCTGCCGACCAGCTCGATGACCTTGTAGACGGAGTCAGGCATGGCATCCTCCCTTTGGGTCGCCCGGTGTCAGGTAATCAAATGAAACGTCCGGCGGTACGGCACAAAGTGTATCGCATTTGAGGATGAGACCCAATGGCGGGATTCGCGTCGTCGGTGCCTGGCCACGTTTGGACCTAATTGTGCACGTCGCCCCTCATTCGTCATGCGCGGGCATAGCCGTTCGAAGAACGGCGTGCTTTCGCACGCCTATGACCCGCGCATCCACGTCTTTCTCGCTCCAAGACGTGGATGGCCGGAACAAGTCCGGCCATGACGAACGAGAGTCGGTGGCCATGGTCGCAAAAAGTTTCACCGCAACTTGCATTCTTCTTCTCCTGGCGGCTGTGCTTTGCCTCGACGCAACCGGCGCCGAGGAACGCTATGGCGCGGCTCCCAGTTCCCTCAAAGGTGATCTGGACAGGCTCGTGGCCTCCTATCCGGCTACGGTCGCCGGTCATGACGGCGCGTTTCTCGCGCTCAAGAACGGCACGCGCTTTCGCATCTCGGATGGGCGCACCGGCAAGACGTTCCAGGAACTCCTGGAAAGCCCGGACATCGACGACATGTTCTTTGCCCGCTATCCGGCAATTGCCGCGACAAGCGCCGAGCCAAAACACCCTGACATCAACAGCGACCCCGGCCGCGTTCGCTTCGCGCCGCTGTTCGCCGCCATGTACGGCGATTGCAGGAAGAACGAAGTCGCGAAAAATTTGCGCGCGATCCCATGGCTGCCGAAGCACGGCGGCGGCAGCGTCAAGGTGACGACGGTCAACGGCGTCGCCGATGCGCTCGAACGCGTGTCGCGCGCGCTCGATGAGTTGCCCGCCGACCTCATCAAATTTCTTGTGCCGGCGGCCGGAACGTATCATTGCCGCACGGTCGCCGGCTCGCGCGCCATCTCAATGCACGCCTATGGCGCCGCCATCGACATCAACACGAAACACGCGGACTACTGGCGCTGGGTGGGCGATCGCCGCGCGCCGCGCTGGCGCAACCGCATTCCCGTTGCGATCGTGCGCATCTTCGAGACGCACGGCTTCATCTGGGGCGGCGCCTGGTATCACTACGACACCATGCACTTCGAATATCGGCCGGAGCTGTTGCGGTAGGGTGCGTCCTGGACCGAAACGAAATGCGCGTCGCGCACCGTCTCTCATTCGTCATGCCCGGCCTTGTGCCGGGCATCCACGCCTTCTTCATCTCCACACGAAAGACGTGGATGGCCGGAACAAGTCCGGCCATGACAAATGAAATTTTTTCACCTCACTCCGGAAACGCACCCTTGCGCGGCAAGACGATGCGGATCTCGGTGAACGCGCCCGGCTGCGTGTCGACCTCGATCGCGCCGGCGTGCTGCTTGACCACAATGTCATGGCTGATCGACAGGCCGAGGCCGGTGCCTTCGCCGGCCGGCTTGGTGGTGAAGAAGGGATTGAACATCTTTTCGCGCACCTCGGGCGGAATGCCCGTGCCGTTGTCGCGGATGCGGATCTCGACGCGATCGCCGAGGCTGCGCGTTGCGGCGATAAGAGCCGGCTCGAAGCCGTCGCCGTCCTGCGCCTTGCGTTTCGTCGTCGCGTAAAAGCCGTTCAAAATCAGGTTCAGCAGCACCCGCGTGATGTCCTGCGGGAAGACGTCGGCCTCGCCGGCGGCGGGATCGAGCGCTCGCTCGAGGGTGATATTGAACCCCTGCTTCTCGGCGCGGGCGCCATGATAGGCGAGGTTGAGGCTTTCCTCGACCAGCGCATTGATATCGACGAGACGATGCTCGCCCGAGCCCTCACGCGAGTGCAGCAGCATGTTCTTGACGATCGAATCGGCGCGCTTGCCGTGCTGGACGACCTTCTCGAGATTGCCGCGCAGCATGCCCGTCAGCTCGTCGATCTGCTTGCGCGCCTTGTCGTCGACCGCCAGGCCCTTCACGACGTCCTGCAGCTCGTCGACCAGCTCGCTCGAGACCGTCGAGAAATTGTTGACGAAATTGAGCGGGTTCTTGATCTCGTGTGCGATGCCGGCGGTAAGCTGGCCGAGCGAGGCGAGCTTCTGCGTCTGCACCAGGCGGTCCTGCGTGGCGCGGAGGTCCTCGAGCGAAGCGGCCAGTTCGCGCGTGCGGCCCTGCACCTCGTCGAACAGGCGCACGTTCTCGATCGCGATCACCGCCTGGTCGGCGAAGGTCTCGACCAACTCGATCTGCTTGTCGGTGAACGGCCGCACGGTTTTACGTTGCAGAACGATCACCCCGATAGGGATTCCTTCGCGCAGCAGGGGGACTCCTAACATCGTGTGAACACCGCCAACTTTTGCTGCGCCGGTCATTTTGAAATCCGGGTCTGCCAGAACGTCGGGAATGTGAATGATTCCACGCTGCGCTACCGTGCGGCCAACGACCGACCCGCGCCCCGCCGGTATTGGATGTCGGGCCATATATTCCTTTAGTTCGGGCGGCTGACCGTAAGATGCGACTTGCTGATAAGCAGCGTCCTTTTCACGATTAATGGAAGCCATGTCCGCCTCGCACAGCCGTGCGGCTGACTCGACCAGCGTATCGAGCACGGTTTGCAAATTGAAGGTCGACCGGCTGATCACCTTGAGGACGTCGGAGGTCGCGGTCTGCTGCTGCAGGGATTCGCGCAGCTCGCTGAGCAGCCGCGTGTTCTCGATGGCGATGACTGCCTGCGCGGCGAAGTTCTTGACCAGTTCAATCTGCTTGTCTGTGAATGCCTTCACCTCTTGGCGATAGATGCTGATGACACCAATCAGAACATCTTCCTTGAGCATCGGGACCGTAAGCACAGTGCGATAGCCGCCAAGATCCGCGCCGGCCACTACAAGCGGATCCCGCTTGTTATAGGCTGCGCCCTTTCTGACGTCGTCGATTTGAACTACCTGTTTCGTAAGCGCCGTACGACCAAGGGCGGATTCGGGATGGGGACGAACCAGCGGCGTGCTTCGCCAATGTTCGACCAATGCGGCCGGCGCGTTATACAGGCTGACGGTTCGGAACTGGTCTCCCTCGCTGAGTCGCAAGCTGGCGAATCTGGCGCCGCACAGGTCTGTCGCGTTTGCCAATATCGCATCGAAAACTGGCTGCAGATCTCCCGGCGAACTACTGATGACCTTAAGGACTTCCGAGGTTGCCGTCTGTTGCTCAAGCGCCTCGGTGAGATCGCCAGTACGCTGGCGCAGCTCGTTGAGCAGCCGAGCATTCTCGATCGCTATGACGGCCTGGGCAGCGAAGTTCTGCACCAGCTCGACCTGCTTGTCGTTGAATTCCCGAACTTCCTGACGGTAAATGAGAATTGCCCCGATGATCTGGCCATCCCTGAACATCGGCACGCCGAGCGTCGTACGGGCACCCGCCAGCTTGGCCAAGCGAGTATCGCGGTAAGCCTCATCAGCCTGAATGTCGGCTAGATGAACCACTTGCCCGGTTTCGATAACGCGCCGGACCGGAGCCTGACGCGGTATGGCGCTATCGATTGCCACCGCTTCTGCGAATGCTGCCGGAGCGCCATGCATTGCACGTGCTCGCAATTCGCCCTGCTCGAGCAGAGCAAGGTTCGCAAAACTGGCTTCACAGATCCGGGTCGCATTAACCAGGATCGAATGGAACACGCGCGTCAGATCGCCCTGCGAACTGCTGATGACCCTGAGCACGTCGGCGGTCGCCGTCTGCTGCTGCAGCGATTCACGCAACTCGCTGAGCAGCCGCGTGTTCTCGATGGCGATGACGGCCTGCGCGGCGAAGTTCGAGAGCAGCTCGATCTGCTTGTCGGTAAACGGCCGCACTTCCGTGCGGTAAATGACGATCGCCCCGGCCAACTCGCCTTCCAGGAGCATCGGTACGGCGAGTTGCGTGCGTCCCCCGGCAAGTTTGGCGGGTGGACTCGGCACGGGCGTCGCCAGCATGTCGATGGTGTGGACAACCCGCTTCGTCTTGTAGAGGTTGTCCATATCCGAGCCGGGGATTGCCTTCGCCTGGCCGCGTTTGCGAAGAAACTCGTGAAGGGGCTCAGGCAGGTTCAGGTGCGCCACGGAATAGAATTCTTCGCCGACGAAGCGATGCATGACTCCGAATTTCGCCTCGCAGATACGCACGGCGTTCTCGAGCATCGCTTTGAACACCGGTTCCAGCTCGCCGGGTGAACGGCTGATGACCTTAAGAACGTCGGCGGTCGCGGTCTGCTGCTGCAGGGACTCACGCAGTTCGCTGAGCAGCCGGGTGTTCTCGATGGCGATGACGGCCTGCGCGGCGAAATTGTTCAAGAGCTCGATCTGCTTGTTCGTGAATGGCCTGACTTCCTGGTGATAGATGATGATCGCACCGACCAGTTCGCCTTCCTTGCGCATCGGCACTGTGACAAGAGACCGCGCGCCGCCAAACCTCGCTGGAGCACCGGGACTTGGTTCAGCAGCTTCGTCGGCGGTGTAGATTGCTCCTCCTGACTTCAAGAGACGATCAAGAGGCGTTCCAGCCGGCGGCTCAAATGAGCCGCGCTGCCGGTGAAATTCGACAAGTGCCTGGGGCGCGTTCAGCATGGCTGCTGCGCGGAACGCACCGTTTTCGTGGCGGAACAGCACACCGAATTTGGCGTCGCAAATGCGTGTCGCATTGGCCAGAATCGCCTCGAACACGGGCTCCAGAGCGCCCGGTGAACTTGAAATAACTTTCAGCACCTCCGAGGTCGCCGTCTGCTGCTCGAGCGACTCAGACAAATCGTCGGTACGCTTCTGCACTTCATCAAACAGGCGTACGTTTTCGATCGCAATCACCGCCTGGTCGGCGAAGGTGCGCAGCAGCGCCATCTGCCGCTCGGTGAAGGCATCCGGCTCCCCGCTGACCACCGTAATGGCGCCGAGTGCCTGCCCGTCGCGCAGCATCGGCACAGACAAAACGCTGCGGTGCCTGATGCTTCGAGTCAAATCTTGGTGTTCGTAATCGGCAACTTGCAAAACATCCGGGATGTAACAGGTGGTCTTGGTCGATACGGCGCGATCCGTCGCTCCGGTGCGGCTGGGCTTTCGTGGGAAGGAGCGGCGTAGCGCCTCGGCGCCCTGAAATTCACTCAAGTTATGAACCGCTGCGAGATCGATCCGCTCGCCATCGAATTGCAGCACCGCGCTCCACGTAGCCCCGCACAGCCGCAAGGCATTGGCGGCGATGATGTCGAAAACCGGCTGCACTTTTGTAGGCGATTTGGATATGACGCCAAGGATCTCGCCGGTAGCGGTCTGGTATTCCAGTGATTCCGTCAGGTCGTCCGTGCGCTGACGCAACTCGTTGAGCAGCCGCGTGTTCTCGATGGCGATGACGGCCTGCGCGGCAAAATTCTTGACGAGTTCGATCTGCTTGTCGGTGAAGGGCCGCACCTCCTGGCGGTAGATGGTAATTGCGCCGATCAGTTCATCATCTTTGAGCATCGGAACGATCACAGTCGATCTTGCTCCCCCGAACCTGCCCCCGGCTCCGGGTACGGCCTCCGCCAACTGGTCCGCCACGTGGCACACCCGCCTTTCCCGGAGCACACGGTCGAGCAGCGTGTCAGGAGCCGGCTTGAACGGTCCTCGCTTGCGGTGGAATTCGGCAAGCTCCCCCGGCGTGTTGTATTCGGCTGCCAGGTGAAACTGCTCATCCTTGTACAGTTGCAGGTGTCCAAACTTGGCGCCGCATAAGTGCACCGCGTTTGCCAGCACCGTCTCAAACACCGGCTTGATCTCCCCCGGCGAGGAGCTGATGACTTTGAGCACATCGGAGGTCGCGGTCTGCTGCTCGAGCGACTCGGTGAGATCATCGGTGCGCTGCCGCAGCTCGTTGAGCAGGCGCGCGTTTTCGATGGCGATGACGGCCTGCGCGGCGAAGTTCGTTAACAGCTCGATCTGCTTTTCGTTGAACGCCAGGGGCTCGGTGCGATAGATAACGATCGCACCCACCAACTCCCCCTCTCTCAGCATCGGAACAGCAAGCACGGCGCGCGCGCCAGCAAGTTTGACCAAAGCCCAGCTGGCATAGGGTTCTTCGGCCGTCATATCGCTGATATGCGCAACCCTTTTCGTTTGCACGATGATACCCAGCACGGACCGGTCGAGGGGAACGACCGGATCGCTTCGCCTCAGTTCTTCGAACGCACGCGGTGCGTTGTGCAGCGCCGCCACGCGCATCTTACTTCCGTCGTAAAGAGCCATGTTGCCGAAATGCGCACCGCAGATCCGGACCGCATTTTCCAACATGGCTTTGAATACCGGCTCCAGCTCTCCAGATGAGCTTGAGATGGCTTTCAGCACCTCGGAGGTTGCCGTCTGCTGCCCGAGCGACTCGCTCAGATCATCGGTGCGCTGGCGCAGCTCATTGAGCAGCCGCGCGTTCTCGATGGCGATGACGGCCTGGGCGGCGAAAGTGTTCACCAGCTCGATTTGCTGAGGCGTGAAAGGCTGACGGACGGACCGTATAAGTGCCAGCACGCCGATGGGTGCCCCTTCGCGGAGAAGCGGGACGCCCAGCATGGTGCGATAACCCTCGAGCCTGCCGACCTCCAGTTCGTATTCGGGGTCATCACGAATATCGTGGATGTGAACCGTCTTTGCTTCCAGCAGTGTCCGGCCCACGCATGAGCCGCGGCTAGGCCCAAGCGGAAGATCGATCAAATACTCTTTCTGCTTTGACTCGATGGTCTGATAGGACGCAGCCAGGCGACCGGCAGACCCCTCAACCAGCCAGATGTTCGCGATGTCCGCCGCGCACAAGCGGGCCGCCGACTCGGTCAGCGCGTCGAGCACTGTTTGCAGATCGAAGGTCGAGCGGCTGATGACCTTTAGGACGTCGGCTGTCGCGCTCTGCTGCTGACGCGCCTCTTTCAATTCGCGGGCGAGGGTGGCGGTCTGCGTCTTAGGGGTTGCGGCGGTTCGGCGTGCCGTCGCGGCCTTGCGCGCGACGCGCTTGGTGCCGCTTTTGGCCGACCCGCGGCGTTTCTTCGCCCGCTCTCCGCTTGCACCGTGCCGCCGCATAGGCCCCCGCAGGTGTTCAAGATAAGGCGCAATCCTACGCAAAACCGTGCATTGCCACCATGGGAGGCCGAAAGCGCGCAGAATGCGGAGACCGCGCCACCGACACGGCCGTAGGGTGGGCTAAGCGGCGCTGAGCGCGGAGCGCGAAGCGGCGCGAGCCCACCGGTTGATCCGCATTCGCTTCGGTGGGCTCGGCGCCTTATGGCGCCTTAGCCCACCCTACGGTCTCCCGTCTGCGAATCTTCCTCGCGCAGCTTGAAGCGCTGGATCTTGCCGGTGGCCGTGCGCGGCAGCGCCTCGCGCGCTTCGATCCAGCGCGGGAATTTCCACGGGCCGGCTTTATCCTTCACGTGGTGCTTGAGCGTCTCGAGCAGCCCATCGTCGGCCTTGAAGCCGTTGCGCAGCACGATGAAAGCCTTCGGCTTGATGAGCCCGTCGGCGTCTTCCTTGCCGATGACGGCGGCCTCGAGCACGGCTTCATGCGACACCAGGGCGGCCTCGACGTCGAAGGGCGAGACCCACATGCCGGAGACCTTGAACATGTCGTCGGTGCGCCCGCAGTAATAATAGTAGCCCTCGGCATCGCGCCGGTACTTGTCGCCGGTATGCGTCCATTCGCCGGCGAAGGTGCGGCGGCTCTTCTCGCGCTGGTTCCAGTAGCCTTCGCCGGCCGACGGCCCGCGCACGATCAGTTCGCCGATCTCGCCTGTGCCGACGTCGTGCCCGTGCTCGTCGACGATGCGCGCGTCGTAGCCGGGCACCGGCTTGCCGGTCGAACCATATCGAATGTCGCCTGGGCGGTTCGACAGGAAGGTGTTGAGCATCTCGGTCGAGCCGAGGCCGTCGAGCACGTCGACGCCTGTCACCTCGCGCCAGCGCTCGCCGATATGCGCGGGCAGGGCCTCGCCGGCGGAGACGCAAAGCCGCAGGCGGTCGGAGCCCGCGCCCTTGCCGATGTCCTTGTGCGCGAGCAGCGCGGTGTAGAGCGAGGGCACGCCGTAGAAAATGGTCGGCCGGTGCACGCGCATGATATCGAACACGCCT
>Ga0310890_10000779_pt1 | contig 11118 bp, 12 predicted proteins | sample T20D3metaG_FD_203751 | JGI IMG/M metagenome (GOLD analysis project Ga0310890, IMG submission 203751) | Lab incubated soil microbial communities from West Virginia University Organic Research Farm, Morgantown, WV, United States - T20D3 | ecosystem: Environmental > Terrestrial > Soil >... | reverse complement strand
CCGTGGGAATGCAGATGTCAGCCGCGGCTCAAGGCCCTCCGCTGCGCCAGCCCCCAACGTCGTCGGGCAACAGAACTCAGGGAGGTACACAAACCGTCTCGCCGACGGTCGTGGCGACGCATGTGGCCGGATTTACCAGCGAAGGTGCTCGAGTTCTGGAACTGCTGGTGCTGTGGCGCGGTTCACCTGCCTGGTTTACACGTGCCTCGGGCAGTGGCACATCAGGCGGAGGCGATGGCCGTCGTTACAACTCAACACTGCGCTATGGAGGGCTCGAACTCCGGCTGGAGTTCGACAGACAGTCGCGGCTCGCCATGATTCAGGGAAATCGCGTGGACCTCGGCAATGACAATGTCGTATTCGTCGACGGTGTCGATGCGGTCACAGGTCTTCGCGTTGTTCGGACTCTTCGGATCGACCCGACGATGAACCAGGATCAGTTTCCGCGCATCGACGAGGTCATGCGCCGGTCGCCGGAGATCCTGTCATTCCTCCAGTGCGACACTCGGCTGTCCGACCCGCTCCAGCAGAAGCTCGCCGACATCGTCTGCGCGAACGTGCTCGGTAACTAAGCCGAACGAGTCGAACGTCTCGAACGATTCGAACGACTCTATTTGACCTGAAACCCTTCCCGCGGGTCGAACTTCTTCCCGTCGCCGCGGACCGCCAGCACCCAGGTCGCCGCTGGCCGCCCGTCTTTCATGGGCCGTCCCGTCATGGTGACCTTCGTTCCCGGCTTGAACTCGCTCGGACGGATTCCGGCGCGCTGCAGCGTGCTCGGGCCCTCGGCCTCGAAGCCCCAGGTCGTGACCTTGCCGTTTTTGTCCGTCACGTCCACGAGCAGCCACGAGTGCGGGTTCGTCCACTGAAACTCCTTGACGACGCCCTCGACGGTGATGGTTTTCGCCTGCTCGAACATCGTTCCCGAGTGGTGGGCGGCGGCGCTGCTCGCGGCAATCAGGAGTAGCGCCAGTACACGAAGGGCTCGAAGGAATCGAAGTTCGCGAAGAAGCGCGGTCATTTCTTTGCTCCCGGAGTGTCAAAGGTGAATTGCTTGAACTGGGTGCCGCCAGTGTCCGTTTCGGCGACGGCGTTGTTCTGGTTCTCGCCGCAATGCCAGTAGCGGATCCGCAGCGTCTTCTCCTGATCGTCGACCTTCGCGTAGGACTGCCTCGTGTACCACGGCTCGACGAGCGCTGGCGGATCGTAAACCCACACATCGACTTCGATCAGTCCGGGTTGCACCTTCTGCCAGATTTCAACGGTCTCGATCTGGTCCGTATAATCCGGATTGCGGCGCTGGTAGATGCCGGAGCGCAGCTGGTTCGTGTGGATGACCAGCTTGTCTCCGTCCCAGAAGCCGATGGAGTCGCCGTTGTAGAGCGGAACGCGGTCGGCCTCGTCGATGTGGCCGCGGCCGTCGGTATAGATGCGGCGGATGTCGTTCACCATTTCGTTGATCAGATACGTCTGATCAGGTGTGACGACGAAGTCGCGGAGAAAGGGCTCTGTAAGCCAGCGCGGGTGGCCAGGAGGTGAGCACGTGGAGATGGGGTCCCACTCAATCCCCTTGTTCGCCATCTCGATGCGCTCGGTCAGCTTCGCCTGGAACTCGGGCGTCAGCTTCGCCGTTGGCGGGGCGCCTCGTGCCTGATCGGGATCGAAGGTGATGCCGCCGCGGGCGCGCGTGTAGACGCCCGACCAGTCGGGCATCGTTGTGGGCGTCAGCCGGCGGCCGCCGCGGGCCCGCTCCTTCAGGGCCAGGTACAGCGAGTCGGCGGTCTTGTGCTGTTTGCCGAGATCGATCATGCGTTGGCGGGTCGCAGCCCCGTCCTGGGCCCGCAGCGTATTAACCAACAGGGCCGTGCTGCCGACGAGCAGGACGGTCGATACGATGGACGTAAGCCTCATGTCGCGGAAGGATACACCTGGCGGATCGGTTCGCGTAGACTGGTTGGCAATGCCTCACAAGCTGCGTCGCCGGTGCCGGGAGATGGTGTGCGTCGCGGCGGTTCTGGTCGTCTCGGTGGCTGGCGCGGTGCAGCCGCTGATCGCCCAGGAGGCGCAACGGTCCATGCTCGACGCCGACCTCGGGGCCATGGGCAAACATCGCCCGGGCTACCAGTTCTGGCGGCAGATTTTCTCGATCGGCGACGGCTCGATTGCGTTCGGCAGCGGCACCGACGGCAGGCTGCTCGCGGTGTTCCCGTCACGAGGGGACTGGGCCAACGGCGAATGGAAGGAGTCGGGCCTGGCAACCCTGGCGGACATGGGATCGCTGCCGTCCGCGCTCGACGATCGCCGCACCCGGATGGCCGAGTGGCTCGAGCCGGTGGTCGGTCCGGTACTGCACAACCCGACGCGCGGCGATTTCCTGCTTCCGAACGCGCGCCGCTACGGGCGCTTCCTTGGCGAGTGGGCCGCCATCTACGAGCGGTTCGGAGTGCCCGGTGAGCTGGGCCTGTCACAGGCGCTCATCGAGTCAGGCCTGGCCGGCGACCGCCGATCGGAAGCACGCGCCGTCGGTTTCTGCCAGTGGCTGCAGACGAACTGGAAGCGGCTCAACAAGCTGGCGCCGGAAGTCATCGAAGCCAACAACCAGACCACGCAGGCGCCGTATTGCGCGGCCTATCTCGCGGTGCTCGCCACGAAGTACGGGTCGTACATCCCTGCGCTGTCGGACCATCACAGCGGCGGCGTCAACGTCGGCCGCGTCCTCATCAACGGCGAACGCCTGGGCGGAACGACGACCCGCGAGCAGTACCTGCTCGGCTCGAAGCTCGTGCGCGACCTGCGTCGCATCGATCTCTATGGATTCCGCGACCTGTACCGGACGTACGGACCGCGCTCGTTTCTCTACTCGGAGATGGTGTTCGGCAACATGGCGACGATCACCGAGCTGATGGCGTCCACGACGCAGATGCCGATTTACGCGATGCGCACCTCGCGCACGTACAAACTCTCCGAAGTCGCGAAGGAAGCCGGACTCTCGCAGGACGAGGTCCGTCGTTACAATCCGGCGCTCGTGAAGCGCGTCCCGGCGCACGCGGATATCTATCTGCCGCGGTACGTGAAACGGTTCGGGCCGGACGTCACTTTCTGGCACCGGCCGGCGAATGCGGCATTCAGTGCTGCGCTCAACGACTTCCTCGCCCTCGACGCCTCGCCGGAGCAGTGGGACGACGGGACGCTCGTCCCGGCGCTGCGCCGGTTCGAGAAGCGGTTCCGTGACTCGAAGTCGGAAGAGGGCAGCGTCATGGCAACGGTGCTGGCGTTCGCCATTGACGATGCGCTCACGAGCGGCCGGCGCGAGATCCTGGCGGCGTTCCGGTCCGACGAGGACGTGCGCCAGCTGTTCGATCGCGGCCTGCTGCAGCGGGTGAGCGCGAACCTGACGCTGCTTGCCTGCACCCCCGAGACGGCGGCCAAGGATCCCGACCGTTCTTCCTGCTGATTCGTCCAAGAACCACAACGAGCAGGAATCCCTTTTAACCACGAAGAGCACGAAGAACACGAAGAACGAAAGATCAAATCTTTGTGATCTTCGTGAACTTCGTGGTTTAACTTGAGGTGAATGTCTGTCCCTGTTGATCTCGAGCGCCGGACGCTGATTGAGCGTCTCCGGGACGCGACCGAGCTGCTCGAATCGATAGCCGCCGATCGCACGGTGCTCGCGGGCGTGCCCGACGAGCAGCGGGCCCGGCTGCTGCAGGCCGTCGCGCTCGTCTACCATCCCGACCGCGTTGAACGCCGGCGGATGGCGAAGATCACTGCCAAGCAGCGCAGGGCCGCGCGTGTCAGGGACACCGAGCAGACACGGTTCGACACCGGCATCCGGCAGCTGCGGCGCAGGCCGGTCTACCACAGCCCGAACGTCTTCCCGCCGGAGTCCTTCGAGCCACGCGATGTGCACGAGCCGTTGGACTCGGATCGCGGTGGGGCGGGTCCCGCCGCAGCCGAAGCCCAACACTGCTACGTCTGCAAGCAGCACTACACGGTCATCCATCACTTCTACGATCAGCTTTGTCCCGACTGCGCGGCGTTCAACTTCAACAAGCGCACCGAGCTGGCGGACCTGCGCGGCCGTGTCGCCCTGGTCACCGGCGGACGCGTCAAGATCGGCTACCAGGCGGTGCTCAAGCTGCTCCGCGCCGGCGCGCACGTCATCGTCACGACGCGCTTTCCGCGCGACTCCGCGCAGCGCTACGCGCGCGAGGCCGACTTCGAGGCGTGGGCGGACCGGCTCGAGATCTTCGGGCTCGATCTGCGGCACACGCCGAGCGTCGAGGCGTTCTGCCGCGAGCTGCTGTCCACACGCACGCGTCTCGACTTCATCGTGAACAACGCGTGCCAGACCGTGCGACGGCCGCCGGACTTCTATCGGCACATGATGGACGGGGAGACGGCGGCGCTGCGGTCGATGCCCGATCATGTGCGAAAGCTGGTCGGCGCCTACGAAGGCCTGCGCGGGTACTCACTCCTTCCCGAGGCACCCCATGAAGGGGCGCCCTACGAGGAGGCGCCCGGCGACAGCCGGCTGCGGGACCGCAGGGCGTCTCTTCATGAAGCGCCGAACGTTGCGGGATTGACGCACGCGGCGCAGCTCTCGCAGATTCCGCTGCTGCCGGAGGAGCTGCTCGCGCAGAAGGATCTCTTCCCGGAGGGCAGGCTCGATCAGGATCTGCAGCAGATCGACCTGCGGGAGCGCAACTCGTGGCGCCTGCTGCTCGCCGAGGTGCCGTCAGTGGAGCTTCTCGAGGTGCACCTGGTGAACGCCATCGCGCCCTTCGTTATCAACGCCCGCCTCAAGCCGCTGATGCTGAAGACCCCCGAGCGCGACAAGCACATCGTCAACGTCTCGGCCGTGGAGGGGCAGTTCTACCGCAACTTCAAGACGACCCGGCATCCGCACACGAACATGGCGAAGGCCGCGCTGAACATGATGACGCGCACGGCGGCGGCGGATTACCACCAGGGCGGCATCCACATGAACAGTGTGGACACGGGCTGGGTGACCGACGAAGATCCCGTCGAGATCGCCGTACGAAAGACGGCAGAGCAGCGCTTCCATCCGCCGCTCGACATCGTGGACGGCGCGGCGCGGATCGTGGACCCGATCATCAGCGGGTTCAACACCGGTACGCACGTGTGGGGACAGTTTCTCAAGGACTACAAGTCCACAGATTGGTGAGCGTTATGAGCTGCAGATCAATTCTCAACTCCCGACTTCCAACTCCCAATGGAACGCTCAGGGCACTCCGTGTTTTGGGAGTTGGGCGTTGGAGGTTGGGAGTGTGTACCCTCCTCGTCGTCTGCGCCGTCGTGAGCTTGCCGGCGCAGCGACGTGTCCAGTCAACGCAGGAAATTCTCGAACAGCTCGAGCACGACTGGAATGAAGCGCTCCAGCGCAACGACGTCGCCTTCGTGGACAGTGTGCTCGCGCCCGAATTCGTCTCTACCTACGACAATGGCAGCCGTGGTGACCGCGCGCGCGAGCTGCAGCTGGTCAAGGAATTCAATGCGCAGGTCGACTCCTGGACGATCGGGGAGTTCACCGTGAAGGTCTTCGGCCAGACCGCCATTGTCTGGTTCACGCAGCGGATGGTCGGTCCCGTGCAGGGGAAGCCCGTTGAGATCGTTACCCGCTACATGGACGTCTTCGTGAACCGCGACGGCAAATGGCTCTGCGTCGGAAGCCAGAGCACGCGGGTCGCCGGGAAATGATCGAACGACTATCTCGGGTTATCGTGGCTCGATAGATCCTGCATGTGCGCCAGGCTGCGATCCTCGCAGCGCGCCGATTCCTCAAGTTCCTGATCGGTCAGCTTCATCGTTCGCGCCGGCACCGCCCACGGCTCCGCGAGCACGGCTGGATCGTGCGCCGTCGCCGTCCACTCAATCGTGTCGCCCACGCGGCGCAGCCGCTCGATCACCTTCAGATCCTGCGTGTGGAAGGCGCCGTCATCAGTGAGCCACGTGTCTTCATTGAAGTTGACGGTTTCGACGACGAGCGTGTCACCGTCCCAGCGGCCGATTGAATCACCAAAATAGCTCGGCGGCAGGTCCTTGCGATGCGCGCGGCCGTCAATCGGGATGATGCGAAAGAACGCGCCGTTCACGTCGTCGTAAAGGAACAGGATCTCGCGTCGTGTCTGGACGATCTTTCCGGGCGGCCCGATGCGCGGCACCCCTGGAGGCTGGCAGCGGAGGATCGAGTCCTCCTTCACCTGGTTCGCGTCGAGCGTCTTCACCTTCGCCTGGAACTCGGGCTTGTACCGTGGGCGGGCCGGCGTGGCTGCCGGCGCTCCGCCAGCGCGGCCCGCTCCCGCTCCCGCACCTCTCGCCGCGCCGCCTGCCGGCGGACAGCCGGAGACGCAGAGCGAGCCTCCCCCAAGCTGCTGCGGCTGGACGAATCCGATGGCGATGTCGTTGTAACCGGTGTCCCACGTGCCGTTGAGATCTGGACGGCCATCGAGGCGTGGTGCTCCCTTCGCCGCCGAAGACGCGTTCTGCGCCTGCATCGTGGTCAACGACCCCGCAAGCGCAACGGCCAGCGCCGCCGCGAGTAGGTATCTGCTCACGTGGACCTCCATCGACCGCTAGTTTCTGTCTGCGGACAGTTGGACGAACCGGCCGTCCGCATAGGTGATGCGGAGGACCCAGGCGGACTTCCTGGCATCACGCGCCGGGTGACCGGTGACCGTGACGGTCTCACCCTGCTTGCCTGCCAGCAGCTCTTTCGTCAGCTTGGCCTTGCGCGCCATCGCCGTCGGCACCGTTTCGAGCGCCCATTGGCCCGAGGCGCCGGATTCGTCCTTGCCGTCCACGATGACGTAGATGTGTGGATTGACCCAGTCGATCCGGCTGATGACGCCGGTGATCGTCACCTTCTTCGTAGTGTCGAACTGGCCGGAGACGGAATGATGGGTGAACGCCACCGTGCCGGCCGCGAGCAGTGCCGTGGTGAGCACCAGGGTTCGAACCGCCTGTCTCATTGCTTTCTCCTCGACCTGGCGGGAACTATAGCACCGCGTGTTCCTGGCTCGCGAGGAGCAGCTCGCCGCTAGGGCCTGGCGAAGGACGTCTCGTCGATATCGACGTTGTGCTTCACGTCGGTGACGACGGCGGAGACCGTCTGCAGGCTGTTGATGGATTTCACGGAGAAGGGAACCTTCACGCCGTCCACCGTGCGGAAGTCGCCGTACTCTGTCACCTGTTCGAGGGGTCCGGCTGGCGGGGCATCGATCGTCGTGGACGTCTTGACCAGCATGAACGTCTCGGCGTCCACCCATGCGCGGACGTGCGGGCCGGTCTGCGGCGTCAGCTCCAGCATGTACGCGGGCCGGCCTGCCACCGAGTCCTTGCCGGTGAGAGCGATGGTGATGCCTCGTGCCTTGTAGTCGAGCCAGACGGTCGGGAATCCGTTGTTCTTGAGCACGTCCAGCTGCGAGCCGGTAATGTCCCGGTTGCCGTTCATCGTGTCGATGACGTAGCCGGTCGTCCCGTCGAAGCGCTGGTCGCTGATGATCTTTCCGGCGCCGAGCGAGGTGAGATCGAGCGTGATGAGCGTGCGGCTCTTGTTCGGCGCCTTGGCGAAAGCCTCGACCGTACCAGAGACCGGTCCGACAGCTGTCGTCAACGTCACAGTGCCGGTCGAGACGCGCGTGCGGATCCGGCCGAGCGCGTCGCGGCCGCCCATTGCCGCCAGGTGCTTTTCCACAATCTCATCGGCTGTCTGTGCGGTCGCAACGTTCACCGAGGCAACGAGCAGGGCGGCGATCAGTCCGGTGAGTTTCATCACGTCCCCTTTCGACTCTGATCCAGCCGTTTTGGTTCCCTTGTGGTACAACTTCGCCGCATGAGGTCACGATTCCCCGTGCTGGCGGTGGCGGTCTGCCTGATGGCGGCGTTCCACGTTGCGCCGCCGGCCGCGCAGGACCACGGCGAGGGCTCGCCAGAAGCCGGCGCACGAGTGTACTTCGCTCAGTGCGCTGGATGTCACGGTACGAATGGCGACACGATTTCGGGGATCGACCTCCGCCGTCAGCAATTCCGACGCGTCTCGTCTAACGAGGAGCTGGCCCGGGCGATCACGAACGGCGTGCCCGGCACTGGCATGCCACCGACGCCGCTGCAGGCGGCAGAGGTGGCCAACGTAATTGCCTTCATCCGCGCGGGATTCGATCCCAGTGCGCGACCGGTCAAGATCGGCAACCCGGTGCCAGGCAAAGCCATCGTCGAGGGTACGGGCGCGTGCCTGACATGCCATCGCATCAACGGCAAGGGCTCGCGGGTCGCGCCAGATCTGTCCGACGTTGGAGCGGCACGCACGGCCGACGGCCTGTACCGCTCGATCACGGACCCGACGTCCGGCATGATGCCGATCAACAGGCCTGTGCTGATCACCATGAAGGATGGCCGGACCATCGCCGGCCGGCGTCTCAACGAAGACACCTACACCGTGCAGTTGATCGACGACAAGGAACGGCTGCACTCGCTCGCCAAGAGCGACATGAAGGCGTATGTCGTCGAAACAAAATCGCCGATGCCGTCCTACAGCGGGAAGTTGACGGACGATGAGATCGCCAACGTGATCGCCTACCTGATTACGCTGAGAGGACAGTAACGTGCGACACCTGATCGCCTTTGCCTCCTTCGTCGTCGTGTTCGGCTCACTCGTCAACGGGCAGGTGACGCCCGATCGGCTCGTGCGTGCCGCGGCCGAGCCGCAGAACTGGCTGACCTACTCCGGCGGCTACTTCTCGCAGCGGCACAGCGCACTCAACCAGATTCAGCGATCGAACGCGAAGAACCTCGAGCTGAAGTGGATTCTGCCCAACCAGGTGTTCGGCGCCTGGCAGTCCACGCCGCTTGTCGTCGACGGCGTCATGTACGTGACGCAGCGTCCGAACGACGTACTCGCGCTCGACGCGAAGACGGGCCGCGTCTTCTGGCTCTTCCGGCACACGCCGTCGCCCGACGCGCGTGTCTGCTGCGGGTCGAACAATCGAGGCGTCGCGATTCTCGGCGACACGCTGTACCTCGGCACGCTCGACGCCCGGCTCATCGCGATCGATGCGAAGACGGGTAAGGCGATCTGGAACGTGCCGGTTGGCGATCCGAAGCTCGGCTACTCGATCACCATGGCGCCGCTCGTGGTGAAGGACAAGGTGCTCGTCGGCAGCGGCGGAGGTGAGTACGGGATCCGGGGCTTCGTGGCGGCCTACGACGCGGCCACCGGCAAAGAGGTCTGGCGCTTCCACACGATCCCCGCGCCGGGTGAGCCGGGGAGCGAGACCTGGAAGAACGATGGGTGGAAGAACGGCGGCGGATCGATCTGGCTGACACCGTCATACGATCCGGACCTGAACCTCACCTACTGGGGTGTCGGCAATCCCGGGCCCGACTGGAATCCCGATCAGCGTCCCGGCGACAACCTCTACACCGAGTCGGTGATTGCCGTTGACGCCGACACGGGCAAGCTGCGCTGGCACTACCAGTTCACGCCGAACGACGGTTACGACTACGACTCGGTGCAGATTGCCGTGCTCGCCGACATCAACTGGCGGGGTGCGCCGACGAAGACGATGTTGTGGGCCAATCGCAACGGGAACTTCTACGTCCTCGATCGAACAAATGGAAAGTTCCTGGCGGCGACGCCGTTCGTGAAGGTCAACTGGATGAGCCTGTTCGAGTCCGGCGGCCGTCCCATTCAGACGCCGCAACCCGTGGGCGAGCCGACATGGCCAGGCAACCAGGGCGGCACCAATTGGTACTCGCCGTCGTTCAGCCCGCGGACGGGGCTGTTCTACGTGACGGCGTGGGAAGGCTACGCGACGATCTATCGCAAGGAGCAGGTCGAGTACGTGCCGGGCCGCGTGTTCGGCGGCGGCGGTGGACGTCAGCTTCTGCCGGTGCCCGGCGCGCCTGGTGTGCGCATCGGCCGCACGACGCCCATCAACAACTGGACCGACGCCGCGGGCCATTCGTCGGTCATCGCCATCGATCCCAGGACCGGCGCGCACATGTGGAAGTTCGAGCAGTTCGACATGAGCGACAGCGGCATCCTGACGACCGCTGGCGACGTGCTGTTTACCGGAGGGCGCGAAGGATATTTCTACGCGCTCGATGCCGTCACCGGCGCGGTGCTGTGGAAGGCGAGCCTTGGCGGCCAGATCGCCAACGGGCCGATCACCTACATGGTGGACAAGCAGCAGTACGTGACGACGATCTCCGGCAACTCACTCGTGACGTTTGGCTTGAGAGATTGATAACTCCCAACTACCAATCACCCTTTCACCAGGTAGCCCTTCTTCTTCAGGTAGTCGCGCACGCGATCGCGCAGGTCGCCCTGCAGCTCGACGCTGTCCTCGGCGGCTGACCCGCCGGTGCCGCACACGCGCTTGAGCTCCTGCGCGAGATCCTTGAGGAAGGCCGCATTGCGCGGCAGCCCGTAGACGACGGTCACCGTCTTGCCGCCGCGGCCGGATTTTTCCATCCGCAGTTTGGCCGTCAGCTTTGCGGGAACCGGTTCCTCGCGCGCAAACTGGCTGCTGCACTTGCAATCGTCGGCTGGCCACCCGCAGGTCGGGCAGATTCGTCCTGCACCGCTTGAATACACGGTGCGCGCGTTCCTGTCGTTCATCCTCCCCAGCTTAACGTGTCCCTCACTCGCCAGGCCGTGGCGACGAGGTCACCGGGATGCGGACCTCGATCGGCCGATGCGCCTCGATCGGGACCGGCTGTGCGGCGCGAATGTCGATTGGCCGGAACCGCGCCTCGCTGCTCACCGCCTGGCCGAGTACGGCCACCGGCACGAACGCGTCGCGATCGCGCAGGTCGACGTTCCGGAGCGCGACTGGCAACGCATAGTCGCGTGGAAGTTCCACCCCGGTGACAATGACCGGCATTGCCTTTTGCTGTGCCGACACCGGCACTCCAGAATGATTCATGGCGATCCAGCCAAGTTCGATCTCGATAATCGTCAGCACTGCGTGCAGATACCGGTTCATCAGCTCCTCCTGTATGCTTCGTGTCGTTCGAGCACGTCCAGATAGGCTTATGACCATGCGCACCCTGATTCTGGTTCTTGCGTTGGCGGCCGCGGTGGACGCATCC
>Ga0310890_10000776_pt1 | contig 11138 bp, 9 predicted proteins | sample T20D3metaG_FD_203751 | JGI IMG/M metagenome (GOLD analysis project Ga0310890, IMG submission 203751) | Lab incubated soil microbial communities from West Virginia University Organic Research Farm, Morgantown, WV, United States - T20D3 | ecosystem: Environmental > Terrestrial > Soil >... | reverse complement strand
CAACATCAACAACATCAAATCCAATATCAGTTGCCAATTCCCCTACGACTTTTTTGGAAGGAGTATCATCACCGCAGATGAAAAGATCCGCTCTATCGGAACCAAATATCAAATTATCTAATGTCTTGGCTCCAATCGTATTAAAGGCCTTTACAACTTTAGCGCCTTTTGCCAAATCTGCAATCCTTTCAGCTACTGAAGTATCCTCCAGAGCGAGTTGCTTTAAGTCCGGGGTTAGAGGGTTAGTAGGATCAATCACTATCTTACCGGACAAGTTCCCTGATTTACGTATTGTTTCCTCAACGGAGGTCCATGGTATAGCAAAAAGAATGACATTTCCAAATGCCGCAGCTTCATTGATATCTCCGAATCTTAAGCTTTTATCGCTCTGAGCAAGTCTTTGAACACTCTGAGATTGAAGATTACGGACCCCGAACATGACTTCATGCTTTCTCTGTCTCCAACTTTTCCCGAGTGTTCCACCTACATCTCCTGCGCCAATGATTCCTATTTTCATGACTCATTATAACGTGACTGATATTTTAAAAGATATGAGCTCAAAATTGGGAAATTTAGTAAAATTTATCATACGAATACATGTTTCCGCTTTCTAGCTAAATGAGAATATTTCATGTTTCAGGAAAGTTAGTAGTTTGCCGCAATTGTATTTAACGCAGATCCAATTATCCTCAAAGAAAGGGTTACATCATAACAGCAAACTTTCTATTGAACGAAGGTATATTCATAATTGATAATAGCATTGGATATGTCAGTAACTTGTTCAAGCTGCGGCAAAAAGCTGCAGGATTATCCCACATATTGTTATATGTGTGACGACTATTTTTGTTCCGAACAATGCCACATGAACAAGCATAATAAACAATGGCAAAAATTTTGATTCCTTGGCGTATAATTGGTAAGCAACTTAAATCTTATGTTTGAAATGATCTATAAGACTAGCAATTTGACCACGGTACGTTAATGTGCATGTTTGAAAAATTTAGACCTTTATTTAACTTATTAATTGTGAAATAAATAATTAAATAAAAGATTAAGCTTAATTTACCTTATGTGGTAACATTCTATGCGAATCAATATGGGGTTACCATCCCAAAGCTTTTGCAGATTTGGCGGCTGCATCATCCAATGCTTGCTTAGGCTCTTTCATACCGGAGTACACTTCATCCAATGCTTGTCTTATGTGATCGGCTATTTGAGGATACTCTGGAATATTGGGCCTAGCATGTCCGATGTTTATCATATCGATTAATTGGTCATAATACGGAATTGTCTTATTTGCTTCTAGCACGTAAGCATTTTCTCCTATGGATATCTGTGTTGGAAGATTAGCGTGTGACACTATATACGGCGCAAGAATGTCAGGCTCCAAAATTATTGTGATTAGCTCCCATGCAAGATCCTTGTGATTTGAAGTTTCTGGAATACTTAATTCCCAACCACCCATTAGAGATGAACTATTATAGCTTAGATCGGGTACAGGGAACATCGGTAAAAATCCAATTCTTTCTTCGAATTCTCGTTTTTGCTCAGTTGTATTCAAATGGACATGATGTTGTAAAGCTTCAAGCATAACGGCAAACTTCCTGTCAAGAAACTCGTTGCCCCAAAAATGGTTTTTCTGCGGCTTCACTCCTGCATCGATCTGGGATTTGATGAATTCCATTGCTCTTACGCCTTCAGTGCCATTATAACTTGGGAAGAAGTAGGTTCCTTCGATCGGGTGCCCTGTCTTCATAGCCAATATATTTCCTCCTTGCATCCATAAATAAGGATAAAATTCAATGTCAGGAGAATGACTTGCTCCGACAAGATGCACTCCCTCTATTCCTTCCGGTCTTAGTACAGAGTTTAGTTTCTTTGCAGCTTCAGTATATCCGTCCCACGTTCTCAAAGAGTTTGGGTCTACTCCTGCTTTAGCCAACATATCTTTCCAGTACCATAAACCCCTGATATCGGTCCATGCCCAGATTGCATATATCGTGTCCTTGTAAAAACCTCCATCCCAGCTCTCTTCGTACCAATCGTTTTGCCTTTCCCAGCCTTTCGTATAATTAGTAAGATTAGTTAAAAATCCCCTTTCTGCAAATTCACCAAGCCAAATCTGGTCAAGGGTTACTAGATCAATTTCCGTTTGGTTCTCGGCTGCTGACAAAAGCTTCTCCCTCATTTCATTATATGGATATGTCGTATAGTTCAACTTAATATTCAAATCTGGATGTCTGTGTCTTAGCTCTTGAAGGGATGGTAGAATCAAAGATTTCCACCTTTCCGGGTCTCCTTGATCTTCAAGCAATGCAGAAAGCATGACCTCCTGCTTCTGAGCTGATAATCTAGTAAAATTAGGAGGTATTACAATAGCAATTAATGAGAGAATTACTAAAAGTGACGTAACTGTATTTGATTTGTACACAAACTATGATAATTTTTGAAGTGTTTAAATTTTTCTAATTATCTTTAGTACTGCGTTTTATGATGCTTGTAATCCAGCAATATTCTGGTATTTTCTTGAAACCGCTCTTGCAAGAGTTAGTCTGTCGTAATGCCAAATGGACAATCAACCGGTCAATAAGTTAAAGTAAACACACATGTTTGTTTTGCAAGATCCTCCAAAAGGAAACTAAGGGAAAAATTGGCGCGCATACATTTAAGTTTGTTTTAAGCCGATATTCTATTTCCGCCTGCTTTTGCTATGCCTTTAGAAATAAAGTGCAAGACTTACCTGGTCGTATCAAATTTCCATATTTTATTCATATCTGATTAAAGTGTTGTCACAGACCGTTGATCGCAAAAAGGCTGAATCAAATAACTCTCGACATAAGATATAGTTATAAATATGAGTAAAGCTACATTTCTTTAGTAACCTTATATCGTAGTTCTTACTGGAACATTTAAAATACTAGCATGGAATAATTTGCATCATTACTATTCAACGAGAATTAGGTTATAATCCAACTTCGTGCTGATTAATTCAGATTAATTCTTAACTTCATACTGTGACGATACGAAATTTCAGAATTCGTCCATCCGTTTCCTAGCCATCTAGAAATACGACCCAAATTTAACTCAATTCATAATATTAGAATTTTCTAAGTCAACTACTAGGCATAAATGTTCTTATATAATTATAGCAATTACTGCTCAATAGTAAGCATCTTCTGCCATTACAAAACATTTACGAGGTGTTCTGAATAATGTCAATAAATTACAGAAACAAGATATTCAAACTCGTATTAGCAGACGTTTCAATACAGTATCTATGTTGAAAAAATCCTTTATTAAAATCAATGGGATTCGTTAGAATATAGTAGGTTATAAGGAAATTTCATATACCAGAGAGGATTCATAATAAAGAATGGCAGAGAGCCTTGGTTCATTTTCATTTGATGTTACAAAGAGGATTCTATGCACATTATTCAATGACGGCTCAATAAAAAAGACTTCCTTAGCCACAAAAACTCGCTTAAATTACAATGTATGCCTAAGGTACATCCAGATGCTGAAAGTTCTTAATTGGTTAGAGGTTGGCTCTGAGGTTTCAATAACGGAAACCGGAATGACTGTTATGAAGAGGTTATTAAATCAACCATCCTCTGACATTCAGAATATATCATTATACCATATCGATTCAAACTCTTTTTCAGAATCAAGTAATACGTTACACGAAGCTTCAACTCAGAACCTAAGAATTATGGTTGTTGACGATGAACCAGATGTACTACTAACCTACGAATCCTTTTTGTCCTTGACAGGATTCAATGTGCGTACTTTTCAAGAACCTTATACGGCACTGACAGAATTCACTTCAAACCCGAGGCTTTATGATCTCATTATATTGGATATAAGGATGGAAAATCTCAACGGGCTTCAATTATATCAATGTATGAAAGCAATTAATCCAACTTCTAAGATTTTGTTTGCTTCGGCTCTTGATGCTGCAAAAGAATTAACTAGTATCCTTCCAGATATACAATCTCAGGAAATTATAAAGAAGCCTGTCGACAGAGAGAATTTTATCAAGACTGTTAGAATTGCTCTCGGTGTATAATTTCCATATACGGAATATGTGAATCTGTTTTGATCAATCTCTTTCTATCTCTTTATTTCGATTACTGTCATTAATAATTTGTGTGATAGGCTGACAGAATAATCACTGGGATGAGTAATCGCAATAAATGTGTTCTAATCTAATCGTCTAGATTAAATTAAAATAATATAGACAGGGCAATTAAGATTATTCTCTGATCAGTATTTGAAAAGTAAGCATTGTTTAAGAATAATAAAGGATTTAAAAATGGACAATGGATACCTGCATTAGAAAGACAGGAATCGGCAATTTGTCCTATCGTAGTAATCACCTGCATAATCTAGGAGGAAATAAGACAACCAATTATGACAAACTAGGTTCTGAGCCCTTAAACTCATTAGCTTCTCTAGGGGAACAAGAAAATACCGATAGAATCCCATTTACAGATGAATCCGAGAGAGTCTGCGTGAGTGTAATTGATATTATAGGTTCCACGGGTATAGTATCAACGATAGGAAAATCTAAAGACATTAGGACGTTTTACGGGATATTTCTTAACAAAATTTCAAATATTCTCAAAAAATATCGGGCCAATATAATCAAAACTGTCGGCGATGGAATAATATCCTATTTTCCGGATACGATAGATATTACTAACATGCGGGTTTTTGAAAATGTTCTAGAATGCTGCTTTGCTCAGATAGACGATCGGTTTGCTATCAATTCAATGTTAATGGAGCAACGATTACCAACAATCACATATAGGGTAAGTGTTGATTTTGGAAAAGTAGAGATAACTCGACTCGATGGATCTGATAGTGAGGATCTATTTGGATCAACAATAAATCTATGCTCTAAAATGAATATATACGCACAACCTAATAGTATTGTAGTAGGGAACGATCTTTATCGAGTAATACGATCATTCAAGGAGCTTAATGATACATATGCATTTCACGAAATGGATAGTTATTATTGCGGGGCTGGAAAGTACTCTTACCCTCTTTATTCGCTGTCAAGAATGAAGCAGACAAACATAGCACCTATAAATCCTCTAAACTCCACATTGCATGAAATAAAAAAATATGTGATTAATGGGGTTAGGTCACGAATTCCAAAAATTTTACTCATAGACGATGAATTAGATGATTTATTCGTGTTAGAAAAATTTCTAATCAATGCGGGATTCGAAGTTAAATCATTCTCAAGTCCCAGGGAAGCACTCAGACATTATGCAAATGGAGATCCATTGTCTTACGACTTGGTGATTAGTGATATAAGAATGCCAGAAATCAACGGATTTCAGCTCTATCACAAATTAAAAACCATAAATGGCAATGTGAAGATAATCTTTGCCACCTGCCTAGAAATAATCGAAGAAATCTCGACATTGCTTCCTGAATTCAAACAGGAACAACTAATTCAAAAGCCCGTAGAGAAAGAAAAATTCATCGAATTTGTTAAAAAAAATATGAGTAAATAGTTTTATCATGAAATTGGGTCTCAAGAATAAATAAGACAGGAGGAAAAGTATGGTGTCATTTGAAAATTTACTGATAGGTATTTCAAAGGGCTTCTGTACTGCTCAAGATGATAAAATTGTCAACGCTATGGCGCTGACGAGTACCAATCTACAAAGTTCAACATTTCTTGGCAATTTTTATTTTGGCGACTGCTTATCTGAAGGAAACATAAGAAGCGGAGGAAAAGGAAATTAGTAACATACTTTATTAATAGAAATGTAACTACATGCTTTTATCATTACCACGGATTTATAAGATTGGAATTATCTCTGTAATTTCAATCGTCATATTTTCATTTGCTTTATTTTATTACACCCAGACTTTAACAGAGAATAATATTAGAAGTAGTCTGTTGGCAGAACAGGTTGATAGACAACGAGATGCCTCAAGAAGTCTTTCACAACATATAGGTTCAGACCTTTCATTGGTTATGACGGTTCTTGACGGTTTGACAACTTCGGCTTATATCCAGGGTGGGGATATATATTCAGAAAAAACAAATCACTTGATACATGAAAAGTTCAATTTAATAGATGATATAATAGACAAAATTTTTGTATTGGACAAAAATGATGTTGTAACTACAAGTTTATCACAATTAGGTACAGATCAATACCTTGGTGCAGATTTTTCACAGAGAGTATGGGTAAAGGAGGCTAAAAGAGATCTAGAACCAGTGTTTTCTAAAGGTTTTGAGAGGCAAGGAATTTACACGATCTATATTGCTGTTCCTATTATAAATAGGGATGATAATCGATACATGGGATTAGTAAGTGCAGCAATACCAACTGAAAAATTTTTTGCGAGATATGGAAATGTTCATGATATCAACTCCCAATTTTTGGTCATATTTGATAAGGATGGAACGATGCTTGCTGTTGGTGCTGATAGGGCCCTAGTCGGAAGGAACTTTTTTGGTACAATAGCGCAGAATTTCATTGGTCACAACGAGATTCTGAATAACCTAACGCGAACTCTTCTCAAAGGGAATTCTACTTTTGGCATGTATGATTATGGAAAATCAGAAAGGGTGAATACTGGACAACCCATTTTGGTACAGAACGAGCCGACATATTTTCTTGAAATAGTAACACCAACTAAGACAATATTTTCCAAGATATCGGATACATTATTCACAGAAAGACTAAAGGGTTATTCATTACTAATAGCGGTTTTTGCATCTGTTGGATTGTTAATAATATTTCTACTTAAATGGAACAATACAATGGAAAAAGAGGTTATCAAAAGAACTAATGACCTGAACAAGACAAATATCCAATTAGGTATCGTGTCCAAGAAGCTAAAAACATCTAACCTTTCATTACAGAATGCTAACGAACAATTAAAGCAACATGACAAGATACAGAAAGAGTTTATAAATATGGCTGCTCACGAACTGCGTACTCCCATCCAACCTATCCTTGGACTTACTGATGTTTTACGCGATTACGTGTCCGACTCACATCAATCCAAGTTACTTGATGTTATAATGAGAAATGCAAAAAGACTCCAAAGATTATCTTGTGACATATTAGACGTTTCCAAAATTGAGAGCAGTTTATTGAGGCTTTCCAAATCTCCAATTGATCTCAATGAGAAGATTAAAACTGTGATAAATGATATTGAAAATGGTTATAATGAAGGAAACAATAGTAATATTAAGATAATTTTTGAACCCAAAGAAACAATTACGATATACGCCGATAAAGACAGAATTTATCAAGTACTTTCCAATCTGCTGAATAATGCAATACACTTTACTAAAAATGGAACAGTGACCATAAATACCAGCATAGTCAACGTTAGTAATAATGGTAATAATGATAAGGAGGCAGTTGTTACTATAATAGATACAGGCAGCGGTATAACTCCAGAAACAATGCAAAAACTTTTCTCAAAGTTCGTCACTACATCTAGTCACGGTACAGGCTTAGGACTTTTTATTTCGAAAGGGATAATAGAGGCACATGGAGGAAGAATATGGGCAGAGAATAACTCAAATGGAGTAGGTTCAAGTTTTTCATTTAGCTTGCCATTTACATAGTATTTATTATCTAAGCAAAACCATCCTGTAAAAATATCTGTACTAGATTAGTCTTCAAACTAACCAAGTGATAGTGGGCTCAGAATGTTTTTTGTGATGATATAGAACGACCGAAACTTGCGGATGATAGTTACGTGAGCATAATCAGTAAATTCAAATTAAATGGATTTCTGTGTCTAAAATTCTAGTTTAATATTGGATGTTACTACAGTAAGGTCTTGGATTTAACAGGGGGTAGTTACCTTTAATTAGATATCTTAAATGAAATATTTGTTATCTTCGACTAGGAACTAATCTGGACAAAGTGCTGAGCCTAAGCATTTATTAGGTAAACTGGCAATACCACCCGTATTTTCGCTTTCAGATGGTAAACTTGTTTCTGTATCTATTCCTGTTGAATTTCCACTGATATCTTTTTCATCACCTGTCGAATTGGTGATGATTCCCATCGTACTTGAGTTTGACATGTTTTGTGCGTTCACATAATTAAGCTCCGTATATCCTAGAATAGATATCGACCCTGACAAAATGGTAACAAACAAAAAAGTCAGCTTATCTTGTCTACATTTAACAAGCTTTTCAAAGGTCCTAAACACTCCATATCTTCGATAAACTAGTATTTAAGTAGATTTATACAGAACTCTTTACTGCAAGATTATTACATAAGATATTCATAGTTTGTCTATAATTAATTTAGATAATTATCAAGTTAGATATATGCTTGGTATTATTTTAGTCCTACTTTCGTCAATGGACCTTTCCCTGTTCTAGTATTCGTAATCTAAATCATTTCCAGAATTTTATTTTTCTTCTCTCTGTATCTTATCTGGGAACCAATCTTTTATTTCTGATATATCCAATTTTTCAAGTGACTTTTAGCTGAATAATGATTCCGGCCAGTAAGGACCAGGTTCAGTGAAGTTTTATGAATTTACTAACAAGGAGCAAATACTTGCATGCGCCGATTACCCCTATCTACTACGTACACGTTTCCTGATGAGTCAATATTGATGTGTTCGGGTTTTGATAACTCACCATCACCATTTCCTTTGGTCCCAATGGTAGTCACGAAGTTACCATCGGTGTCAAAGACCTGAATTCTGGGATTGAGAGCCCCATCAACCATATTTATCATATCTTGTTTATTGTAAATTTCAAAATGTTCTAAAAAAGGTGTAAATTGTCTGGGACCTTTTCCTTCAGACCCCCATTGTTTTACATTGTTTTACAAATGTTCCATTTTCAAGAAATTTCTGAATCCGTGGATTCTCTAATTCATTTACATAAACGTTTCCTTCGGAGTCGACGCCAATTCCATGAGGATAATTAAATTTGCCATTTTCGTTACTCTCTTCGCCAACATAACCCCATTCCAACAATAGTTACTGAGGCTAGTATTGCCATTACGATATAAATGGACTTCATGTTTCCCTTAGAAAGGAATATCTATTAAGTCTTTTATTATCTTATATAATCTGTAATCTGATATAGTCCATGTTTATTGCTGTTAGCAGATACTGATCGGATAATAAGTGCTTGAGTTTAATACATTACTCTACATAATTTTCATCTACATCTAAAGTTGGTTTGAAAGAATGGAGTGTACGGGTTGACGTATATTAGCAGTATTGATGCGCTTAGAGAACTAATGTGGTCAGAGGATAAAGATATAGTAAAAATTTCCCCTAAGGATTATGTACTGAGTAACGGAGTAGATTACTGCTGTGTGGGAATAAAATCCCATGAAGGGAGTAACTACTTAGTACAAGCATATGGTAAAGAGGCAAGAGAATTATATGCAGAGGACATCATGATGGTCAATAAAGTAAATTGATTGGTGCCTATCCGGTGAAACACAGAGGACACCAATCAATGACCATCCTAACAATGAATTCAAGATAGACGTACTATTACGCACAAAAATTTTATTTAAAACTTCTAATACAAGTATCTAATTTCAATTATGTCCCTTAATTTACTAAATCAATGTAACAAGGACCTTCCGCTATCTCATCGTGTTTTTGAACTTGCTTGCACTTCTTTTCTGTTTCAAAACAATCATGGCTGCCACCTACTTGATCATAACAAAAACTTTTACTAGCATTCACAAAAAGACTATTAGCCACTGTTAAAGATAGTAGCAAAATCACACCTATTAACACCGAACTGATTATGTATAACACGTCATTACTTTATCTTTCATCCGTTATTAATCTTGATATTTTAATTTCTTCTTATCTTCGCCAAGAATTTCTAAAAGAATATCATGGAAGTTAGTAGTAATGATAGACGAGTAAATATACACGAACTATAGCCTTTATACAATATGTTACCTGATCTAATAGTATGTATAATAGAGGTTCATGCAGAGGATGTGGATCAAATTTGAGTCCTATTTCTTCGTGCATTATATGTCACGAATACGTATCGTGGAATTGTGATGAATGCAATTCAGTGGAATATGTTATACATTCCTCAACATACTGAAGGGTAAATAACCTTTGATACTAAAGGGAACCTAACTTTTTCCATTGATTAGAGCCGTTTTCTTTGATTTCTAAGATTAATTACAACAACATCAAACATCTATTTACACTATAAAATTGAAAGACACCAAACAAATCTCGAGAGAAAGTGCGAGGAAGAGTATTTGGATTTATTTAATGTTGTAGCTAACCAGACCATTATCCATCTAAATGGCCAAGTTGATAGCAATGGATAATAAAATTGGCTTGGCACCTATGAAGATCATCAAGTAATGGTGCGTCATACCTCTCAAGTAGACCGTGTTATCTTTAATATTGACGGTTGGGACATTAATCGTTGGACTCATTATTCTTATCAAATAAGTAAATAAAACAAGGGTAATTATACCTGAGTTGCTATAAGTATACTGTGGTAAGAACAATAAAACCAGACAGTGCTCCAGGCGAATTTAAGTGCAGAATTTGTGACACGATGTGGTCAAGTTTTATGAAAGATAATATTCCCTGCACTATTACAGCAACTAGAAATGGATTACACGACTTTGATTTTGCTAAACCTATTTTAGTACAATCAAAGTAGAAAACTATTTTTTATTTAATATATAATATTATTAGTCTTTAAAGTTAATTAGAACTGGTGGGAGGAGTTGATAGTGAACAAGAAACTCCACCAGCCCCTTATGTGTTCTTGGCTGTTTACAAAATAGTCAACAAATTATAAAATGGTTAAAACTCAACACAATTGACTAAATGGTATGACCTTTCAAACTCAATCTCAAAGCGTTGATCGTAACATTAAATCATGCCAAAGTGCGGGAAATTGTTAGATAGACAGGATATATGTGGGAAATGCGGGGGGATGATTCAAGAAATGAGCAATGATAGATCTAAACGAAAAATAAGTAAGCTATTGAGACTACACTTGAAGAAACAAAATAAGGATCATGTTGAATTTCAGAAAGAAATAGCAGTTCTTATATGCGATGAAATAATGGAAAGGGTAAAACAGCAGATTCATGACGTAGAGCGTGAATCCAAAA
>Ga0310890_10000763_pt1 | contig 11206 bp, 13 predicted proteins | sample T20D3metaG_FD_203751 | JGI IMG/M metagenome (GOLD analysis project Ga0310890, IMG submission 203751) | Lab incubated soil microbial communities from West Virginia University Organic Research Farm, Morgantown, WV, United States - T20D3 | ecosystem: Environmental > Terrestrial > Soil >... | reverse complement strand
GACGAGGCGATGTCGCCGTCGAAGCCGGCGGTCGTAAGTGGCGTCGCGATCATCTGCGGGCCGCCGCCGACCGGCATGAAATCGCTGAACAGCATGTACTGGCCCGCCGCGGGCAACACGTGCTCGATCGTGAACGAGCCGTCCTTCTGGAGCACCGGGTGCTCGTGGAAAAACTCCTTCATGTCGCGCGAGACGATGAAGAAATGGAAGAGGCGATCGTGTACTTCGGCGTACTGCGTCACCGGCTCGTTGGTCAGCGGGTGGCGAATGACGATGCGGAACTTGGTCTTCTGTCCGGCCTTGACCGCGCGCGGCTCGGGGGTGATCGCCAGTGCGTAGTCCGCGGTCGCCATCGGATCACCCGGCACGAGCGTCATGCCGCAGATGCTGCAGGTGCCCGGCGTCGCCTTGACTTCGTTCGGATGCATCGGGCAGATGAATCCGCTGGTCGCGCTCGGCATGTCCTTGATCAGGGGACGGGCCGTGCCGGGCATCATTTCCTGCCCGGACAGGCCAGTGGCCAGAGTCAGCACGACGGCTAGCGCGTAACGCATACCCTAGTTTATCGCGGCCAGAGCCACCCGAAGGTCCCCCCGGTGAGCAGTCCGTAGAGGAGCCCGTCGAGCATGTTGCGGATGGTCCAGCTCCAGCGGCGGCCCCACCAAATCGACTCGTGCATCTGCGCCATCGCGTAGCCGACAAAGGCGACGCAGCCGGCCACCTGCATGATGCGCAGGTATTCGGTGCCCGGTCCGAACGCCACGCCCGCGATGTAGCCCGCGATCAGCGAAACCAGCAGCGAGTAGAGGAACCACTGAAACAGCGTGCCGCCCATGTTGAAGTTCCAGCCCGCTCTGACCGTCATGAACGCCACCGGGCCGGCCTTGAGCTTCGCCTGGAACTCCGGCGACTGCATGTCCTTCATCGAATCGGGCTTCGGTATGCCGTAGTTTCCCGGTGGCAGGTTGAACGGGCGCAGCGCGTTCATCACGCCGTCCTCATTCGGCAGCTTCATGAGGTCGTGCTTATGCCACGGCGTGGCCATGTGGATGATGGAGCTGGCGATGAACACGAATACGGCGGAGAGCGCGATCGGGATCAGCAACGACAGCACAGGAACCATGGTTCCCTCCTGCCGCCGAATACTAAGCGATCCGTCGAGCTTCGGAGACTTAGCGCCCTGCGGCGATGGCGAACAGGTCGCTGGCCATCGCGATCAGGTAGGCCACGCAGAAGCCGGCCACCAGCAGGCGCTCCGCGCCGAGGCTCCGCGGGTTCGGTGCGCGATTGCGCGCCGCGATTTTTCGGCGTCGCGCGGCCAGCCGATCGTGGCATCGCGCGATGGTCTTCGCACCGAGCGAAGCATCGGGTGTGAGGAGCGGCAGGTTTTCGATCATGTGGTCACCGCCTTGAGGTGCACCAGGATGGTGTCGTCGCATTCGTCGAGATGACTGGCGATCGCCGCGCGGGCGCGGCTCAGTCGCTGCCGCATCGCCTCTGGCGTGATGCCGCACACCGCAGCGGCCTCCCCGGGCTTCATGCCTTCCACCGCGACCAGGAGCAGCGCTTCGCGATGCGCGGCCGGCAGCGTCGCGAGCGCCGCCTCGATTCGCCGGCCGGTCTCGTTCGCGACGGTGGATTCAAACGGCGATGGCCGCGGCGTGCCGAGCGGCCACAAGCCGATCACGTCCGCCGTCTGCGAGTCTTCGAGCAGTCGTGAACGGCAGTAGCTCACATACAGGTTGCGCGCGACCGTAAAAAGAAACGGCCCGAGCCGCGTGTCGGGCTTGAGCTTGTGCGCGCGATCGACGAAGCGCAGCCACGTTTCGTCGAGCAGATCTTCGGCAATGTCGCGGCGGCGGGACAGCCGCGCCAGGAAGTTGAAGAGGCGCGCATTGAACTCGGCGTGAATGGCGTCGAACGCGCCGGCATCGCCGGCGCGCATGCGCGCTACCAGGTCGAGTTCCAACTCCCGGTCCATGCCGGTCATAACGCTTTGGACACCGAATCGTGACGCCAAGCCCGCAGCCCGTAGCCAGCAGAGGTCACGATTGGCCTGATTGAGCGTTATATCCCATGGAGTCTAACGGCATGGAATTGTTCACAATGTTCAAGCAAATGGGCCTGGCAGCCCTGTTCAGCATCATCATCAGCTTCCTGCCTCTGATTGCCGCGGCCGCCTATTTATTCCGGCCGTCGGAGCAGCGCCTGGCCATGATGCGGCCGCTGTCGCTGGCCGGGATCTTCGCCGGCCTCAACGGCAGCAGCCTCGGGGCGATCAACACCCTTCGCGGCTTGTGGCTCGAGCCGCCGCGGGATGGCCGCATCCTCGCGATCTCCACTGCGGAATCGATCGTGCCGCTTTACGTGTCGTTCTCGTGCCTGATGCTGGCGTGGCTGCTCGTGGCCGCCGGCATGCGGCGAAAAACGAATCCCTAGTCGAGGGCGAGCGAGCCGGTGTAGATCGCCATGCCGACGACGGCGTCGATGCCGAGGACGTCGAGGGCCTCGATCTCTTCGCGCGTGGTGATGCCGCCGGCGGCGGTCAGCTTGCGTTCGGTCGCCTTCGCGACCGCCTTGATCGCCGCCATGTCGGTGCCCTGCATCAGGCCTTCCTTGTCGACGTGCGTGTAGAGGAACTCGTCGCAGTACCCTTCGAGCAGCTGGACTGCCTGCACCGCTGTGAGCGGCAGCATCGTCTTCCAACCGTGAATACACACGCGGCCGGCCCGTGAATCGACGGCGGCAATCAGCCGGTGCATGCCGACGGTCTGCGCCAGCGCGCGCGCGAAATCGTGATCGATCATCTGCGCGAGATCGCCCTCAGGCGATCGACGGAACAGTCCCGATCCGGCGATGACCGCCTGCGCGCCGGCGGCGATCAATTCCTCCGCGCGCCGCACGCTGCGCACGCCGCCGCCGACCCGGCAGGGCAGCGTCGCCGCGATCTTCCTCACGAGCTCGTCGTTGTTGCCTCGCGACATCGCGGCATCGAGATCGATCAGCTGGACTTTCGGAAACTTCGAGAACTTTGCGATCCACCCATCCAGATCATCGGACGCGATGGCGAGCTTGTCGCCCTGCACGAGTTGAACGACACGGCCGCCTTGGAGATCAATCGAGGGGATCAGCATTGGTTTGGAAAAACATACACAGAAGCACAGAAACACTGAAACGAAGAAGTCCTTATTTTATTGTTTCCGTGCTTCTGTGATTCCGTGCTTCTGTGTATGTTTGTTCAAAGCCGCACGGGAATGCCTGTCGACGCCAAAAACTGCTTCAAGGCCGCGACGCTTTGCTCGTTGAAATGAAAAATCGATGCCGCGAGGGCTGCATCGGCGTGTCCGGCGGTGAACACATCCGCAAAGTGATCGAAGGTGCCGGCGCCTCCGGATGCAATCACCGGGATGTTGACGGCGTCGGAGACGGCCGCGGTCATCTCGCAATCGAAACCACCCTTCGTCCCATCGCGATCGATCGACGTCAGGAGGATCTCGCCGGCGCCGCGATCGGTGGCTTCACGCGCCCACTCCACGGCATCGCGCCTCGTCCCTGTCTGACCGCTTCGAGCGAAGACCGCATAACGCAGGCGGGACTGAAGTCCCGCCTCTACATGCTTTGCATCAATCGCCACAATCACCGCCTGGCTGCCGTATCGCTTCGCAAGTGTCGTGATCAGATCGGGATCGGACAGCGCCGCCGTGTTCAAGCTGACCTTGTCGGCGCCGGCGTCAATCGCCGCCGCGGCATCGTCTTCCGTTCGAATGCCGCCGCCGACGGTGAGCGGCAGAAAGATCTCCGCGGCCACGGCCGCGATGGTGTGCGCGCGGGCCTGGCGGCTCTCGATCGTCGCGGTGACATCGAGGATCACGACCTCGTCGATGCCTTCGACGTTATAGCGGCGCGCGAGCGCCGCCGGATCGCCGGCATCGCGCAGGCCCTCGAAGTTGACGCCCTTGACGACCTTGCCGTCGCGCACGTCGAGGCAGGCAATGATTCGCTTAGACAGCATCCGCCTACGCTCCTCCGGAGCTACGGCGGGACAAGTTTGCCCAGTTGCGGAGGATGCGCAGTCCGGTATCGCCGGACTTCTCGGGGTGGAACTGCACCGCGGCGACGCGATCGTGCTCGACAGCCGCGCTGAATCGCACGCCGTACTCGCAGACAGCCGCCGTGTCGTCGATCACCGGCGCCGCATACGAGTGCGTGAAGTACACCTGCGATCCGCTCGTGACGCCCGCCATCAAGCGTGACGGCCGAGTAATCTCGAGTGAGTTCCAGCCAACATGTGGCACTTTCAGCCGACCATTTACGTGTTGCGTAAAATTGAAGCAGGTTCCCTTTAGCAGCGAGAGGCCTTTGATGTCGGGGGCTTCTTCGCTGCCCTCGAATAACCACTGCAGGCCGACACAGATCCCCAGCAACGGCACGCCGTCCTCGACCATCGTCTTGATCGCGGTGCGCCATTCGTCAGTCAGCGCTTTCGTCGAATCGAAGTGGCCGACGCCCGGCACGATGATGCCGTGCGCGCGGCCGAGCTCGCCGGCGACCGCCGGCGTCCAGACCGGCGCGCCGATCGCGTTGAGCGCCTTTCGCACCGACGTGAGATTGCCGGCGCCGTAATCGACCAGCGCGATCACAGCAGCCCTTTCGTGCTCGGCAACATTTTCGCGAGGCGCTTGTCCTTCGAGCACGCGGCGCGCAACGCGCGCGCGAACGCCTTGAAGCAGGCTTCGATCTTGTGATGGTTCGAGCGTCCGTACATCACCTTGAGATGCACGTTGGCGCGGGCCGCCATCGCGAAGCCGTCGAAGAAGTCGCCCACCAGCTCCGTCTGTAGATCGCCGACGATGCGCACCGTGACCTTCGTGTCGATGACGGCGTGCGGGCGGCCGCTGAGATCGATCGCGGCGACCGCGAGGGTCTCGTCCATCGGCATGACGAAGTAACCGGCGCGATTGATGCCGCGCTTGTTGCCGACGGCCTTGAGGACCGCCTCGCCGAGCGCGATGCCGACGTCCTCGACGGTGTGGTGCTGATCGACGTCGAGATCGCCGGCCGCCTTTACCTTCAGGTCGAATCCGCCGTGACGGGCGACCAGGTCGAGCATGTGATCGAGAAAGCGGATGCCGGTCCGGTTCTCGAAGCGGCCTTTGCCGTCGAGCGCCAGTGTCACCTTGATCTGCGTTTCCGCCGTGCGGCGATCGATGGTCGCTTTGCGGCTTGCCCGCCGTAGCCTTGGCGAAGGTGGGAGCTTTAGCGAAGGCGGGCGCACAATGCCTCCAGCGTCTCGGCCGCCGTGCGCGTGTGATCGACAACGCCCGTAGTCAGGCGGAAGCAGGTCGGCGTCGCCGGGTCCTTCGTCCGATCGCGGACGAACACGCCTTTCGCGATCATGCCGTCGATGATCTGGCGCGCGCGCGCGCCGCCGTCGATCAACACGAAGTTCGCGGCGCTCTTCCAGTACTTCAGTCCGGCGCGCTCGCACGCGGCATACACGATCTGCTTTGACTCGTTCGCCTGTCCGAGATACCAGGTCCGGAACGACGGATCGCCAATCGCGGCGCGGAGCGCCGCCACCGCGACGACGTTGAGGTTGAACAGCGGCATGCAATTGCGAATCGGCGCGAGGACTTCCGGCGACGCGATCATCACGCCGACGCGCATCCCGGCGAGGCCAAACGCCTTCGAGAACGTCCGGCCGATGAGCACGTTCGGATAGAGCGCCGCTTCCGTGAGGAAGTTCTCGCCGAGAAAATCGTGATACGCCTCGTCAACGAAGACGATCGCGTGCGCCGCTTCCCTGGCGATGCGGTGAATCGCCTCCTTCGGGATCGGCTGCCCGCTCGGGTTGTTCGGATTGTTGACGTAGACGAGGCGCGTGTTGGGCGTGATCGCGCGCAGCATGGCGTCGAGCGGAAACGCGAAATCCTTGCCCGGCGGCACCGACACCACGCGCGCGCCGAGCGCGTGCGCGCCGAGCAGATAGGGCTCGAACGCGGGTTGCGCGACGAGCACCTCCGCAGTCGCGGGCATATGGTTCGCAAGGTACGCGATCGAGACGAGCAGGATGCCTTCGTCCAGTCCATTGGTCAGGACGATGCGATCGGGATCGACGCCGAGGAACGCGGCAGTCTCGAGGATCGCATCGCGAAAGTCCGGGTAAGTTGCGAGCGCGGGCCCGTCGAACGCGCGAACCGCATCAACGACCTTCTGCGAACATCCGCCGGTGTTTTCGTTGAGATGTAAACGTAGGCCCGGACCTAAGTCCGGTACTCCCTGAATGGTCGTCATCGGTAGTTGCCAGTTGCCAGTTGCCAGTTGGCAGTTGAGTTGTCAGTTGCCAGTTCGAGTTTCAATTGATCGAGCATGAGCTTCCAGACCTTCCGATCGTGCCAGCGTTGTGACCGTCCTGCCGATCGAATGCAAGCCGCGTTTCGTCAGGCGCTGGACGGAAATCAGTTTTACGAAGTCGGCGGCGTTCAGTCCGCCACGAAAGCGGGCGGCGCCGGCCGTCGGCAGCACGTGATTCGATCCGATGGCGTAATCGCCGGCGACCTGTGCGGTCCAGCCGCCGACGAACACCGCGCCGGCATTCACGACCCGCCGCGCGATCGATTCGTTGCCGGCGACGACATGTTCGGCTGCGGCATCGTTGGCGAGCGCGATGGCGTCGTTCATGCTCTTGCAGACGATGATCCCGCCGTGGCGCGCGATCGATTGCCGCGCTGGTCCAGTGGCGGGCATCTGGCGCGCTATTTCTCCCGCGACTCGCGTCGCGAATCGCACGCTCGTCGTGATCAGCACCGCGCGCGCATCCGGATCGTGCTCGGCCTGCGCGAGCAGATCGGCGGCGATCCATGATGGTGAGCCGGACGCGGTCACGATCAGAATCTCCGTCGGCCCCGCATAAAAATCAATCCCGCAGTCGGAAGAAACCAGCGACTTCGCCGCCGATACCCAGCGGTTACCCGGCCCGACGATCTTGTCGACGCGCGGCACCGTCCGTGTCCCGTAGGCCATCGCCGCGATCGCATGCGCGCCGCCAATCCTGAACAGCCGATCGGCCCCGGCTTCGATCGCGGCCGCGAACACCGCGGCATCGGGACGGGGACAGCACACGATCACTTCGGGCACGCCCGCCGTTCTCGCCGGGATCGCGGTCATCAGCAGCGACGAGGGCAGGGGATACCGGCCCGCCGGCACGTAACAACCCACGCGCGCGAGCGGCATGACGCGCTGCTCGACTGAGATGCCCGCTGCAACCGTATGCCGCCATCCTTTCGGAACCTGTTTTCGTGACACCGATCGGATATGGCGCGCGGCCCTCGCAATTGCTCTTTGAACATCGCGCGGCAACATCGCCGCCTGCGTCGCCCACACCCGTCGTGGCACTTCGATCGATCCGGTGAGCCCGTCGAGCTGACGAGCGTAGCGTTTCAACGCGACGTCGCCGCCGCGCCGAACCCCTGCGACGATCCGCTCTGCCCCAAGCAAGGTCGATTTGTCACGGACTCGCTCAGCAGCAATCAGCTGACTGACCGCGATCCGGTTCGACGACGAGACGATCCTGATCATGTAAATAATCGCCTCCGTGACTCCGTGTCTCCGTGGCGCATTTCAGACGACGATCTTGTTAAGCGGGTATTCGACGATGCCTTGCCCGCCGGCCATCTTCAGCCGGGGGATCAGATCGCGCGCGGTCTTCTCCTCGAGAATCGTGTTGATCGCGACCCATTCCGGATCGCTCAACGACGACACCGTCGGACGCTGCAGCGCGGGCAGCAGGCCGATCAGCGTGTCGAGATCGGCGCGCTTCGCATTCAACATCAACCCGACGCGGCCCTGCGCTTCGATCGCGGCCTTGAGCAGCAGCGCGATGTTCTCGATCTTGGTCTTCTTCCACGAGTCCGCCACGGCGCTGTGATTCGCGATCAGCTGGGTGTTGGATTCCATGATCGTCTCGATGATGCGCAGGCGATTGGCGCGCAGCGTCGAGCCGGTTTCCGTCGCTTCGACGATCGCGTCGGCGAGCACCGGCGGCTTGACCTCGGTCGCGCCCCACGAGAATTCGACGTCGACGGTCATGCCCTTCGCGGTGAAGTAGTGCTTCGTGACGCGCACCAGCTCGGTGGCGATGCGCTTGCCGTTGAGATCGGCCGCGGTCTTGAACGGCGAGTCCTCGGGCGCGGCGAGCACCCATTTCACCTTGCCGAAACTCTGCTTCGAGTAGACGAGGTCGCAGATGCGCGCGACCGGCGCCTTTTCCGGATGCCCGATCTCGTGTTCGGCGATCCAGTCCTGCCCGGTGAGCCCGGCGTCGAGCACGCCGTCGGCGACATAGCGCGCCATTTCCTGCGCGCGGATCAACATGCACTCGATCTCCGGATCGTCGATCGAAGGAAAGTACGATCGTGTGTCGACGCGCAGGATGTAGCCGGCGCGCTGAAACAGCTGGATCGTCGCATCCTGCAACGATCCTTTCGGAATGCCCAGTCGCAGTTTCATCGCCGTTCTCCAACTTCCGCGTTCTCGACGTAGGTGCAGAAACACGACACGCGGTTCAGGTGACAGACATTACCTTCACCCTCGCGACGGACCTTGAACAACACCGTGTCTTCATCGCAATCGAGCAGCACCTGCCGCACCAGCAGGCGGTTCCCCGATGTTTCACCTTTCATCCACAGCTTCTGCCGCGTACGGCTGTAGAAGGTGACGTAGCCGGTGTCGCGAGTGAGCCGCCAGGCCTCGCCGTTCATGAAGCCGACCATCAAGACTTCGCTGCTGATCTCGTCCTGCACCACCGCCGGTATCAATCCGCCAAGCTTTGTGAAATCCATCGTCGTGCTCTTCCAAGTTTCTGAGCCTTCTGCGCCTTCTGTGGCTCTGGCTTTCTGCGGCCCAAAACAAAAAACCCGCCGTTGCCGGCGGGTTGCGTGGATCGAAACGTCTCGATGTCGATTCGTTTACGCGCAGACTCCTGCCGGGCCGTTCGATGAACGGTGATGGTGGGAATGATGCGCGTGGTGGACGAACGACATGACCGCTACAGCCTAGTTGACCCTTCGACTCGGAGTCAATCGCTTCGCGATTGGCTCCTCGTTCAGGGCAGGCCCCTTCGGGCCGGTGCACACTTCTTCAAGCTATGCCGCCAGGCGGCGGCGAATCCATTCGGCGATCTGCCTGGCTGGGGCGGGCTTCGCGAGGAAGTAACCCTGCGCCGCGTCGCAATTGAGCTCGATCAGGCGCTCCAGCACGTCTTCGGTCTCAACGCCCTCGCCGATCACCGTCATTCCGAGGTTGTGCGCGAGGTCGATCATGCAGCGCACCAGCGTGTCGTCCTCGCCGTTGGCGAGGCCGATAATGAACGAGCGGTCGATCTTGATCTCGTCCACCGGCAGGCGCCGCAGGTAGCTGAGCGACGAATAGCCTTTGCCGAAATCGTCGATTACGAGGCGCACGCCCATGTCGTGCAGCTCGTCGAGGCAGCGAATCGATCCGTCCGGATCCGACATCACGATGTTCTCGGTGATCTCGAGTGCGAGTGTTGAGGCCGGAACGCCGTGCGCGGCGAGCAAGTCCCGGATCCAGGCGGGGAACGTCGAATGATGCAGGCTCCGCGGCGAGATGTTGACGGCGATCACGCACGCGTCCGGGCGCATCGAGCGCGGCCATTCCCGCATCGCCGACTCGAGCACGAACGACGTCAGCGGATTCACCAGGCCGGTGTGTTCGGCGACGCGGATGAACTCGTCCGGCAGCAGCCGGCCGTAGTCCGGATGATTCCAGCGCACCAGCGATTCGACGGCGATCACGGCGTTGGTGCGGAGGTGAACGATCGGCTGGTAGTCGAGCACGAACTGCCGCGCGTCGATCGCCAGCCGCATCGTCGAGGCCAGGCTGGCGCGGCTGGTGAGGCGATCATCGCGGTTCGGGCTGTAGACGATGTAGCCGGTCTTGTCTCTCTTGGCGAGATACATCGCCGAGTCCGATCGCTGCAGCACTTCGTCGCTGGTGGCGGCGTGCCACGGCACGGCCGCGATGCCGATGCTGGCGCTGACGAGCAGCGGCCGGCCGTCGGCCACGAAGGGATGCTGCAAATCGTGCAGCACCTTGCGGGCGGCCAGCTCGGCGCGATTCAAATCCGTCGCCGGCAACAGCACGGCGAACTCGTCGCCGCCGAGACGCGCGACCGTATCGGACGCGCGCAGTGCGCCGCGCAGGCGTGCCGCCACTTCCTGGAGCACGACATCGCCGGCGTGATGACCGAGCGCGTCGTTGATCTCCTTGAAGCCGTCGAGATCGATCAGCAGGACCGCAAGTCCTTTCTCATCGCGATGCGATCGCAGGATCGCCTGCTGCAGGCGATCGAGGAAGAGCGTCCGATTGGGAAGATCGGTCAGCGAGTCGTGATAGGCCAGGTAGGCGACGCGTTGATTGGCCATGTGACGCTCGCGCCGGACCGCGGCTTCGCGCAGCTCACGCTCGACCGCGGGAGCCAGCCGCGCGAGATTGCTCTTCATGATGTAGTCGTGAGCGCCGGTCCTCATCGCGGCGACGGCGGTGTCTTCGCCGATCGTTCCCGAGACGAAGATGAAGGGCAGATCGGGATGCTGCTCGCGCACGATGGCGAGCGCCTTGGTCCCGCTGAAGCCCGGCATCGTGTAGTCCGCGATCACGAGATCCCAGTCGGATCCGTGAAGCTCGTTGCGGAGCCCCTCGGCAGTGTCCACGCGACGCGCAAAGATGTCGTAACCGGCGCGGGTCAGCGCCAGTAGAACAAGGGCCGCGTCGTCCTCGGTGTCCTCGACTTGCAAGAGCCGTAACGGCGTCATCTTCCGTCGACTTCGCACCGGCTGAGGGGGCGTCAGGGGCGATAGACGACTAGGGTCTTTGGAGCAATAAATGTGCCCCGGCGGGCAACTCCGCAAAGGGCTTAGGTCCCAATGGTTTACGGACTAAGAAACGATGAGCTAAAGGGGAAACCCGTGCGCCGTTTCGGCACACGGGTCATCAGAAACGTGTTTACAGATTTGTTCACTATGGCCGATTCTCGCGCTTGGTCTAGTTGTTTGTCGTCGATCCCAGACCGGCGCGCGCGCCGCTGCGGTCGATCCCGACGATGTCGATGACGCCGCCGCGATCGCGCAGCGTGACCTTCACTCCCGCTTTCCACTGCGGAAACGCCGCGTTCATGGTGCGAATC
>Ga0310890_10000761_pt1 | contig 11217 bp, 10 predicted proteins | sample T20D3metaG_FD_203751 | JGI IMG/M metagenome (GOLD analysis project Ga0310890, IMG submission 203751) | Lab incubated soil microbial communities from West Virginia University Organic Research Farm, Morgantown, WV, United States - T20D3 | ecosystem: Environmental > Terrestrial > Soil >... | reverse complement strand
TCGACTCAACGGCCAGCCGATCCCCTACCGAGCCGCATACTTTCGGTCAATCTCGGTCCTTCAGCTCGTGGCGTGTCCGCTTATGGCGTTTGTTGCAGTCATGGCGCCTGATGTCGTGCGAATCGCTTTCGGGCCCGACTTTGGAGAAGCAGGGCCAATCCTGAGATGGCTGGCGATTGCCGGATTCATCCAACCTCTGCTCAGTTCGCTAGGCTGGCTATACGTCAGCCAGGGTCGAGGTCGCGACCTGCGAAACTGGGGACTTGTGGGTTGCACGCTCATCGTATTGTCGTTCGTGGTGGGCCTACCGTCCGGGCCGCTGGGGGTGGCGCGCGCCTATGCGATCATGACCTGCCTCGTCGTAGCGCCATTAGCCATATGGTTTGCAGGAGCAGCGGGTGCAGTGACCCGCGCGGATCTGGCGAGGTCGTGCGGATTGGCACTTGTCTCCGCCGCTCCGATCGTTGCGGTGACCTCCTTGGTTACTTACGTGGTGCGACCGGCTTCTCCATGGCACGCTTTGGCGCTTGGGGCCACAGGCTCGGTTATCGCCAGCGCACCTCTGCTGCTCCTTACGAGGAGAGGCCGCTGGATTCTCGAGCAGTTCAAGCAGATTGCCTTGCAGGCACGGGACATTTGGCATTGGGCGTGAAGCTACGCCATCTGTCCTTGAGGCCTCGAATGAGCCAAAAAGCTAGGCATCGAGGTACTCTGAAGCCCGACGATACCGGTCTGGTTCGGCAACCGGCTAGACAACGCGGTTGCATGTCGAGGCGCAGGGCTTCTCCTCTCCGTGACGATGCCCTCGGCGTGGTCCGGCTCGCACGGCGCTTCTGATGAAGGTGTTCGTGATCAACACGGTCGTGCTCAACACGGGGGATTCGGCGATTCTCCATGGCCTGATCGAAACCGTGCGCGAGGCGTTCGGCCCGGCCGTGCGGATCACCGTGTTCGACGCGCATGCCGCGGCGGCACGCACGCTGTATCCGGGGATCGAGCTCAGGCGTCCGCCGTGGCAGGTCGTCACCGGGGATCGGCCGGTTCGCGGGCGCGGGTTGGCTGCGAAAGTTCTGGCCCGCGCCTCGCGGACGCTCAACATCGTCCGGTTCCGTGCGGCGTTTCGCGCGTGGCGTGGAGCGTTGCGGGCGCTCGCGTCGCGGCTGCTTACGCCGGACGAACGGCTGATGATCGAGGAATTCAGCACGGCGGATCTCGTGATCTCTACCGGCGGAACCTATCTGGTCGAGCAGTACGTGCTGGTGCCGAGGTGGTTCGACATCGACCTCGCGATCGATCTCGGCCGTCCCCTGGTGCTGTTCACGCAGTCGCTGGGTCCGTTCCGCAGCGTCGTCAACCGCGACCGCATGCGCCGCGCCGCGGCGGGCTCGCGCGTCGTCCTGCTGCGTGATCCGGCGTCTCGCGACAATCTCCGCGAAATCGGCGTGAGCGACGACAAACTCGTGGTCGCCGCGGACGCCGCATTCGCGGTGGCGCGTCCGGCCGGGCTGTCAACCGTGCGTCACCCGAGTGGTTCACCGATGCGCGTCGCCATCTCGGTTCGCGAGTGGCGATGGTTCGCCGGAGGATCGGCATCCGACGGCATGGCGCGGTTCAAGGCTGCGCTCGTGGACGTGACACGTCATCTCGTCGAGCACCTTGGGGCGGAAGTGACGTTCGTGTCCACATGCCAGGGCGTTCCCGCATACGCGATGGACGACTCTAAAACTGCCGACGAGATCGCTCATGCGCTTCCACCGTCAATCCGCGCCCGCGTCGTCGTCGATCGCGCGTTTCATACACCCCAGGCGCTTGCCGCCATGCTGTCCGCATTCGATCTCGTGATTGCCACGCGCATGCACTTCGCGATTCTGGCGATGATCGCGGGTACGCCGGCCGTTGCGATCGCGTACGAGTCGAAGACGAAGGAACTGTACGCCGGGATGAATCTCGGGCGGCTGGTCGACGACATCGAGAGCGTCACCGCGCAATCGCTGATCGCGAAGGTCGAGTGGGCGATCGAGCACCGTGCGGAGCTGGAAGCCACGATCGGCGACGCCGTGTCGCGGGCCCACGCGGACGCCCGCAGCGTCGCCGCCCTGCTGCGGGAGCGTTACACGCCGCCGGGCTTCGTCACCACGGCGACGTAGTTCTTCGGATACCCGCGCGCCTGAAATTTGGCGCGCGTCTCGAGCCGGTGGAACAGCACCGAGCAGCCTGCGAACGCCACCCTCAACAGCATCAAGACGGGAGATAGCAGGAGACCGACGACGCCGCCGCCGAGATCGCGTGGTGCGGCGGGCAGATAGCGCGCCATGCCGTTCAACTGATACGCGACCGTGCCGAAATATCCCTCGAGCCAGTCGAGGCGCTCGACCGAAAACCCGGTTTCGCCGAAGAGATAGCGCAGGCCGAACTGGGTGTAGCGGTAATAGTCGTACGGCTGCTCGTGCTCCTCGTAGAACAGCGGCCCTGTATAGATCATGCGGCCGCCAGGCTTCAGCGCGCGGTGCAGTTCAGCGAGCACCAGCTTCGGCTCTGAGACGTGCTCCATCACCTGGTTGAAGATGATGGCGTCGAAGCGTCCGTCCTCGACCGGCAGCCGGTTGAGCTCGCACACGTAAGTCGTGTTGCCGTACGGCTTCTCGACGAGCTCGAAGTCTGCCGACTCGTACGAGGCGTGCGAAAACAGGCCGCGGTAGGGGGCGTTGCCGGCACCCGCGTCGAGGAGCATCGCGCCGCGCGGCACGGTGGCCGCGAAGGCGGCGTTTTCCTGCCACAAGCGATGGCGGGAGGAGTTGAACGCGATCAGGCGCTCCAACATGTTCATCGCGGGTTCGCGTCAGCTGCGGCGGATGACCAGGTGGCCTGCCGATTCGTCGAACGCGAAGCCGGCGCGGCCAACGGCCCCGAAATACTCGTCGACCGCTTTCCCGCAACCGCTCCAGTCGCGGTAGTCGTCCAGGATGACGACCCCGCCCGGCACGAGGCGGGGAACGATGCGATCGAGGCAGGTGCGGACCGGGTCGTACCAGTCGACGTCGATGTGCGCGAGCGCGACGGCTTCATCGCCGGCGAGCGTGTCCTGCAGCAGCCCCTGGACGAGCGCGATGCGATGCGCCGACAGGGGGAATCCGGCGCCCTCGATGTTGCGCTCGACGGTGGCGCGCAGGTCGGGTTGATAGCCGTAGTACTGATCGCCGTCGATTCCGCGGGATCTGCCGGTCTTGATCACTTCGTAGCGCTGGTGAACGTCCGCGCCGTCTTTGGCCCCAGGGGCCGGGATCGTACCGAAGACGTCGTAGACGTTCAGTCCGCGCGACGGCGATTTGGCGGCGCTCAGGATCACCGTCGAGCCCCCCAGCGCGCATCCCGCTTCGATGAAGATCGCATCGGCGCGGGCGCGATCCGCGTCGGCGGCGAGCCGCGCCAGCGATGCCAGTCGTGAATCGGACAGGTACGTCAGACGGTTGTGCCGAACATAGGTCCACGCGTCCGCGGTGCGGCGGGGAAGATCCCCGGGCGGTTTCGAGTTGCCGGCCAGTCCAAGTCGCGACAGCACACGCGACGCGATCACTCTCATGCGGGCAGCCTTCATGCGGTGTCCAGCCTACCTTACATTCATCGGACGATCGTGAGAAGCTCTCTGCATGTCGCTCTCGGCCGGTGCCGACTATTGGAAAGAGGAAGGAGCCCGCTATCGGACCGCGCACGCGCGGCTTCGACTGTCCGCGCGATGGCTGATCGGTCTGCCGCAGCGGCGTGTGCTCGATATCGGCTGCGCGAGCGCCGTCCTCGGCCGGCTGCTGCCTGGCGACTTCGCCTACTTCGGCAGCGACATCACCAACGATGCGGCACGGACGCTCGCGCCAGGCCATTTCCTCCAGCGCGATTTCAACCGCAATCAGGATCTGTCGTACTTTTCGGGTCAGTCGATCGATGCCATCCATATCGGAGGCGTGCTCGAATACCTTCACGCTCCGCAGGTCCTGTTGTCCGAGGCGCGCCGCCTGGTTCCTGCAGGATCGCCGCTCGTGGTCAGCATCATCAACTTCGAAGCGCGCTACTACGCGGACGACTCGCGCCATCACGCCGGGTGGGTGTTCAAACCGCGGTTCGACGAGTTTCTGAAGCTACTGCAGGCGTCGGGATGGCGCCACGATCGCGTTCGCCCTTTCCTGGGGAGAGGCGAACTGATGAACGCCTGGTTCGGACTCTGGGGCCGCGCGCTTGGCTGGAATCATCCCTGGATGCGCCGGAAGGCGCTGCAGTTCGTCATCCTGGCGCGCGCGATCTGATCGCCATTCAGCGACTGACGCCTTCCGGCACCAGCTCCAGCAGGCTAGTTCCTGGCCGGACCATCGGTACGACCCCAAGCCCCGCGGCGACGCGCGACGGGAGATCGGCGGGAAAGCCGGTCTGAATTACGAAGAGGCGCCGTCCGCGCCCGAGCAGCTCGCGGATCAGCCGATCTGCTGCGCGCGGCAGGACGCACGCGCAGCACGGCCGCTACGGGTGCCGTGACGTTGATCCAGCGGTTTGGCAGCGCGCTCAGCCTCAGCATTCACCCGCACATGCTGTTTCTCGATGGCGTTTACGTTCGAGCAGCGGTGGGAAAGGGCGAGGCGGCGAAGCCGGTGTTTCAGCATGTGGCAGCGCCGAGCAGCGCAGCGCTACAGGCGTTGGTGCAGCGCGTCGCCGAGCGCATCGGGAGCGCGCTCAGAAAGAGTTTCGCACTGCAGACGCTGCCGCCGCGGCCGCAGCGAGAGCATGATGCTTACGTTGCGGCGGCTCGAGGACATCTGGGGGGGCATCGTCCGCACCGACGTGCAGCCGGTTTATGTGGATGCATCGGTGCGGGAGGAGCCAATGATGCTGAGGTAGAAGCCTTCCAAAGCATCGAGCTCGCGATCCCATCGGTAGCGTGTTTGTATGGCTGACCGGCCGTTGGCGCCAAGCCGACTTGCGTATGGTCTATCCATCACCAGCAGCTCAATGGCGTCGGCGAGTGCGCTTGGATCTTGGGGATCCACGCAGATGCCGCACTCGCTGCTGTCGACGACGGCTTTGTAGAGAGGGAAATTGGACACGACAACCGGCAGGCCGAGCGCCATGTACTCAAACATCTTGGTTGGAAAGGACTCGATGTAGTTTGGCGCGGGGCTGAGGATTGCCAGACCGGCAACTGATCGCTTCGCCAGCTGCCACGCCCGGAGGGGCTTCATATATCCGTGCAGGGTCACGCCCTCCAGGCCACGCCGATGCAGCATGTCGGTCAACTCCTCCTTGTGGCGCTCAGCAATCGGGCCGACGATGTCCAGCGAACAGGCCAGGCCCCGCCGTCGAAGCTCATCCATTGCTTCGACCATTCGGAAGCTCCCTCTGCTTGCCGAGACGCGACCAACATAGATGACGCTGTCAGTCTTCTCCGTCTCAGAGATGCCCAGCAGTGCCTCGGTGTCGGGCATATTCAGAATAGTCACGGGGTTACGGAGCCAGGTGTAATGCTTTGCGTAGGACGTCTCCGCAAGAATTACCAAGGAACGGCGTAGTGCCATTCGCTCGAGGACCATCCATGTCACGGCAAGAGCTTTACGGAGCGGCGACGCAACCCAAGGCCGCGTACTGATCGTGCCGGGCACGTACTCATGCATGTCGTACACAACCGGACGCTTGCGAACCGTGAAGATCCATTTCCAGAGCAGCAGCTCTGGATCGTGGATGTGGTAGAGGTCTGCGTCGATTGCACACGCGGCGACTATGACGCGGTATCCTCCTACAAGCGCACGAAAGATGCGCGATGTCGGCACGCGGACGCCGACCACACGAACACCGTCGACCGTCTGAGCGGGGACATTGGGTGCAACAAGGGACACCTCCCAATTGCGGCGCGACAGACCTCTGCACATGCGTTGAAAGATTCGTGTATCCGACCAGACGTGAACGGACGTCACGTGCACAACCCGGTGACCGTTCATCTCTGGCCTGAGCCCTCGCAACTGCGCAGGCGTCTCGTCGCCGTGATGTCAGTGCGTACGGCGACATCCAGCGCCTGTTGCTCCTGCAACGACAGGTAGACCGGCGCGTAAATCGCGATGCCAGCGATACCGCAGAGCTGCGGATTCGTCGAAATGAACTGGACCTGCCTCGCGAGATGGTCCGCTAGACGGCTATCACGCGGCTTCCGCATGCGGTCCGTGGTACCGATTGCCAGAAGGATCTTCTCGCGTATCCCAGGTGCCAGGGACTCGACACGGTCGAGGCTGCGCCGAAACCGGCTGAGTTCCGCTGAATCGGCCTCGCGTTCGGAGATATACGTCTCCAGCGCGATTGCGTCCGCATTATCCCGCATTGCTAGGAGCAGGTGCTCCGACTCCTTGTTCCAGCGCGAAGCGTCCCAGACAACGATTACTTTGTGTGGAAACGCGGACCGCAACCGGACCAGCACTCGTTGCATCGTCCAGCGACGCTCGGCATCAAGCGTGTGCGCCACGACCTCGTCGATCGATATGCCGTCCGCGTTCCTGATGGCCTCCGCGAAGTAGGCGAACATTTCGTCTTCGGAGCGCTGCGGACGAAAGGGGTAGACGCGGTTCAGCAGTATCTTTCCCCTGTCCGTCCAGTAGCGCCGCACCTCTGGAGAGCCATGTCCTTCGGAGGGAAGGATGTCAATGACGTTTGGAGAGGACATGGTCAGCTCATAGAAGCTGTTCCGTCCCTGAACTACTGGCCAGTAATATGAGAGCACAATCCCCCCGCCCGGATCGCGAAGGGACAACCACTTCTGTTGCGGCGTGGGCCTGTCCCCAACGGTGTCGGGAGAGGGTTGACCCGAAGCGCCGGGCCCCAGAGGCGCGACATCGGTTGAGCTCCGGTGCTCGACGATCGTGACGTCAACCGGCGGCGGAGCAGCGTCCAGGTACAGAAAAATCATGGTTGGTCACACATGCCTGCTCGGCTTCCTGCAGCCGACGACATGTTAGCTCGCGCCGCTACACGACGCGCCGTTACACACCATGTTGTGCGGCTTTTATGGCGACCGGAACCCAGCACCTGCACGTGCGAGTGGGCCGCGGCCTAGGTAGAATCCGCCGCCGCCGCCGGCGAGCCTTTGTGAATGGGTTCGGTGCCCGACTATGCGGATCATTTACCTGCATCAGTATTTCAATACCCCGGAAGACAGGGGCGGCACGCGCTCGTACGAGATGGCCCGGCGTCTCGTCGAGTGGGGGCACGAGGTGCACATGGTCACGTCGGACCGGAGGGAGGGTAGTCGCTTCAGCGGCTGGCGACAACGGACCGTCGAGGGAATTCAGGTATACGAGCGGGCGATTCGATACTCGAACAGCAGCAGCTATCGGCAGCGAATCCGGGCATTTGTATCGTTTGCGGTGGCCAGCGCGCGGCTGGCAGCTGCAATCCCTGCGGATGTCGTCATAGCAACGAGTACGCCGCTGACCATCGCGTTTCCTGCGCTGTACGCGAGATGGCGCCAGAGAATTCCGATGGTGTTCGAGGTCCGCGACCTGTGGCCGGAGATGCCCGTAGCGGTCGGAGCCTTGAGGAATCCGATTCTCATTGCAGCCGCACGGTGGCTGGAGCGAGTAGCGTATCGCGGTTCGACGGAGATTGTCGCATTGTCCCCGGGAATCGCCACCGGGATCAGTGCCGTGGGGACGCCGGTCAGGCCGGTCACGGTCATCCCGAATGCGGCAGATCTGGATGTGTTCCAGGTGCCACCTTCGATCGGCGAGAGCTTCCGGGAACGCAATGGCTGGCTGGCCGGGCGACCGCTGGTCCTGTACGCGGGAGCCTTTGCACGATTGAACGGCGTTGGCTTTCTGGCCCGCCTGGCCCATCAAGTGCGGATTATCGATCCCGACGTGAGATTTCTGGCCGTGGGGGAGGGTAGCGAAAAGTCGAAACTCCTGGCCGAGGCCGGGGCTCTTGGCGTCCTCGGAAGCAATTTCTTCGTGTGGGACGGTGTGCCGAAGAAGGCTATGCCTGAGTTGCTGTCTGCGGCGACCATCGCAACCTCCCTGTTTCTGGACATCCCCAATATGTGGAAGAACTCGGCGAACAAGTTCTTCGATGCACTTGCGGCAGGAAGACCGGTTGCCATCAATTACGGTGGATGGATGGCCGATATGCTGTCGGAAACGGGTGCGGGGCTGGTCCTGGACCCGCACGACGTCCCGAGGTCGGCAGCGCTGCTGAGGCAGCGCCTCAGGGACGAGACCTGGCTGGCCAGCGCGCGTCGGTCGGCGTCGGAGCTGGCAACGACGAGATTCGATCGAGACAAGCTGGCGAGACAACTGGAGGAAGTGCTGCTGCGGACGACCGGGTGCGAAAAGCGGACAGAGGCGCCGGATGAGGAAATAGCTGCGGGACCCAAGCTGGGCTGAGCAAGCGGCTAATCGCTGGTAGCGGCGTGAACGACGTTCGTTATGGCTTCGCAGGTACGCGTGAGATCCTGTGTTCCCACCGTTTGGTCCACCTGAAGCATGAGACTCGTGTCTCCGAGGAGACGGGCAACAGGCAGACGCTCCCGAGGGGTAAATCCGGCCCGTTGAAAGGCCTGTTCACGATAAACCTCCGAACAGGAGCCCGAAAAACAGCTAACGCCACGCTCATTGAGCGTCTCAATGATGCGATCCCTGGACCAATCGTGCCGCAACCGACCGGAGTCCAGGAACGCGTAGTATTTGTAGTATGAGTGAAAGACGCTTGGAGGTGGTTCCGGGATCCTGAGTGCGGTAAGGGTTCGAAGGTTCTCCGTCAGGATCGCGGCATTTCTTCGACGTGAATCGACCCAAGCCGGCAGTTTCCGCAACTGGATGCGTCCGATTGCGGCCTGCGTTTCGGTTAGCCGCCAGTTTGTACCAAACGACTCATGGACCCAGCGGAATCCGGTTTGCGGTAGCTGCGGATGTCCGTGGAATGCGGCAAAACTCTTGCCGTGATCCTTGTGGGACCAGGCGCGCTGCCATGCCTCTGAGTCGTTTGTTACGAGCATTCCCCCTTCGCCGCCGGTAGTTATGATCTTGTCCTGGCAGAACGAGAAGACGCCAATGTCTCCGAAGCTTCCGACCGGCTGACCGCGATATCGTGCGCCGTGAGCTTGCGCGCAATCTTCGATGACTTTCAGGTTACGCTCGCGGGCGAGGGAGGTGATCGACTCCATGTCGCAGGGCCACCCCGCAAGGTGCACCGCTATGATCGCCCGTGTGCGCGCGGTAATTGCATCGGCGACCGTTGAAACAGTCAGGTTCTGGCTCTGCGCATCTACGTCCGCGAAAACGGGAGTCGCCCCACGCAGGGCGACACTGCTTGCGGTGGCGACGAATGTGCGTGCGGGAACGATGACCTCGTCGCCGGGGCCAATCCCGAGCGCGTACAGGGCGAGCTCCAGGCCCACAGATGCATTGGCGACTGCGACCGCGTAAGAGACGTTGCAATGCTGCGCGTACTCGCGCTCAAATTGCGTGCACTCATTCCCTGTCCAGTAGTTCACCTGCCCGCTTCGCAGGACGCGCTCGACGGCCTGGATTTCGTCGTCGTCAAACCGAGGCCACGTAGACATGATGTTTGAGGGTTCCCGTAGTGAAGCGGGAAGAACTATACCGACCGGCTTCGGAGTTCGGTATGGGCGAGGTTGCAGCAGGATCAAGACGGAACAGCTCCCTCGGCAGTGGGAATGTGTGCCTGTTGCGCTATCATCCGCATCCTCAATTTGAGGAGTCCTTTCCATGCCGTCCAGGCGCTGGCAGCTGGCCGTCAAGCACGCCGGTGATCGGGTCGCGGCAGGGGTTCTCCTGTTGCTGCTTTCGCCCGCGTTCGCGGTCATCGGGCTGCTGGTCTGGCTGGAGGATGGCCGGCCAATCTTCTTCAGGCAGGATCGCGTCGGTCGCTACGGTCGGCGGTTCCTCATCTGGAAGTTCAGAACCATGGTCGTGGAGGCCGACCGTCTCCTCGACAAAGAGGGCCGGGTGCACGGCGATGGGCGGATTACGAGGGCGGGCCGATTCCTCAGGTTGACCAGCCTCGATGAACTCCCGCAGCTGATCAACGTTATCCGTGGGGAAATGTCCTTCATAGGGCCTAGACCCGGCTTGAAGGAGCACTACGACCGATATACAGCCGCGCAAAAGCGTCGCTACGACATGAGACCCGGCGTCACGGGGCTGGCGCAAGTCAATGGGCGAAACACCCTGCCGTGGTCTCGCCGAATTGCCTACGACCTCGAGTACATTGACGAGTTCAGCCTCTGGCAAGACGTGAAGATACTGGCGAAGACGATTGCCATAGTGGCCACTGGCAAGAACCTCGTGCTGGACAGGAATCCGGAGCTGGTCGACGATCTCCCGCCTTCCCGAGATTCGGGCGGGCGATGAGGCGTCCCGAGGGGTTCCAGAAGGACCCGGAGGAAGAGCGATTCCTCACGGAACTCAACGATGCCCTGCAGAGCGTCGAGGAGACTCGCTATCGAGACTTTCCTGAGCGTTACGCAACGCTGCATGTGATCGGTGTTCCCCGCGCAGGTACGACACTGGCCACGCAGCTGGTGGCGGCTCATCTCGACGTCGGCTACATCAATAAGCTGATAGCGGCGTTCTGGAAGGCGCCCACTGCCGGGATCCGTTTGTCTCGGAAACTCCTACCCGACAGTCGACCGCATGCGTTTGCGTCAACATTCGGCCTGACCCGTGACGTGCAGGAGCCCCACGAATTCGGCTACTTCTGGCGCTGCCTGTTGGGCTACCAGGACCTCTCCGATCTGGGCGAGGAACATGCGGGAACGATCGACTGGCATCGTGTCCGCCGCGTGCTCATCAACATGACATGGGCGTTCCAGCGCCCGATCGTGTTCAAGTCGTTCTGGCTTGGAATGCACATCAGACGGATCCAATCCGTTCTTCCGAGGACATGCTTCCTCCGGATACGCCGGGAACCGCTGGAAACTGCACTGTCATTGTTGCGAATGCGAGAGGAGCTTCTCGGATCTGCCGGCGCGTGGGCTTCGATGAAGCCGAGGGAATATTCCTGGTTGCGACGCGAAAGCATCCCCGTACAGCTCGCGGGCCAGGTGCTGTACCTCGAGCGCATGCTCGACAGGCAGGTGGCCTCGGTGGACGGGAGGAACGTCGTGGAGTCGTCTTACGAGATGCTATGTGAGGACCCGAATCGAGTCCTAGGTGAAGTGGACGAACTTCTCCGCCG
>Ga0310890_10000760_pt1 | contig 11220 bp, 9 predicted proteins | sample T20D3metaG_FD_203751 | JGI IMG/M metagenome (GOLD analysis project Ga0310890, IMG submission 203751) | Lab incubated soil microbial communities from West Virginia University Organic Research Farm, Morgantown, WV, United States - T20D3 | ecosystem: Environmental > Terrestrial > Soil >... | reverse complement strand
CAACAGCGGAAGGGGGCTCAAGGCATACCACGTCAGCAGTGGACTAATTTTAAACATGAAAGGGATTAGCATCATGAACAAAGTAGCCAGGGTTAGGCCATACATAATTGCAGGCCCCAGGTACATTCTAACCCTTCCTACGTCTTCCGAGATGCGGTTCATCAGGTCCCCGGTATTGTTCCGGCGGTAAAAGCTAAGGGGCAGCACCTGGTAATGTTCAAAGATTTCATTTTTAAGGTCGAACTCAATCAGTCTCGACATCACTATTAGCGTCTGACGCATGAAATACAAAAAGATGCCCCGGAGAAGCGCCATCAGCAATATCAGACCCGCGTAGATCAGGATACCAAAAGCGAAAACCTTGAAGAAATCGGCCTCCAGCTCCGTTCCTGAAAAGGACTTGTAAACGCGGATGTTATCAACCACCAAATCAATGGACAGTCTCACCAAAGGACCTGGGACAATCTGAAAAATGTTTGAAATGATGACGAATAAGGTGCCCAGAATTAAATGCCATTTGTACTTAATTAGATACTTATTGAGGTATTTTAATTCTTTCATTCGGAAATTTGGTGGCTCAGGATAAAACGAAATTAATTTTTATTGGTTCGGGAAAAGTTTGAAGGTCAGGAGTCAAAAATACCTGTTGCCAGGGACCCTCGATTTAATAACGTTTTGGTTTGAAGCCAGATAACTTTCAATTTTTGTACAATACTAATAACTTCAAAACTTTCTACAACACGATTGACAGTCCTAATTGAAGCGCATTACCTTCCTTCGATCGCATACTTTGCAGCGATCTCTCGAGGCGATACGATTTTACTTGAACGTTGCGAATATTTCGTAAAGCAAACCTATCGAAACAGATGTAGCCTTAATACCGCGAACGGAGAATTAGATCTTATTGTTCCCGTAACATCAAAACACGGGAAAGTGCTTATCACTGACGTTAGGCTAGACTTTACCCAGAAATGGCTAAACAACCACTGGCGTACTGTTCAGTCGGCCTATGGCAAGGCGCCGTTCTTCGAGCATTATGCGCCCGACCTGCACAAGGCCATCTTCAAAAAAGTGAGTTTTCTTTACGAACTTAACTACACTTTGCTGTCAATGTGTCTTAACTGGCTTAAGTGGGATATGCCAATAAAGGAAACAGAATATTACACCAAAGTTGTATCAAATCCCGTTTTAGACTTGCGATCTGCCGTAAATCCAAAAAAATCAGATCAATGTTATGAATTTTATTACCCTGTAATGTATAATCAAGTATTTGGCTCTACGTTTGTAGAGAATTTGAGCCTAATCGATTTAGTATTTTGTGTAGGACCGGGCGCTGGGAAAATTGTTCGAGACTCAGCAATTCCGAAAATGAACAAATAGAAAGTCGGGTGTGTTTCTATCGATATTAAATCTTCGGGTTGAATACGTTGAACACACAAAAAACTTTACATTTACATTAATCATTTTTTATCAAACTTCTTATGGAAGCAAAATTTTCCAATCGAGTCAAGGAAGTTATCTCGCTGAGCAGGGAAGAGGCGTTGCGCCTTGGCCACGATTACATAGGCACGGAACACCTGGTATTAGGCATGGTTCGAGAAGGCGAGGGTGTTGCAGTTGGTGTCCTGAAAAAACTGGGCGTGCCACTGGATGAACTTCGAAACGAAATAGAAAAGATCTCAAAAGGCACAGCCACACACCAAATAAAAAACCTGGCTAACATTCCCCTGACGAAAGCGTCAGAAAAAGTTTTAAAAATCACCTATCTGGAGGCTAAGATTTTTAAAGCACAGCTCATCGGTACAGAACATCTTCTGCTCTCAATACTTCGCGATCAGGATAATCTGGGAACACAAATACTCAACAAATTCGATGTCAATTACGAGACCGTTAAAGAGATGTTAGAATACCAAAATGAGGGGCCTATGGCGTCTCAAGATACAGATGATCCGGATGATGACTCCTCCAAAATATTTGGGGGTGCAGGAGCAGGAGGCGCAGGCAAGGAGAAAAAGGGAGCTGAAAAATCCCGTACGCCTGTGCTGGATAACTTTGGTCGCGACTTAACAAGACTGGCCGAAGACAACAGGCTAGATCCTATCGTAGGCCGTGAAAAAGAAATAGAACGTGTAGCACAAATTCTTTCCAGGAGAAAGAAAAACAATCCGATACTTATAGGTGAACCAGGCGTGGGTAAAACTGCGATTGCAGAAGGCCTTGCCCTGCGCATTATCCAGAAAAAAGTTTCCCGGGTTTTATTTGGGAAGCGGGTGGTAACGCTTGATTTGGCTTCCCTGGTCGCTGGTACGAAGTACCGCGGTCAGTTTGAAGAAAGAATGAAAGCAGTGATGAATGAGCTGGAAAAATCACCGGACGTTATCCTTTTCATCGACGAGCTTCACACTATTGTCGGAGCCGGTGGCGCATCGGGCTCCCTTGATGCGTCCAATATGTTCAAGCCCGCCCTGGCGCGTGGTGAAATCCAATGCATTGGAGCAACGACTTTGGACGAATACAGACAATACATTGAAAAAGATGGTGCTCTTGCCAGAAGGTTTCAAATGGTATTGATAGATTCTACGACGCCGGAAGAGACGATTCAGATTCTCGATAACATCAAAGAAAAATATGAAGATCACCATCATGTGATCTATACCAAGGAAGCGATTGAAGCTTGCGTTAAACTTTCTGATCGGTATATCAGCGACCGGTATTTGCCGGACAAAGCCATCGATGTACTTGACGAAGCAGGCGCGCGCGTGCACATCAATAACATTCATGTTCCCGAAGATATCGTGAAATTTGAAGAGGCGATTGAGGAAGTGAAGAAGGAAAAGAACCGTGTGGTAAAAAGCCAGAAGTATGAAGAGGCTGCTCAGCTTCGCGATCGCGAAAAGAAACTGATCGAGCAACTGGATATTGCTAAAGCAAAATGGGAAGAAAAAACCCGTACTGAAAAATATACCGTAACGGAAGACAACGTTGCTGATGTTGTCGGTATGATGACTGGTATACCAACAAACCGCATTGCGCAGAAGGAAAGTAACAAACTTCTGAACATGGCTGACGAACTCAACGGAAAGGTTATTGGCCAGGAAGAAGCTATCAAGAAATTGACAAAGGCTATCCAACGCACACGTGTCGGATTGAAGGATCCTAGAAAACCAATTGGGTCTTTTATTTTCCTTGGCCCGACGGGCGTGGGTAAAACCGAGCTTGCAAAAGTTCTGGCAACCTACCTTTTCGACAAGGAAGATTCATTGGTGCGTATTGACATGAGTGAGTACATGGAAAAATTTTCTGTGTCACGCTTGGTAGGTGCGCCTCCAGGATATGTAGGATATGAAGAAGGCGGACAGTTGACGGAAAAAGTAAGACGCAAACCTTACTCCGTTGTACTGTTGGATGAAATTGAAAAAGCTCACCCCGACGTCTTTAATATTTTATTGCAAGTTTTGGATGATGGAATTTTGACAGATGGTTTGGGAAGGCGAGTTGATTTTAGAAACACCATCATTATCATGACTTCAAACATCGGTGTTCGTGACTTGAAAGATTTCGGATCGGGAATTGGTTTTGCATCTGCTGCTAAGCAGCAAAGCGATGACGAAAACATGAAGACTACAATTCAGAACGCATTGAAGAGAGCCTTCAGCCCTGAATTCCTAAACAGATTAGATGACCTGATCGTATTCAATTCGCTGCAGCGCCAGCATATTCACAAGATCATCGATATCACGCTTAAAAAACTTTTCGACCGCATCATCCAGCTCGGTTACAATGTTGAGCTTAGTGATAAAGCAAAAGATTTTCTCGCTGAAAAAGGATATGATCAGCAGTTTGGAGCCCGTCCTTTGAACAGGGCCATTCAAAAATATTTGGAAGATCCCGTCGCCGAGGAAATTCTGAAAGGCGAAATTGAAGAAGGAGGAACGATCTTCGCTGATTATGATGGAAAAGGAGATGTCCTAACGGTGAAAGTGAAAAAGGCAAAGGCCTCATCAAAAGAGAAAAAAGAATAACAAATAAAAAGCGGGATCAAGTCCCGCTTTTTTTATGTCAATACAATTGATGCTAATCTTAATTCAAGACAAGCTGAATCAATTCTTTTTGCACCTTCCAATCTTTGGCAAGTTTTAGCATCGCCGTCGCCTCCATTTCCGTTACATAACCCTTCAGATTATTGGCCTGCCAAACCATGTTGATTAATTCGATTCTCTTTTCTTTTTGATAGTCGCCTATAATGTTATTGAGAAAAGTTCGGGCACGATCAAATGCCGTAATATAGTCGGAGGCAACGAAATCGAGCGCCCACCGGTACTCTTCATGAGCGTCCAGCGCGACAGCGGTGCTGTCAAGATCCTTTTTTTCTTGATCATCCAATCCATGATAATGGAAAATCACAGATTTGAGGAGCATGTGTACTTTTTTCTCTTCCACGGATAGCATTGGGTTCAATTGTAATGGAAAGGTACCAAAAATTGAGCAAACCCTTCAATGATCATAATCACCGCATTCCTATGGCTAGGTCATCATAAACAGGTCGGAGGCTATTTTGTCTGCCAATAATCGGCCTGATTTCGTCAATATTAGCGTTTCATTCGATTGCACCGCATACCCGTTTTCAACGAGCTTTTGAACATATTTACCATGAATTGTTAACAAATCGTACTGGTGTTCATTTGACAGTTTTTTGAGGTCCGTTCCCCATGATGTTCTCAGTGTTGTTAGGAGGTATTCATTCGCCTTATCTTCCTGACTCAAGATTTCAATGGTCGATGGAATCTGACCTGATTCAAGGCTATTGATGTAAAGGTGATTGTTGCTGATGTTGAATTGCCGGCTGGTGCCATTGTACGAATGCGCACTGGGTCCTACGCCCAGGTATTTTTCGCCTTTCCAATAGCTGCTGTTGTGTTTTGAAATATAACCGGGTTTTGAAAAATTCGAAACCTCGTAATGCTCAAATCCGTCGCGTTCCAGTTCCTCGATCAGCAACAACAGTTCCTGTGCCGAAGCATCATCACTGTGGACTTTGATTTTCTTATCGGCAGCCCATTTCCCGAAAACAGTCCTTTCTTCGATGGTCAATGAATAAGCAGAAATATGATTCGGACCAAGCGCTAACGCGCGGTCAATATTTTTTTTCCAGTCCGTCAAATCCTGTCCGGGAAGCGCATACATTAAATCAATACTTATGTTTTCAAAACCCACCTCGCGTGCTTCGTGGAAACTCGATGTAGCCATTCTTGAATCGTGCGCCCGATTTAGAAATCTTAGAACAGCATCATCAAAAGATTGGATGCCGATGCTAAGGCGATTAATTCCTATTTTTTTAAAGGCGATAAGTTTTTCAGAAACCAAATCATCGGGATTTGCTTCTAAGGTGATCTCAGCAGATGGCGCCACATCGAAGTTTCCGGAAATAATATCGAAGATATTGTTTACTTCGTCCGTTGAAAGTATTGAAGGTGTGCCACCACCAAAATACAGGGTATTGATTTTTTCTTCACCCAGGTAATTCTTTTGAATGAGCAGCTCGTTGCCGATCGCTTGAAGGAGTTGGGCTTGCTTGCTCGTATTGGTCGAAAAATGGAAATCGCAATAATGGCAGGCTTGTTTGCAGAATGGAATATGAATATAGATGCCCGCCATGTCCGACAAAAATAATTGCATTTCGGATATCAACACAGAACTGATATTTTTGCCGAAACATTCATGAGATCCACAAAATCTATACTGTTCGTGCTTTCATTCCTGCTGACGCCTTTGCTCTGGGCGCAGGATTATTCCATCGTTAAAGATTTAAAAACCGACTGGCAAATTTATAAGGGAGAGCGGTATGTTCCTTTCAAGACAAATGAAGGGGATATTAAAACGATATATTTTTCGCTGGAGCCTTCCAGATTCGCAGGCAATATGTTGCGGGTGGTCAGTAACGAGCCTTTGACAATTTTTATAAATGGTCAGCTTTTTGCAACCCGAAACACGAGGCTTGATCTGCCGATCGATAGTTTACAGCAATCTTTTCCATCACCTGTGTTGCAGGTGGGAATTCATCAGGAAAAAATCCGGGCCGGTGGTTTACAGACCCTCATCCTAACGCGGTCACCGGATTTACCGAAGCCGAACGTGGAGATGCCAATGCGTTTTTCCTCTTTTCGCGATTTTGTAATTGTCGGAATGTTAATCTTAGTAAGCGTTTTGATTGTTGTCGTACAGCTCAACCCAAAATTAGCGTCAGATTACTTTTCGATCATTAAAATGTTTTTCATGCGCGAAGGCGAAGACAGCCAAAACTATTCCCGCATCACGAGTAGCATCAACATTTTGTTTTACGTGTATTGCAGTTTAATGATAGGATATTACCTGATGATCATTTTCAGGTTCATCCCTTCACACTATGTGGTCGCCTTAGGCTTTCAAGCCGACACGTTTGGAGGTGCCATGTTTTTATGGATAAAACTAAGTGCAATTATCCTTACCATCGTTTTTTTGAAAGTCGTGTTGGTGTATTGCCTTTCTATTATGTTCGGCCTTACAGAGATTGCGGGTATCCATATTTTTAATTGGATAAGGCTTCTACTGGTGGTCTTTGGCACATTGACAATACTGTTGTTCTTATATTTTATTTTACACGGCCAGAATGAGAATTTCCATATCGTTTTGCTGCAGATTATTTCCTGGCTTCTGGTCGGCTGGATGTTCCTCATTATTTTAAAATTGAGCAAACGGATGACGCACTCCATGTTTCATTTATTTTCGTACATTTGTGCCACAGAATTAATTCCCTTATTAATTACCATAAAGGTTCTTTACAACTAGCCCGATTCGTTACGCGTAGATATGAGTGAAATTGCAACTGACAGGATGCGAAAAGTAAAGAGTATCCTAGTGACACAAGAGGCCCCCGCTGATGCTAACTCTCCTTATTTGAAACTTGCTGAAAAATTCAATTTAAAAATTGATTTCAGGCCTTTCATTCAGGTGGAACCCGTTCCCGTAAAAGAGTTCAGAAAGCAAAAAATTGATATTTTAAATCACACAGCAATCATCTTCACCAGTAGAAATGCTGTCGATCATTTTTTTCATATCTGTCAGGAGTTAAAAGTCGAGATGCCTCCGGAGATGAAATATTTTTGTATTTCGGAACAGACCTCTAACTACCTTCAGAAATATATTGTTATTCGCAAGCGTAAAATTTTTACTGGCCTTAAGACGGCCCAGGATCTTTTAGAAATTTTAAAGAAGCATAAAAACGAAAAGTATCTTTTCCCCTGCTCTGATATTCGCAAGAACGATATACCTGATTTTTTGAAAGATGGAGGATACAATTACACAGAAGCAATTATCTATCACACCGTCGCAGCAAATCTTTCAGATTTGAAAGAAGTGTTTTACGACATCCTTGCGTTCTTTAGCCCCTCCGGTATAAATTCGTTGTTTGTAAACTTTCCGGAATTTAAGCAAAACAATACGCGCATCGCGGTGTTCGGACCAACCACCGCTAAGGCCGTTCGGGATGCCGGTTTAATACTGGATATCGAGGCTCCTTTACCCAACGCACCCTCCATGACCGGGGCCTTAGAATTGTATATAAAGAAGGCAAACGGCATCAAGTAACTGGCTCATTCATTGAATTTTATAAAGATGCCTATTTTATTACACTTTAATTACATTTGTTGATAGTGTCGTAAAAAAGCGCTTACTTTAACTTCTACTTTTTAACCTTAATGCTGAAACGTACTTTTTATACGCTCGTGCTAGCTCTTTCAGGTGTATGCGCTTTTGCTCAGCAAGATGCTCTGTTTACGCAATACATGTTTAACAACTTGTATTTGACTCCGGCATTTGCTGGTGTAGATGGAGTAACTCGATTCTCAGCAATTCACAGAAGTCAGTGGTTAGGATATCAATCAAGCTTTGGAGATGGAGGAGCGCCGACGACAACCATGGCCAGTTTTAATACACCCATTTATAAATTAAGAAGTGGTGCTGGGGTGTATATTATGAACGATAAACTTGGACCACAAAATAACCTCGAAGCGCAAGTATCATATGCTTATCATTTAGGTATAAAAGAAAACAAACTCAGCTTTGGTATTAAGGTTGGTATGTACTCGCAAACGATCAACGGAAAATACTATCGATACATACAAGAGGGAGATCCTTTAATTGTTGAAGGCAAAGAATCCCAGGTAAGACCCGATATTGGTCTTGGTCTATTTTACCGAACCGAAAAATATTACGCAGGCATTGGGTTTAACCACTTGCTAAGGTCACAATTCGACTTTGGCGCTGACAGCGTTCGTGGTGCCCTCGCGAATCATATTAATTTCACTGGTGGATATTTTTACGAGGTCAGTTTTGATCTAAAACTACAGTTTAGCACAAATGTTAGATCAGATCTAAATAAGACTCAATTCGATTTAGCAGCAATTGCTTATATCAAAGATACGATGTGGGGAGGTTTAGCGTTTAGACAATCAGAGGCTGCTAGTTTGCTGTTAGGATACAGTCTTTTAAAGGACAAATCTTTAAAACTTGGAACAGCAGTAGACTTCATAGTGAAGGACCAGGCTGCTAAGGAAAACTTTTCCTTGGAGGTTATGTTGAGTTATGACTTACCGGTCAATCCGGGTAGCGGTAAAAAAGTCGTTCGGACCCCTCGGTATAGGCACTAGCCGACATTTAATTAAGGATCAGCAAGAATTTGTGGAATTTGTAGACAGTTTCTCAAAAAAATAAAGAGAATAATAGGTTAACTTTCAATACGTAAAAATTGGCGTAGACAAACTGAGCAAAGTAGTATGAATAAAACAGTTGTTTCTAAAATACTTTTAATTCTCGCAGGGGCTGGTGTCAGCGCTTGTGGATTACTAGGCCTTGGCAAAAAGGGTGGCGGCGATCAAGGTGAGCTTGTTGGCGTTTCTGGACGCGAGGGTTGGGTAATGACTGTTCCTTTTGGAATGGTTCCAATTCCTTCTGGAACATTCCATATGGGTCAGGCAGATGAAGATCCTGCCTCGACACAAATCAACTTCAACAAGCAGGTCACTATTGGTTCATTCTTTATGGATGACACCGAAATCACGAATAACGAGTATCGTCAATTCACGAATTTTTTCCTGGTGGACAACGGAAGCATCGAAGGATTCGAAACTGTAGATGCGGAAACCTTTCGTCAAAAGTATTATCCTGACACAGCTGCCTGGGTACGGGATTTTGCTCACCACATGGGTGACCCTATTCAGGATTATTATTACTGGCACCCTGGCTACGATGACTATCCAGTAGTCGGTGTTAACTGGGATGCAGCTGTTTTCTTTGGACAATGGAGAACTGCTTACTTGAATGATTATCGAAAAAGTATAGGTGATTTTCCGATGCCAGCATTCCGCCTGCCTTCTGAAGCAGAGTGGGAATATGCAGCCCGCGGAGGTCGCGATATGGCTAAGTATCCTTGGGGAAATCCTTATATACGTAACTCGAAAGGTTGTATGCTTGCGAATTTCAAACCTGGTCGCGGAAATTTCTACGACGATGGATTTGCATACTCATCACCTGTACAGGCGTACTTCCCAAATGATTATGGTTTATACGACATGTCCGGAAATGTTTCGGAATGGTGTTTAGATGATTTCAACCCTGCATCTGTACCTACAGTGTGGGATTTGAATCCTCAATACATCGACCCCAGAACAAATCCTGAAAGCGCTAAATACAATCCGCGCGTTCCACCTAAAAAGGTAGTGCGTGGCGGTTCCTGGAAAGATGTTGCTTATTATTTGGAAACAGGAACAAGAACCTACGAATTCAAAGATTCGACCCGTGCGTATATCGGCTTCCGTTGCGCATTAACTCACTTGGGCAGGTCTTCAGGTCAGGAATTTTAATTTTTTAACTTCTATATTTTTTTATTTTTAACTAATCAAAAGGCAATTAATTTAAACCATCACTACAATGAGCAAGAAAAAAGGCGGATTTGTTGAACTTCTCTACAAAACCATAATGCCAAAAGTTTATGGTATTGGTGCGGCAGTCGTAATTATTGGTGCTTTATTCAAGATTCTCCACTACGAGGGTGCTGACCAAATGCTGTTTATTGGACTTACAACAGAAGCGATCATATTTTTCCTAAGTGCTTTTGAACCGCCTCATCAAGAACCGGATTGGTCAAAAGTTTATCCAGAACTTGGAGAAGATTATGAGGCTCCTGCAGTTCCAACGCGTATTTCCAACAAGCCTGGCGTTTCATTAACCCAGCAATTAGACGTATCGTTGGAAAAAGCCAAGATTGGACCAGAACTCCTGGATAGCTTGGGCAAAGGCTTGAATAACCTTGCCGAATCTGCTAAGAAGATGACGAACATCTCTGACGCAGCGGTTGCTACCAATGACTATGCAGGAAATGTTAAAAAAGCTTCAACACAGCTTTTGGAAATGAATAAATCATACGACGTAGCAATTAAAGCTGTGTCAAGTATGTCTGAAGCATCGAAAGATGCCGGTGAATATCATTCGCAAGTTCAAAAAGTAACAAAAAATCTGGCTGCCTTAAATTCTGTTTATGAAATGGAATTGAAAGACGCCGATAGTCATGTTAAAAACATGAACAAGTTCTATGAAAGCTTGACTGGTGCTATGAATGGACTGTCTAAAGTCGGGGATAACACCACTAAGTTTACAACTGAATTAGGAAAGTTAACCGATAATCTGACGTCGTTGAATAAGGTGTATGGTAGCATGCTCACAGCCATGAAAGGTGGCGGACAAAACGCATAATTATACAAGGTTTCTAACGTTTAAACTAAAAGAATTACCATGGCAGGTAAAAAAGAAACCCCGCGTCAGAAAATGATAGGGATGATGTACCTCGTGCTTACTGCGTTGCTCGCCCTCCAGGTAAGTAATGCCGTACTAGAGAAATTTGCGATCATTAACGAAACGTTATCTACTCTTATTGAAGACGGTAAGAAGAAAAGCGAACTAACAATGGCGGCTATCATTGACGAGGCTGGTAAGAGCCAAAGCCCCAAAGTTGTGGACGCCAAAGAAAGAGCTCAAAAGGTAAGAGAACTTACGAAAAATACCCTTGAGTATATAGACGCGTTAAAATTAAGGATGCTCAAGCAATCCGGTACCGACAAAGTCACCGACGATGTTATCAATGATCATAGCTCAAAAGTGGCTACCATGATGATTGATCCAAACTCGAAA
>Ga0310890_10000759_pt1 | contig 11227 bp, 10 predicted proteins | sample T20D3metaG_FD_203751 | JGI IMG/M metagenome (GOLD analysis project Ga0310890, IMG submission 203751) | Lab incubated soil microbial communities from West Virginia University Organic Research Farm, Morgantown, WV, United States - T20D3 | ecosystem: Environmental > Terrestrial > Soil >... | reverse complement strand
GGACCGAAGTCAAAGTCGTGGTTGCCGACGGCCGCCGCGGCATAGCCAAGCGCGTTATAGGCATTGATGACCGACGCGCCCTCGTTCAGGTTGGACTCGAGCGTTCCCTGAAACATGTCGCCCGCGTCGATCAGGAGCGCCCCGCCGCCGTCGCGGGCCCGTGCCGCACGCACATTGGCGACGTAGCTTCCGAGCAGGGCCAGGCCGCCGCGATCACCACGCGCGAGAATGCCGCCATGGAGATCGTTCGTCCCGATGATGGACAGCGTAATTGTGGGCGATGCGGGGGCGACTGCCGGGCGGGCATTCGCCCCCGCGCAGGCACACGTCGCGAGGGCGGCGAGGATGGCGATCACGCCCTGCCGGAGCATCGTAGACACGATACTCGATCGGCCCGGCGAACTCGCTCTAGCGAATGGTCTTCAACAGGAACGCGCGCCGCCGGTCCACGAAGCTTTTCAAGCTGTCGTCGCCCCGGTCGACGCCGGCCGTGAACTGTTCGGTCGAGTAGAGCTTCCGCGTGTCAGCTTTGATGTCTGCTGCGATCACCGACTGGTACTGCCGGATCATCGGTTCCAGCGTCCGCCAGTCGAGCCATTTGTCCGCAATCTCACGCACGTATCCGAGATAACGCGTGCGTAACGCCGGTACCGCGAGCAGCTTCGACCGCAACGGTTTGTTCACGTCGTCAAGGCCGATCAGCGGATCGAGTTCCGAACCGGCCTGACCAAACGTCGTCGGGAACTGGAATCCCGGGGGCAGCTGAATGCCGGGAGGAAGCTGGAAACCGCCGGGGCCTCCGGGCGGCCCACCGCGCCCGCGGCCGGGACCTCCGGGACCGCCGCCCTCCTCTTCGAGCCCTTCGTTCATGTCGTGCGGAAGGACATGCACGCGGCCCTGGCCATCGAGGTAGATGTTGTAGTCACTGGCGCGCGTCCAGTAGCCGTCCGTGTTGGCGAGCGCGATTTCGACCGCGAGGAACTTCAGGGCGCCGTCGACGTCGAGGAGCGGTGCCAGCGCCGCTTCCAGACGGTCTGCCGGCGTTTCGTTGAGCACCTTGAACATCTGGATCAGCCGGCGCCACGGCTGCTCGCTGTCGCGCGATTTGATGTCGTAGATGCCGCGATAGGCGTCGATGTTCTCGCCGAGATAGGCCATGCCGCCACGGCCGATCGGGCTGCCCGGCACCTTCCAGCGTGTGCCGCCCTTGTCCCCCTTGAACCGATCGCGCACGAAGTCCGAGTTGAACTGCTCGGCGTTGAGATAGATTCCCCAGCTCTCGCCGTTGATGACGACACGCAGGTAGTTGATCCGGGCGGCCGGGACGTACTGCCGCGCAATGTGGCTGTAGATCAGCGCGCGGGTGAACGTCGGGTCGCTGTTGGCGTTCAGCAGGTTCAGCGTCCGGTAGCCCTGCACGCGCTGGTCATCGTCCGCGAAGTCGATGGACACGTTGAGCGAGCGCTTGGATCCTTCCGAGACGAAGGCGAACGACGACATGCCCCTGAAGCGCACGCCGACGTCACGATACGTGCGTCCGTCCATGGTCAGTTGCGCCGGCACGTCGACGTCGGTGTTGTAGAAGTCCGCCATCTCCTTCTCCCAGTCGGCGTTTTCGAACTGGAGGAAGAGCGTCCGCAACACGTTCGTGTCGTAGAACGGCTCATCGCGGTAGGTACGCACCGCGTCGGGTGCCAGCTTCTGGCCGGGCGAGCCGGACGCGAAACCGCGGCCGCCGAACGGAGGCAGGCCCGCGGGTGGGCCTCCCGGGGGGAACCCGCCTGGAGGTCCGCCGCCAGGGCCGGCGAATCGTCCAACGACAGCCGCCAGCCCGCTGGGGGGCTGCTTCGCCAGCCACTCGCGAGCGGCCTGGCGTTCGGCACGCTCGAGGCGGCCATTCTTGGATGCGTCGAACTGCGACAGGATCGGGCGCTCCCGGAACATCGCGTCCAGGTCGAGCGGCATGCCCGGGAATCCGCCCGGCGGCAGCTGCGGGTTCTGCGCCTGGACGGTCGCGAAAAAGATCGCCATTGCCACGGCGAGGATTGCTGCCAGGTGCGCCAGACGGTGGACGTTACGCATGTAACGGCAGGTTAACCCATCCAGGCGCGGGTAGAATCGCCTGTCTCGAAGTTTTCACAACCCCCGGCGCCGGGGGCCCTGGAGCCTGCTGGCGCTGGTTCAGGCCTTTGTTTATGGGAAAGAAAGATCCGCGCATCGACGCCTACATCTCGAAGTCGCCGGACTTCGCGCAGCCGATCCTGAAATACCTCCGCGAGATCGTTCACGAGGCCTGTCCCGACGTCGTCGAGACGGTGAAGTGGAGTAATCCGACGTTCGACCACCACGGAATCATGGTTGGCTTTTCGGCGTTCAAACAGTACTGCGTGCTCGGCTTCTGGAAGGCGCCGCTCCTGATCCTCGACGGGAAGCCGGTCAGCAAAGAGCTGGAGTCCGGCGCGGGTCAGTTTGGAAAGCTGACAAGCATCAAGGATCTTCCTTCCCGGTCGAAGCTCCTGAAGCTCGTGAAGGACGCCGCCAGGCTCAATGAGGAAGGCATTACCGTCGATCGGAAACCACGTGCTGCTTCCAAGCCCGTCGTCGCACCTGCAGACCTCATCAAGGCACTCAAGCTGAACGCGAAGGCTCGGACCACATTCGAGAGCTTTTCTCCCAGCCACAAACGCGAATACGTCGAATGGATCGTAGAGGCGAAGACGGCAGAAACCCGTCAGCGCCGCGTCGGCCAGGCACTGGAGTGGATGAGCGAAGGAAAGCCGCGCAACTGGAAGTACATGCGCAAGTAGCACAGGTCCGGCTCCCTGCAAATTCGGCACATTCCATGCTCCTCAAAGTAACAGGCGTGTGTGAGTTCCAGTGAACTCATCAGGGAGGGGTGTGATGAAGGCATTCTTAGGTGCTCTCTCCACCGTCGTGCTTGCCTTCACGGTTGCCTGCAGTCAGACGGATGCGGGGATTACCACGGCCGTGAAGTCGAAACTGGCGGCGGACGACATGGTCAAGGCGTACAAGGTCGACGTGGACACGCAGCACAAGGTCGTAACGCTGAGCGGCGAGGTGGAGACCGCGGCGCAGCGCGAGCACGCGGTCATGATCGCGCGCAACACGCGAGGCGTTTCGAACGTCATCGACCACCTGCAGGTCAGTCCCACGGCGGCCACGACCGGCGTCGCGGTTGACATAGACCACGGACTCAAGGCCGACGTGAAGAGAGACGCCGATGAGACCGCCGGCGCCGTCAAGAGGGGCGCGGAAAAGACCGGCAACGTCATCGAGCGCGGCGCGGATAAAACGGTTGAAGGCGTCAAGGAAGGCGCAGAGAAAACCAAGGAAGGCGCCAAGAAGGTCGGCAAGGGACTGAAGGACGTCTTCACGGACGACGACCGGGATACGGACAGGGACGGCAAATAGTCGGTAGTCGGTAGTTGGTAGTTGGTAGTTCGTCGTTGGCTGGTGGTTCGGTTGAACCACCAGCCGCGGACTACAATTCAACGCGTGGTCCTGCGCGGCATTTCCGACAGCATCCTCGACACGATCGGCAACACGCCGCTCGTGCGCATCAACGCCATCACCCGCGGCGTGACCGAGGCGACGGTCCTCGCCAAGCTCGAGACCTTCAACCCGGGGAACTCGCTGAAGGATCGCATGGCGCTCCGGATGATCGAGGACGCCGAGCGGCAGGGGCTCCTGCAGCCTGGCGGAACGATCATCGAAGGGACCTCCGGCAACACCGGCATGGGCCTCGCCATCACCGCCGTCATCAAGGGCTATCGCTGCATCTTCACCACGACGGACAAGCAGTCGAAGGAGAAGATCGACGCGCTGAAGGCGTTCGGCGCCGAGGTGATCATCTGCCCGACCGACGTGGATCCGGAGGATCCGCGCTCGTACTATTCAGTCTCGTCGCGGCTGGCCAGGGAAGTTCCAGGGGCCTGGAAGGCCAATCAGTACGACAACCTGTCCAATACCACCGCGCACTACGAATGGACGGGTCCTGAGATCTGGGAGCAGACGGGAGGGCAAGCCACGCATCTGGTCATCGGCGTCGGCACCGGCGGGACGATCAGCGGCATCGGACGCTACTTCAAGGAGCGGAACCCCGCCGTCAAGGTCTGGGGCGTCGACACCTACGGATCGGTGTTCAAGAAGTACAAGGACACGGGAATCTTCGACAAGAACGAGATCTATCCGTACATCACGGAGGGCATCGGCGAGGACTTCCTGCCGGCCAACGTCGACTTCGCGATCATCGACCACTTCGAAAAGGTCACCGACAAGGACGCCGCCATCATGACCCGGCGGCTGGCGCGCGAGGAGGGCATCTGGGTCGGCAACTCCGCCGGCGCCGCCATGGCCGGCGTCGTCCAGCTCGCCGACAACTTCGGGCCCGATGACATGGTCGTGGTGGTGTTCCACGACCACGGTTCACGCTACATGGGCAAGATGTTCAACGACGAGTGGATGCGCTCGAAGGGCTTCCTCGAGGTGTCGGGCATGACCGCCCGCGACCTCGTGGAGTTCGGTGTCTCCGGCGAGCTCTACACCATCGAGGCGGCACGGCCGGTGGAAGAGGCAATCCGGGTGATGAGCGACCACGACTTCTCGCAGATCTGCGTGACGAAGGCCGGCCGCATCATCGGGTCGTTGAACGAGGCGCACCTCTACGAGGAGTTCGTCCGCGACCCGACCTGCAAGTCCAGGTCGGTCGAGGAGATCATGCAGCCGGCGTTTCCGTTCGTGGACGCCTCAACGCCGGTGCACTTCCTGTCGACGATGATTACGCCGGAGCAGTCGGCGCTCCTGATCAGGGATTTCAAGACTCAGAAGACGTTCATCATCACGCGGTCTGACATCATTCGCGTCTTGACCTAGTTGATGCCGATGTTGCGCGGGATGCCGAGGACGCCTCCGAGCCCGCGAAGCTTCAAGAGGTCGATGGGGCCGATGATGTTGACGACCTGCAGCTCACCGGGTTCGGCATTGATGATGAAGATGCCGCCGACCTTGCCGCCAGGGTTGAACAGCCAGATCTCCTGCAGCTCCCAGTTTCCGCCTTTGTCCTTCTCCTCGTTCGCCACGATTCGCGACCAGCCGGGAGCCGCCAACTGCTTGCGAATCGCCAAGATGTCGTCCATCGAGAACGCCTTCTGGTCGTCGAATTCATAGCTTCGGACGTAGACGCCCTCGAGCTCGGAGAGGAGTTGCTTCACGACTGCCGAATTCGGCCCATCGCCAACAAGCGCAGAGCCGGCGGTGGACAGCATCGAGCGATCGATCGTGATCTCCTGCTTTTCGGTTGCACGCTCGCCGAGACGGTCGAGAAACGACAGATTCAGCCGGGCGCCCTGTGCGCTGGCGGCAACCGGAACAAGCAGTGTGAATGCGACGAGAGCGAGCGTAGTCTTCATGGGTTCCCCTTACCGACCGCCGTTATCGGCTGGTTGCGATAGCTTGCTCTGCACCACCGCGAGCGTCTCGCTCGTGATTTGCAGCGCCATTCGAAGTTCTTTCTGCACGCGCGCCGCTTCGGCGGCCTTCTGACTCGTGTAGTAGCGCTCCGCTCCGCCGACGGTGAGCGTCACGATGGCGGCTGCAGCGAGCCAGCGCATCACCATGCTCGAACCGTGTCCGGCGCGCGGCGCTGGCGCGGCGCTCGTGTTGATCCGGTCGAGCACGCGATCCGCGAGGTCCGGAGGTGCCTGCTTTCGCCGCAGCGCGTCGCGCAGTTCGTGATCGATATTCATTGCTGACCCCTACCCATGAGACGTTCACGCAGTGCCGCGATCGACCGCCGCAGGTGACTCTTCACCGTGTTCACCGGCATGCCGAGCGCATCCGCGATTTCCGTCGGATCCATTTCTTCCTGATACCGGAGCACGACGACCATCCGCGCCCGCGCCGGCAGGTCGGCCACCAGCGCCTGCAGCCGGTCGGCGACGAAGATTTCCCGCGTCTGCGGCACGTGTCCGGTCTCGGGGAGCGTGTCGGTCCCAAACTCCTGGCGATGGTTGCGGCGCCGGATCTCGTCGATGCAGCGATGGCTGGCAACCCGGCGCAGCCACGAGACCACATGGGCCTCCGACTCCAGCCGGCCCAGGCTGCGGTACAGCTCGAGGAAGACCTCCTGCGCCATATCTTCGGCGGCCGGCCGGCTCCGCAGCATGTGCAGGGCGACGCTGAACACCATGTTCTGGTGGCGGCGGATGAGGGCGGAAAACGCCGCCTGGTCGCCGGCCTTTGCCAGCGTCAGCAGGTCCGGGCTGGCGGTCTCGGCTGCCGCGCAATGCGGTGACGCCGTGGGAACCGCTGCCGGCCGAAGCGCGGCTGCCGGGGTGTCTGTGCGTCCAAACGGGGCCGCTGTGACCATCTGCTTCAAATACGGCCGCTGGAGCTGAAGGGGTGCAGGACGCCTAGTACCGGAGGGTAGTGGGCCCCCACCACGGCACGATCTCGTAGACGAACCGACCGGCCTTCACGGCCGGGTCGCTATCGACCGCCGCCCTGGCTGCATCCATCGATTCGACTCGCAGGATGAAGATGCCGGCAAGGGCGCGATCCCCGGATGTGCCTTCGAACGGCCCGGCCACCACCATCAACCCCTCTTTGGTGAGGCGGTCGATATTCGCGCGGTGGGCCTGCGACACCTTCGTGGCTTCCGGGGTTGCCGCGGCGGTCCACGCCGGGCCCCGGCGCAGGAAGACCATGTAGTACATCCGCATCTCGGTCGGTGGTTTGGCAGGCGCGGCCGCAGCGGGAGAAGGCGGTGCAGCAGGTGACTGTCCAAGTGCCCCCGAACCCGTCAGGAGGGCAAGAGTACACAGCGACACAAGCAATCGAATCTTCATCATCACTACTCTCTACGGCGTGAGCCGGAACGCGGTCAGCTGCGTCGCGCCGCCGACGGCAGATTCCACGGCGTAGTCCCCTGGGGCGAGGGAGAGGACCGGCACGTCGACGACGATCCAGCGGAATCCGCGCGATTCGTCGGGGCGTGTCGTCACCTGCAGCGGAACGGGAAGTTCGGCGCCCCGCCTGTCTCGCAGGACCGCGGTCGGTGCCCCGGTCGCATCCGTGGGCAACTCCAGGCGCAGCCGGTCGGTCCGCTGGAATCGAGGATCCGCCGTGCGGACGAAACGCTGGCCCGAGGCCGCGGTCCGTCGTAGCAGCACCGCCTCTCCGAGCGGGCTGGGCGTCTCGGGCACGGTGACGCGTCCGAACTCGCCGACCGGATCGCCGCTCGCGCTGGTGACGGTCAGCTGCGCTGAATAGTCGCCGCTGACCAGCGGACCATCGGAGTCTCTCAGCTCGAACACGACCTCAGAGTCGCCGGGCGACACGCTGACCTGCCGCGAGACTGTCTGCCCGGCCCTGAGAGAAGGTGAGGGACCGCTTCGAACCGGCCGCAGCGTCAACTCCGCTGTCGCGCCTGCTTTCGACGACTCCGGGCGGGACTGCGGGTCGAGCTCGGCGACAATCCACAACGCGACGGCCGACGCGCCGGAACTGTTGCTCCTCGTCCAGGCCGAGGAGCGGAAGTTCAGCAGGCTGCTCCTCGAAACGCTCAGGGCCTGCATCGCCGTCTCGATCGGAACCTGTGGCCTGGCCGTGTCGATCACCGGCATCGAGCGCGACTCGATTGGCGGCAGCGCCACGTACGCCGTCCTCGCGCGTACCTGGACATTCGGGCGGCTGACTTTCACGGTGATCCGGCGCAACCGTCCATCAATGTCCGAGCGTGTCGGCGAATAACCGATCAGGTAGTACGAGGAGGTGGCGGTCATGATCTTCTGCAGATGGCCTTCGACGTCGTCGGTGTTGACGATCGGGATGCCGCCTGTGTCCTCGGCGAGGCTACGCAACGCCGATTGCCGCTCAGATAGAGTCCTGTTGCTGCTGAACCCGCCAGCGCCGATTCGGCCACGACGGTTGGACGCCGGCGTCAGCCCCGCCGGAGAGATCGGATAGAACGACACATTGGAGCGCTTCGCGTGCGCCTCAATCTCGTTGAGCCTGTTGGCATGCTCGAGCGATGCGAGGTCAGCGAGGTCGGACTCGCACTGGCGTGTCGACAGCGTCGTGGTGGATTCGCCGACTCTCGGCGCCGGGGCGGGGTCGGCAGGCGTCCTGCCTGCTGCCCGCAGAGCCGCGCCGAGATTCGGGTTCCGTTGATACAGCCTGAACCCCTCGGTCAGCAGGAAGACGTGCTTGCGCTCTTCGCGGAGCCCTGCCAGATGGTCGATCAGGGCGTCGAGCGCCTCGAACGTCATCAACTCGCGGAGACGCCCCTTCATCTCCGCGTTCGGGCTGCCCGGAATGTAGGACGGATAGCAGAGGTCCCACGACGTAAGCCTGGGGTCCTCCGGCATCTCCTCGAACCACGTCCGTGAATCGACCGGAAGCCGCCGGTGAAACGTCAATTCACCGATCCGTGTGTCGGGGGTCATGACCGCCACGAGGTCGTCCGGGCCTAGCAGAGTGTTGATGTAACGGATTACCGGGATCCGGATCTGCGCGAGGTTGGCTCCGGCTGGTGTCGTGCTTCGACCGGGAACGAAGATGACGAACAGGCGCGAGCGCGGATCCGTGACCATCTGCCTGTTCTCGTCCGGCGTCCGCGGCTCGAGCGCCGCACCAGGCTTCGGCGCGGCAAAAGCGATGGGCTCGAATGTCTGAATCGCCTGCGGCGTACCGTCCTCGAACAGCTGGACCTCGTCGCGGCGGAGGTCTGTTACCGGCTTCCCGTCGCGTGTCGCGTAGAGGTCAACGCGGACGGACTGGATGCTGCCCCGGAAGGTTGGCTGCTGCGGGCTGGCGGTCTGATCCTGTGCCGCGGGAATCGACGCGGCGGCAACAGCCACGAACAGACAGACGCCGGGGATGAACCGCCAGGCCATGGGAAATCAGTGTGGATGCTGCTGGTAGTGTAGTCGCAACAGGTCCTTGCCGTAGTCGTTGCCGTTCGGCGTCCGCACGACCGAGTGAATGTGCTCACGGTAGGGCTGGCCGCCGGGATACAGGTGCCGGAGGTTCACCGGCGTCTGATGGTCGAACTCGATCAGGATGACCGGGCTGTGAATCCGGTAGTAGTAGACCGACCCGTCGTCGGTGCCGCCAACCCAGGCGAAGGTGGTCGCATCGAGGTGCCGTTCGACCTCCGAGAGCTGTACGCGTGCGTGGCCGTCCCGAAGGTTGCCGATGTAGAGGCCGGCCAGGTCGAGCAGCTGCTTCTTCTGTGCTGGTGAAAACGACGACACGCGCACGCCGGCGTAGTCCAGAACGACGTTGTCACTGAACGCCTGCGTGAGAATGTTATTGCCGGTCTTCGACGTCTGGATGACCGCCTGCTTGCGCTGATCCGGTGTCAGCGCGCGGATCATCTGGAGCCCGCGGTCCTGTTCATCAACGAGGATCGACGTCCCGGCGTACTTCCCGGACTTCGCCACCGTCGGCTCCGATCCCCAGAACGCGGGCGTCATCACCACCTGATCGCCGAGCACGAAGTAATTCAGGTTCAGGTGGTGGCCGTCGAGCTGCCAGCCCCACGGCTCGCGCGCCGAAGGTTCACCCATCACAGTGACCCAGTATTTCCACTCGCCGTACTCGACGAAGTTGTTGCCGTTCAGCTCGCCGAGGGTTTCGTTCAGTCGCATGATGTCGCGCGTCAGCTTCAGCCCTTTGGCGCTCAACGACGCCTCGATCATGCGGAAAGCGGCTTCACGCTGCACAGGGCTCATTTCCTCGAACGACACACCGTCGCGGTAGTAGATGTGCTGATTGGCCCATTTCCGCCATTCCACATCGTCTGCGCGAAACATCGTCTTCCTGCGTTGCGGTTCGTCGAGCGACTTCAAGAAAGCGGCGGCAGCGACGCGGACCGGCTCGGTCGAGACGCCGGTGGACCGGATGGAAAAGAGATTGGATGCGACGGTGCCGTTCGTCGTAATGCCCCTGAACGGCTCCTTGAGGCCGGTGGTCTCCATGCGCGTGCTGAACTCGCGCGACCGCTTGAGGTAGTCCTCCCGGCTCGGAGTCTGGGGAGGGGATTGCGCCTGGCCGGCGATGGCTGCGACGCCGAGCGCAGCGCCAATCCCGACGAACAGATACACGCGAAGATAGGAACGCATCGGAACCCCCGGCCTATTAGAACCCACTACGGAACAACGCGGAATGCGGTGACTCGCGCTGTGCTGCCCTGCGTCAGCTCGATGGCATAGACGGCGGGAGCGAGCGGTGCAAGCGGCAGTTCCACGCTAATCCAGCGCCACAGACCCGAACCGTCCGGCCGCTCAGTCACCGTCACGGGAACGGGGATCACCGCCCCCTTGCTGTCGCGCAGGGTCGCGGCCGCCGACTCCGTGCCCGTCGTTGGAAGCTCAATCCGCAGACGCTCGCTCCGTTGAAACGACGAGTCGGCTGTCCGGACATAGCGTTGGCCGGTTGCGGGCCCGCGGCGCAACAGGAGGGGCTCTCCGAGTGCGGGCATCTCCTCGGTCACCGTCAGTCGGACTGTCTCGCGGAGCGGCTCCATATCCGCGCCCGTCACCGTGATGCGCGCGATGTAATCGCCGGGGGCGAGTGGTTCGGTGAGCTCGACGTCGAACGATCCACCGGGGGAGACCTCAACCCGTTTCGAGAACGTGGAGTTGGAGCCCTGGTGCTGGATCATCAATTGCGCGGACAAAGAACCGGTGGTGCGCAGTCCGACACGTTGCCGTGCGTTCAGCTCTCCCACGACCCAGATCGTGCTCGCGCGTCGTCCATCCGCGCCCTGACGCACCCACGTTGCTGTCTGCACGTGCAGCGCTCTGCCAGCCGCTGATCCCGTGATTGCGGCGACCGCAGACTCGATCGCGTTCGGAGGTCTAGCTGGCTCCCGCGTCGGGACGCGGCTGACGTCCGGTGGTGCCTTTGCCGCAACGTAGCCAGGCCTCGCATGAACCCGGACGCCCGGGCGATCGATCTTGACCTCGATACGGTGGAACCTGCCGTCGAGCGCGGCGTTCGCCGGCGTGTATCCCAGGAGGTAATAGGCGGACGTGACCGTCATCATCTCCTTGAGGCGCCCACGAATGTCGTTGGTGTTGACGATGGCCACGCCGCCGGTCTCTTCGGCAAGCCCGCGCAGCGACGACTGGATCGAGAGGGTCGTTGTGTTCTCGGCTGTCTGGGATCGCCCGGCCCCCGTCGCTCCGGGACCCGTCGCCAT
>Ga0310890_10000757_pt1 | contig 11241 bp, 7 predicted proteins | sample T20D3metaG_FD_203751 | JGI IMG/M metagenome (GOLD analysis project Ga0310890, IMG submission 203751) | Lab incubated soil microbial communities from West Virginia University Organic Research Farm, Morgantown, WV, United States - T20D3 | ecosystem: Environmental > Terrestrial > Soil >... | reverse complement strand
CGATGTCGCTCACTTTGAGGAGCGGATTGGAGGGTGTCTCGACCCAGAGCAGGCTCGCGGGGGAACCGAGCACCGCGCGCACCGCGTCGAGATCTGTCGTGTCGACGAATTCCACTGACACGCCCCAGCGTGGCAGCAGCTCCCGGAGCTGCCGCAGCGAGCCATGATAGGCGTCAGCCGAGCTCACGATCCGTCCGCCCGGGGTCGCAAGCGAGAACGCGGCGAGCGTGGCTGCGCTGCCCGACGCATAGGCGATTGCCGCAACGCCGCCTTCGAGCGCCGCGACCGCCGTCTCGAGCGATGCGCGGTTCGGGTTGCCGGCGCGCGTATAGCTGTAGCCGTGCGGATAACTGCCGTCCGCGGCGCGCTCAAAGGTTGTCGACAGGTGGATCGGCTCGCGCAAAGCGCCGGTGGCGGGATCCGGCGCGCGGCCGGCGTGGATGGCGAGCGTTTCGATTTTCATCAGCGCGGCGCGTGCTCCTGCAGACCGACGACCAGCATGCCGGGCCCGCCGTGTGCGCCGAGCGCGCTGCCGAGCGGGACAACCCGGCCCCAGGCGACATTGTCGCCGCGCAGCCGCTCGAGCAGCCAGTGTCCGTCGGCTTCGCGGTTCGCATGTCCGATGAGAATCCGGTAGCTCCAGTCATCGGACATGCGGCGTTCGACGAAACGCGCGAACTTCTCGCGCAGGTTGCGTCTGCCCAGCAGTACGCCCACCGGGCGTATGCGGCCCGCCGCGTCGTTGCCGAGTACCGGCATCAGGCGCAGTGCGTCCGCGACGCGCTTGACCCAGCGCGGGACGCGGCCGCCGCGAACCGCGTAATCGAGCGAGCCCATCAGGCCGAAGGTGTAGGTGGCGTGCAGGATGTTGCGTGCGGCCGCCGCGACCTCGGTCAACCCCGCGCCTGTCTCCGCAAGCTCGGCCACGTGGAGGACGACCAGCCCCTGACCCGCCGAGGCGTTCAGGCTGTCGATGACCTGCACCTCGCCGTGGGTGCTGGTGCGTCCCGCCGCGGATTCAGCCGCCGCGAGGGTGCCGCTCACCCGGCGCGAAAGGTTGATCGACAGCACCGAGTCGTAGTGCGACGCGAGGAACTCGAAGCGCCGCCGGAAATCGCCAGGCGGAGGTTGCGAGGTCTTCGGGTGATGTGCGCCGCGCTCGATCTCGTCGAAGAACTCCTCCGCGGTGATGCCGACCTTGTCGAGATAGCTTCGATCACCTAAGTGCACCCGCGCCGGCACCATGTGGATGTCGAGCCGGTCCATCTCGTCCTCGGGGATGTCGGCGGCGGAATCGGTGACGATCGCGACACGCCGGTTTTTTGCATGCGCCGCGCGTTGCTGGCGGTGCATGTCGTCGGCCTTCTCGCCCGAAACCTGGCCAAACTGCCCGGCGACCCTGAACACCTCGGTCGGGTCGTTGGCGTGGATGTGCACTCGCGCCTTGTGCGCGAGCCCGGCGACGACCAGGCTGGCGCCGTGGGTGGAAAGCGTCTCGCGCAGCCGGCGGCGATCGACGTTCTCTCCGCTCACGACGCACTCGGTGCACCAGCGGTACTCGAGAGCCAGCTCGCTGCCGGCGGTCTCGACGCTGCTGGCATCGATCACGCCGGCATTGCAGGGATCGGGCTCGGCGTTGCTGCCACTCGCGATGTAGTCGGCAAAACCGCTGGCGAGCTCGACGAATCCTTGAGCGCCCGCGTCGACCACGTTGGCCCTACGCAACGCCTCGAGTTGCTCGGTAGTGCGAGCGAGCGAGTCCTGCGCCGCTCGCATGGCGCGATCGAGCACAGGTCGGAACTCGGTTGCGCCCGCTGCGGCGGCATGCGCTGCCTGCGCGAAATCGGTCAGTACCGAGAGAATCGTGCCGTCACGCGGCTCGGACAGACTTTCGCGCGCATAAGCGGCGCCGCCGACCGCCCCTTCGGCCAGGTTCGCCGGAGTCAGCAGAGCAAGGTGGCCCAGCTTGTCGCCCAGTCCCAGCAGGAACTGCGCGAGGATTGCGCCCGAATTGCCACGCGCGCCGTCGAGCGCGGCATCTGCGATTCGGGTGAGCGTGTTGCCGGCATGCGCATCCGGCGTGCGCTGCAGGACGCCCAGCACCGCGCCCAACGTGATCGCGAGATTGGTGCCGGTGTCGCCGTCAGGGACGGGGTAGACGTTGATCTTGTTCAGGTGCTCCTGCCGCGACAGCAACTGCCGGATGCCCACCCTGAACGCGCGGCTTAGGCGCAGGCCATCGAGAGTCTCGGCGGCGATTACAGCGGCGGACAAGTCTGTTGCGTCGCGCGTGCCTTGGGCCTCGCGGCCTTTACTGCCGCGGCAGGATGAATCGTCGTCCGTGCTGGCTCAGAACCACCCCGTCGCGGGTGATCTCATCGACGCGCGGTCCTTCCTGGAGTGTCTCGCCCTCGCGGTATTTGCGTTTATTCACGAAGACGAACCGCTCCTGCGGATTGGCCGAGTACACGTGTAGATCGATGTGCATCTCGGGCACGCCGCCCTGCAGCGCGACGTCGTCGATCGTGGGCAGGTCGGCAGCCGGCCCGCCGCCGGACGACGCTTCGTAGGTCACCGAGCCCGGCCGCGTCGCGTACTCGGTCACCGCCGGCGGTCCGGCGGGTACGGAGGCGCCGCGCTCGGCGAGCACCGGATCCGCGGGCATGGCCCCATACCCGATCTCGTCCTCGAGCGGATTGCGCGTGCCGGCGACCGGCGCGGTCGCATCGGCTGGTTGCAGCATCGGCGGCACACTCCCGGCCGGCTCGCGTGCGAGCGGCGCTGACGTAGCGGGCGCCGGTGAGGGCACCGTCGCGGTTTCCGCGGCCTCGCTCGCGGCTGGAGTGTTGGTGCGTGCGGCGGGTGACTGCGAGGCGGCCGGTGATCGGGTGGCGACGGCGATGCTCGCAGCATCCGCGGTATCCGGCGTGCGTCCGCGGCGCAGCATCAGTACGCCGACCGCGATCAGATTCGCGACCAGCAGCGCCACGGCCGCCGTGGCCCAGACACTGGTCTTCGTCTTGGGAACTGCAACCGCGACTTCGGCCAGTCCCGGGCCGCCCTGACGCTGGCGTTCGTGCTCGGACTTGCGCAGCGCGTCCAGAATGAATGACATCCTCAGCCTCCGGAAATCTGCGCCACGATGGTCGGCGAGCCGGTCGCGTTCACCACCGTGTCGAGCACGATCTGTGTCTGCACACCGGCGACGCCGTCGATGTTGAGCCGGTGCTGGCGCTGGAAATCCTGTACCAGGCGCGCGAGGTCCTCGTCGTAGAAATCACTGCCGGCGGGCGCGGCGGGCAGGCCCTGCGCGACGCGCAGATTCTCCCGCAGCCAGCGCACGTCGGCGCCGCGCATGCCAGGCGCGAGCGCCTTCGCGACGGCGAGCGGTGGACGCCACAGGAGCAGGAAATCGCCGAACCAGTAGCGCGACATCCCCGCGATGGACACAGGACGCGATTCTCCGCCCAGGTCGATGGTGGCCGTCTCCTCGCCGAGGCTGGTGAGGAGCACCTGGTGGGTGCGACCAATGTCGTCGGTGAGCGTAAGTATCGCCGGGCGGTTGAGGGTTCGAAGCTGGGCCCACGAGCCCTTCTGGAACAGGCATTCGAGACCCTGGTGCGCAGCCTGGTCACAGCCTCGGCCGCCGCTCGGATCGTAGGTTGCGCCCCAGGACGCAAACAGCTTGCCGAGCGCAGCCTCGGTGGTGGTGTCATTGCCGTGTCGGGCAAGTACCTCGTCGAAGGACGGCGGCGCTGGCGGCGGTGCCTCCGTCGTTTCCGCCCGGGCGATCTGGTTCGAAGCGACCGGAGCCGCCTCGGCGGCCGTTGCGTCGGCTGAGGCCGGCGGTCGACTCGCGAGCAGGGACCAGAGGCCTGCGGCCACGAGCGCGAGCGCTGCCGCGATTGAGCCAATGATCGCCCAGCGCAGCCAGGGCGCCGGCATCGGCCGGCCGTAGACCTGCGTCGCAGCATCGCGTACCAGCTTGCCGCTCACGCGGTGGTCCTCGTGCGTGAATGCGCCGAGCAGCGCGCGATCGCAGATCACGTTGATGATTCGCGGCACGCCGCCCGAGAGCCGGTGAACCTCGGCGAGCGAGGCCGGTGTGAACGCCTCGGCGGTGGCGCCGGCGACGCGCATGCGGTGCTTGATGTAGCCCGCGGTTTCCTCCGAGGACAGCGGGTTGAGGTGATACCGGGCGGTGATGCGCTGCGCGAGCTGGCGCAGTTCCGGCCGTGCGAGGAGATCCCGCAGCTCGGGCTGACCGATCAGGATGATCTGCAGCAGCTTGGTCGTCGCCGTCTCGAGATTGGTGAGCAGCCGCACCTGCTCGAGGGTGTGCGCACTCAGGTTCTGCGCCTCGTCGACGATCAACACCACGCGCCGTCCGCGCGCGTGGGTGTCGAGCAGTCGGCGGCCGATCAGGTCCATCAGGAGCTTGACGCTGCCGCGGCCGGGTTCGGGCACCGGGATGCGCAGCTCTTCGCAGATGGTGAGCAGGAATTCGGCAGGTGTGACCCGCGGGTTCAGGATCAGCGCAACGTCGGCGTTCGCCGGGAGCTGCTCCAGGAGGCTGCGGATGATCGTCGTCTTGCCCGTGCCCACCTCGCCCGTGAGCTGGATAAAGCCGCCCGCCTCGTTGATGCCGTACAGCAGGTGCGCAAGCGCCTCCGCGTGCCGCTCGCTCAGGTAGAGATAGCGCGGATCGGGGGTGATCGCGAAAGGCTTTTCCTGCAGGCCGAAAAAGCTCGTGTACATGCGGTGTTAGCTAACGATCCGGCGCCTCATTTCGGGGCCCAATGATGCCCTTCCGGGCCTTCTGTGACCAGCGTACGACCGCTCAGTTCCTGGGTTTGCGCGGATACTCGTCGTCCGCGCGGTCCTCGCCCGCATCCGGCAGCGAGCTCGCACGCGCCACCGCGAACCGGCCGCGGATGCGATCCATCGCCCGATCGAGGTGCTGATTGTGCGCGGATTCGGGCGAAGTGAAGAGATCGAGCTGTATCGCGGGGGCGAGCTTACTCACGCCGACGCCGAGCAGGCGCAGCGCGGATGTCGGCTGGGTCGCGAGCCAGGCATCGAGCAGCTCGACGCCAACGCGCGCGATCACCTGTGTTTCCTGCGTGGGCGGCGCGATATGCCGCTGGCGCGTGTAGGTGGTGAAGTCTGCGCGCCGGATCTTGACCGTGACGCACGAGGCGGCGAGGCCGCGCTCGCGCAGCCGGGCGCCGCTTCGATCCGCGAGGCGGATCAGTTCCGATCGCAGCTGCGCGTGGTCCTCGATGTCGGTATCGAAAGTCTCCTCGGTGCTGATCTGGACTTCCTCGAGATCGGGTACGACGGGACGATCGTCGATCCCCGCAGCGCGTTCTCGAACGCGCTCGGCGTAGCGACCGAAGACCGGCCTCAGCACCTCGGTACTCGCATGTCTGAGCTCGCCCAGTGTCCGGATGCCGAGCGCCTCGACCCGCGGCGCAGTCTTGGGGCCGAGTCCGAACAGCCGTCGCAGTGGCAGCGGATCGAGGAGCGCGGTAACCCCGTCCGGCCGCACCACGACCAGGCCATCGGGCTTTCTCAGCTCAGACGCGATCTTCGCCACGAGCTTGTTCGGTGCCACGCCGACCGAACAGGTGAGTGCCGTCTCCGCAAGGACCCGCCGCTTAATCTCGGCCGCAATCGAATCGGCCGGACCGAAGGCCGCGATGCTCGCCGTCACGTCCAGAAACGCTTCGTCGAGCGACAGGCCCTCGATGAGCGGCGTGAAAGCTGAGAACACCAAGAAGATCTGCCGCGACACCGACTGGTAATGCGACATCCGCGGTCGGACGCAGATCGCATCCGGGCAGCGGCTCAGCGCCTCGCGCATCGGCATCGCCGAGCGCACACCGAACTTCCGCACCTCGTAGCTCGCGGCGGCAACGACGCCGCGCGGACCGATGCCACCCACGATCACCGGCCGACCCTTGAGGGAAGGATCATCGCGCTGCTCGACCGACGCGTAGAACGCGTCCATGTCGACGTGCAGTATCCAGCGCGGATCCGACTGCGGCATCGTACGCGACCCTCGCGCACCTGGCGCTACGGGGTTCCCTCGTTGACGTCCGGCACCGAGCTCGTCGGGCGATCCGGATGCCTCATATCCTTGAACAGCTCGCCATTAGCGTCGGTCTTGCCGATCCCGCAACCGAAAGCAATAAGCGCCACGACGCAAGGGCCCACTCGAACGTAAGGGATGCCACCTTCTATTCCAAACCGCCTCGGCTCCGGGTCCCAGAAAAACTCGGCTGGGTCCTTTCGACACTTCGGTCGCAGCGAGCCGGGCCGCGGAACTTCGTCACAATCAGTTCTGGCGGGCGGGAGCACCCGGGCACCGGCCTCGCGCGCCACGATCTCGGCTTCACGATACCAGTCTATCGGCGGGTTCACGGGAAGCGCCTGGATCGCCGTGTCCCGCGCGGGAGGCGCACCGGGTTGTGCAGAAGGCAAGCGGAGCTGCGCACGAGGCGTTGTCACGCCGGCTCTCATGTGTGCGGGCGCCGCTGTAGATGGCTCGTCCGACGGACGCCGCAACTCCAGCATTACCAGTGTGCCCCGACTCGGCACACTCGCGTCGCCCCTGGCTGGCCGAGGATGGCTGCGCAGGAGCAGCACCATCAGCAGTGCGTGGCCTCCCAGCACCAGCACCGCCGCGGCGCATCGCACAAGAGATTCCCGGCGCATGGTCAGCATCACCGCCCCCTCACGGCACCCGCCCCTTGCCATGCGCCCGGACATGCGAGCCCTGGTTGCTGTTCTCGTCGTTCGACCAGGAGGTCGGATCTTCGTTCCGTTGGGCTCTGCGCTCAGGTCCGCTCCGCACGCTAGAGCGTGAGCGCGGTGTAGAAGAGCAAACCAACGCCAGTCAGCACGAGGCACACCAGGTAGGAGATCACAAGTGCGCTGAACTTCGTCGCAGTCCAGATCCGTCCCTGTCCGTAGACGCGGCGCATCGCGAGAAAGAGATAGATCGGAACGTAGAACACGAGCGCGAAAATGACGAGCTGCTCGACCGAGCCGAAGAACCCGGACACCGCGCCCGCCGTCGCCGCACCGAGACGGTTGAGCAGCAGCACCACAATTCCGGCCAGGAAGAAGAACGCGTGGTAGTGCAGGAAGAACAGCAGGTGCTCCACGTAGTATCGCCCGGAGCCCAGGTACAGGACGGCCATCACCAGCGCGATCAGCGGCAGGAACATGAACATCATCTTGGGGAGGTTTTCCCAGAGCGCCCGGCCGAAGGACTGCGTGTCGGACGCGATCTTGTTGCACGCCTGCCGCAGCCGCGGCTCGTACTTGTTGAGAAAGCCGACGTCGATGCGAATGTTCTCCTCGCTGCACGGGTCCGCCATGACCTTCTGCGCTTTCTCGAGCTGCTCCGGCGACACCTCGGCCAGCTCCTTGTCGAGCTCGGCGCGGACACCGTCCCGCTCACCCTCGGGCAGACGGCGCACGATGTTCTCGATCAGCTTGCCTCGGGCGGAGTTGACCGGGCGCGCGGCCTGCTGCGGCGCAGGGGCCTCAGATGTAGTGGCCGGCGGATCCGGCGGGGGCGGCGGCGGCGGATCGGCGGAGCCCGGCGCTTTGTCCGGTGACACCTCGACGTGCACGCGGTCTGCACCTCCATTCGTCACGGCGCCGCGCCTGGTAACGGCATCGTCGTTGATCGTGAGCGATGCACCACCGTCGCCGAGCTGCAGATCGAGGTCCTTGCCCGGATCCCAGATCGACGCGATCAGGAAGAACACGACGCTCAGGATCAGATACATCCGGAATGGCGGCGTGTAGTGCGCGCGACGACCGCGCAGGAACTCCAGCGTAAGCAGACCCGGGCGGAACGCCAGCGGGCGCAGCGTTCGCCAGATGCGCGAGTCCCAGTCGAAGACGTCGCCGAGAAAGTCCTTGATGAGTCCCCAGAGCGAGATCACCTGCACCTTGGAGCGCTGCCCGCAGTGCGAGCAGTGCTGGCCGGTGAGCACCTCGCCGCAGTTCAGGCAGTTTTCAGTGGACACCGCGCCGCTGATGAAATCCTCGCGATGCGCGAGGATCCGTCGATCGGCGGCGTAGCGATCGCCGAACAGCTCAGCACCGCGCGCGCGCATCCGCGGCGCGTGCACGGCGAGATACGTGTCGAGCGATGCCTGGTCGGCGAGCCGATACTGGACCGTCCGGCGGATCCTGCCGGCGGGCGCTGACCGGTCACCCAGGATCTCGGCCGCGCGGAAGCCGGGCAGCTGCAGCATGTCCGCGATGTGATCGCGCAGCCACGTGTCGAACGCGGCCTCGATCGCGGCATCCGCTTCGAGGTTGACCTCGTAGATGACGCCTGCGTTCTCTGTCAGCCGGACCACGGCGGCAAGAGTACCGCCTGGCCCGGATCACCGTAAGTATGGATCCCCGCTCAGGCGATCTGCCGCCAGGACGGGTGCGTCGCTTCCGTGTGCGATGCGGCAGCGAGGTCGCCCGCATCGAAATCGTCGACGTGGATGAGCTCCATCACCTTGCGGTCGTAGTCGCGCAGCAGCCCGGCCTCGCTCGTATTCAGCAGGCCGAGCGCGAGCGCTTCCTCGATCTGTGCAGGAAAGTCCGTCGCCGTGATCCGTCCGCTCTTGACGCCCTCGACGCGGATGCGCTTCTCGAGCGGCTCGGCGCTCTGCGCGAGCACCAGGGCCTCCTGCAGCAGGCCGACGGGGTTGGAAGGCTCGATCGTCTTATAGATTCCCGCGGACAGGCGCTCGCGTGCCTCGCTTGGCACCATGAGCTGCTCGACGATTGCCCGTCCGAGACGATCGCTGGGCGCGAAATACGTCCGCCCGCGCGGGAAGATCACAATCCGCATCAGCGCCGCGACCCAGCGGTTCGGGAAGTTGCGCAGGAATCCGTGCATCTGCTCCTGTGCGCGGTACAGCAATGTACGGCAGCTCCATTCGACCAGCGGCAGGTCGGCCTCGGGACGTCCCTGGTTCTGGTAATGCTTGAGCACCATCGACGCCAGGTACAGCGCCGACAGCACGTCGCCCAGCCGCGCCGACAGGTGCTCCTTCTGCTTGAGATAACCGCCCAGCGTGAGCATCGCCATGTCGGTCGCGAACGCGAACTGCGCGCTGAACTTGTTGATGTGCTGGTAGTAACGCCGCGTGGCGCCCGACTCAGGCACCGGCGAAAACCGCGCGAGCGTCGCGGCCATCACGAAGGAGCGCGCCGCGTTCGAGAGCGTATAGCCGATGTGGCCAAAGAGCGCGTCGTCGAACTCGTCGAGGCTCTTTGCCTTGTCCTTGAGCTTCGCCGCGTTCATCTCGCGCAGCACGAACGGATGACAGCGGATCGCGCCCTGGCCGAAGATGATCAGGCTGCGCGTCAGGATGTTGGCGCCCTCGACCGTGATCGCGACGGGCACGATCTGGTAGCCGCGGCCGAGGTAATTCTTCGGCCCGAGCATGATGCCCTTGCCCCCATGCACGTCCATCGCGTCGTTTGCGACCTGGCGGCCGAGCTCGGTGCAGTGATATTTGAGAATTGCGGCCGGGACCGCCGGCCGCTCGCCACCGTCGATCGCCGCGATCGTTACCGAGCGCGCGGCGTCCATGATGTATGTCGAACCGGCCATGCGCGCGAGCGCAGCTTCGACACCCTCGAACCGCCCTACCGGCTGGTTGAACTGGCGGCGGATCCGGGCGTACGCACTCGAGGCATAAATGCCGGCCTTCGATCCGCCGGTCGAGTTCGACGGCAGCGAGATACAGCGGCCGACCGAGAGCTGCTCGACCAGCATGCGCCAGCCCTGGCCGGCCATCTTCGGCCCGCCGATGATGCTGTCGAGCGGCACGAACACGTCCTTCCCCGACACTGGACCGTTCTGGAACGGGACGTTGAGCGGGAAATGACGCCGCCCGACCGTGACACCGGGCGTGGCGCGCGGGATCAGCGCACAGGTGATCCCGTAGTCCGTCTGCTCGCCGCCCAGCAGCTTGTCGGGGTCCCGCAGGCGGAATGCGAGGCCTATCACGGTGGCGACCGGCGCGAGAGTGATGTAGCGCTTCGAGAAATCGAGCCTGATCCCGATCACCTCGCGACCCTCGTAATTGCCGCGGCAGACGACGCCGGTGTCGGGGATGGATGCCGCGTCGGAGCCGGCGCGAGGCGCCGTGAGTGCGAAGCACGGGATGTCCTCGCCGCGCGCGAGCCGCGGCAGGTAGTGGTTCTTCTGCTCCTCGGTCCCGTAGTGGAGCAGAAGTTCGCCGGGTCCGAGCGAGTTCGGCACGGCCACGGTCGAGGAGCAGACTCCGCTTCGGCTCGCGATCTTCACCAGCACGCACGAATGCGCATACGCGGAGAACTCGAGGCCGCCGTATTTCTTCGGGATGATCATCGCGAAGAAGCCCTTCCTCTTGAGAAACTCCCAGACCTGCGGTGGCAGGTCGGCTCTGACATGGGTGATGTCCCAGTCGTCGAGCATGCGGCAGAGCTCCTCGCACGGGCCGTCGAGGAACGCCTGTTCCTCAGCCGAAAGACGCGGCGGCTGCGCGCCGGCGAGCTTCGACCAGGCGGGCTCGCCCGTAAAAAGCTCGCCATCCCACCAAACGGTCCCCGCTTCCAGTGCTTCCCGCTCGGTGTCCGACATCGTGGGCAACAGCCGGCGGTAGGTGAGCAGGAATGGTCGCGTGATCCAGCGCTTGCGAAGTGGATCGACGTTTAGCGCCACCAGCCCGGCGAAGCCGAGCCACAGCAGGAGCATCCAGCCGAGCGGCCCGTCGCCGACAACACTGTAGGCGGCAAGCGCGGCCCCGGCGGCAATCGTCGCGGTCCGGAGCGACACCCTCTGATAGGCAAGCACGAGCGCGCCCGCGACGACGAGCAGGAACCAGAGCAATGCCAACATCGTGGTAATCCTCGGGTCCATCGGACTACATCAGGGTCCGAATCGACTATACCGCAGATTTGCTGCGGTGCGTCAAAACCCGCCGGTGCGGTCGATGGCACCGTGACCTAGAGCAGCTCCCTGACGCCATCGCGCTCCTCGGTGAGCTCACGGTGCGTTGCACCCATGCGGCCGCGGCTGAATTCGTTGATCGCCAGTCCCTGCACGATCTGGTAGCTGCCGTTCGCACAGGTGACTGGAAAGCCGTAAATGACGCCGGCGGGGATACCGTAGCTGCCGTCCGCCGGCACCGCCATGCTGACCCAGTCACTTTCGGGCGTGCCCAG
>Ga0310890_10000756_pt1 | contig 11243 bp, 11 predicted proteins | sample T20D3metaG_FD_203751 | JGI IMG/M metagenome (GOLD analysis project Ga0310890, IMG submission 203751) | Lab incubated soil microbial communities from West Virginia University Organic Research Farm, Morgantown, WV, United States - T20D3 | ecosystem: Environmental > Terrestrial > Soil >... | reverse complement strand
ACAAGCGATCGGTGACTACCGGTCCGCCCAGCGTGCCTCCGAACTGGTGACGCTTCAGGCCATCATCAGCCCGTTCACCGGTCGTGCGATCGATGGCGTTGAACGGGTTGGTTGCGTTGAACTTATGGTGACGCGCAAACTCGAACAGATCGCCGTGCAGGGCGTTGGTTCCTGCCTTGGTCGCCGCATTGACCGACGCGCCCGAGTGGAATCCGTTTTGGGCGTTTTGCGCACTTGTCTCCACCCGGAACTCCTGCAGTGCATCCGGAAACGGCAGCGGCAGGTTGTAGTTGTCGTACGGATTGTTGTGCGTCGCGCCGTCGAGCAGGTACGCAACGCCGAACGGCTGGCCGCCGGCAACCGAGTAGCCGACGCCACCCTGCATGCTCCGACTGGACGACGGACCCATGGGCACGACCGCGCCCGCGATGACGATGAGATCGGCGGAATTCCGACCGTTGAGCGGCAGCTCTTCAATTCGCTCGTTCTCGACGACACCGCCAATCGCGGGATTGCGGGTCTCCACGAGCGGCGCCGACGCTTCGACCGATACGGTCTCGGCCACCGCACCAAGCGGCAGGGTGACCGCAATGGTCGGGTTGCTGTTGATTTCCAGGACAATGCCGGTTTGCACGTATGTGCGGAAACCGGATAGTGAAACCTCCAGGCGATACGGTCCAATAGGCAAGGCTGTCAAGGTAAAGGCCCCATCCGTCTCGGTGACGACCTCGCGCCGGAAGCCGGTGTCGGTGTGAATCGCAGCAACAGTGGCCCCGGGCAGAACGCCACCGCTCGGATCAGCAACGGTTCCGTTGATTTGTGCTGTCGCTTGCGCCAATGCGGACGTCGCCGCCAGCACAAGCACGAGAACGCTTCCTACGACGATCCTCACCACACGGTCCATGCGGAACCTCCCTGAGAGCCCAGATCCGGCCGGAGTATACCTCTGCGTCTTCGGCGCGCGCACGCGTGGACGTTCGTGCGTGATAGGCTGGGGCGCTCGTGAAATACGTGACCTTTGCGCCCGGCGACACGCCGGAGCCCCGTCTGGGGGTCGTCCATGGGGATCGAGTCATCGACTTGCGCTCGGTGATTCCGAGCGCACCACCCACTCTCATCGATCTCATCCGCGCGGGCGCCACCGTGTGGAGCGAGGTCGGAGCCAAAATCGACGCATACGTGCGAACCAAGGCTGCGTCGGCCCCCACCCACGGGCAGAGCAAGGAGTATCCAAGGCAGGAGGTTCGCTGGTACGCGCCGATACCGCACCCGCCGAAGAACGTGTTCTGCGTCGGCAGGAACTACGCGGGCCATGCAGCGGAATCGGCACGGGCCCGCGGCGCCGAGGTAAAGATTCCGAAGATTCCGGTGTTCTTCACCAAAGCGCCCACAAGTGTGTCAGGCCCATTCGACGACATCCCGTGGGATCGGTCGGTCACCCAGCAAGTGGACTGGGAAGCGGAGCTCGGGGCCATCATCGGCGTTGGCGGCCGCAACATTCGCAAAGACAAGGCGATGAGCCACGTCTTCGGCTATACGGTCATCAACGATGTCACGGCCCGGGATCTGCAAAATAGTCACTTACAGTGGTTCAAGGGCAAGAGCCTGGACGCCTTCTGCCCTATCGGCCCGTACGTCGTGACCGCCGACGAGTTCGGGGATCCACACACGAAAGGAATCGCGCTGCGCGTCAACGGCGTGATGAAGCAGCAGGCCAACACACGCGACATGATCTTCCCTGTCGATACGCTCATCGAATCGCTGTCGCAAGGCCTGACGCTGGAACCGGGCGACATCATCGCCACCGGCACGCCTGACGGCGTCGGCTTCGCACGTACGCCGCCGGAGTTCCTCCAGGACGGCGACATCATGGAAACAGAGGTCGAGGGTATCGGCATTCTGCGCAACCGCGTCGTTGCCGATTCTCGATAGGAGCGTCTGATGACCACTGAACCACGGACGTTGACGGTGAATGACGTCATCGACAACCAACCGCTCAGTGGTTTTCAGGTCGTGACCATCGTGCTGTGCAGCCTCGTCCTGCTCCTTGACGGCTTCGACACGCAGGCCATGGGATTTCTGGTGCCGCCTATTGCCGAAGAGCTCGGGATTCCGCTGAGCGCGTTCGGCCCCGTGCTTTCGGCCGGTCTCGTCGGATTGATGATTGGCGCCATGAGTGCGGGACCGATTGCCGATCGCTGGGGCCGACGATGGGCCATCATCGTGTCGGCGCTCGTCTTCGGCTTCTTCTCTCTGTTGACCGCAGGCGCGGATTCGATCCGTGAGCTGATAACGTTACGGTTCCTGACCGGTCTCGGCCTGGGTGGCGCGATGCCGAATGTCGTCGCGCTCGCGTCGGAATACGCCCCGAAGCGACTCCAGCCGATCCTCGTTACGGCCATTTTCGCTGGCATGGGAGGCGGCGCCGTGCTGGCAAGTCTTGTGGGCGGTGCGCTGATTCCGATCTGGGGTTGGCGGTCGGTGTTCTATGTGGGCGGCGTCCTGCCGATCGCACTCGCGCTGATTCTGATCAAGACGCTGCCAGAGTCTGTCAGGTTTCTGACGGCCAGAGGCGCCGACCCGAAGCAGGTGGACACGATCATTCGCCGCATCGCACCGGACCTCGGCGATGTGCGGGTGACTACAGCCTCGCGGCCTGTCAGTCACGGGCCACAAAACCGCGAGGGGCTGCCTGTCGCACAACTGTTCAAGGAAGGTCGGACCGCGGGAACGCTTCTCCTGTGGATTCCCTTTTTCATGAACCTGCTCATCCTCTATTTCATCCTGAGCTGGCTGCCAAGCCTGCTCCGCCAGGCGGGCATGCCGGTGTCTGCAGGCATCACGGCCGTGATGGTCTTCAGCATTGGCGGTATTCTCGGCGCACTGGTACAAGGACCGCTGATGAAGGCCTTCGGGATTTTCCCTACTATGGTGGCTGAGTTCCTTGTCTCATTGGGGCTGGTGGTGCTGGCTTCGATGATTTTCTCCAACTTCCCGCTCATGATGGTCACAACATTCACCCTCGGCGTCAGCGTGCAGGGCGCGCAAGCTGGACTCAACGTGTTGTCCGCGATGTACTATCCGACGGTGATTCGCTCGACCGGTGTGGGCTGGGCGCTCGGTATCGGTCGCATAGGATCGATTGTGGGCCCGATACTCGGCGGCATCATGCTGTCGATGGAGTGGACGCCGCAGCAGATTTTCATGGCAGGCGCTGTTCCGGCGATCTGCGCCGCCTGCGCCGTTGTCGCGAGCGGGTATCTGCAGGGACATGTGAGCCCATTCAGGCCGGCCACCGAACTGGCCACCGCCAGCGCACACTGAGACATGGTCATGACCGATTACGAACGAATCGAGACCCTCTTCGTCAAGAACCTGGACCTGCGGCATCGGCCCGTGGCGGTCTCATTTCTCGACGACGCACCTCCGCTCGTCGAAAAGTTCGAAGGGGTACTTCCGTCGGGGTGCAGCTTCTGGAAGCTCGCGTCCGACGGGCGCATCTTCTATACAGTGGGCGCCGATCATTACAACTGTCCGATCGGGTCCTATACGCACAACATTTCGCTGCCCAGGCAACGGGCGCACGAACTGAACGACACGCTCGAGTTGATGACGACGATCGGATACCTGCGACTGGAAGAAGTACCAGGTATTCCGCGGCTTCCCGCAACGCCCGAAGTCGTCTTGTACGCACCGCTCGGCGACACACCCGTTGATCCGGACGTCGTCCTGTTCTGGGGTCCGCCAGGTAAGGTAATGGTGTTGCAGGAAGCAGCGATACGGGCCGGCGTCGCGGCGCAGTTGACAACGCTGGGGCGGCCGACGTGCATGGTGCTGCCGGCGGCGCTGAAGCATGGGATCGTCGCGAGCAGCGGGTGCATCGGCAATCGCGTCTACACCGGCCTCGGAGATGCGGAAATGTACGTCGCGGTGCCGGGCAAGGACATCGGTCCCATTGCCGAGCAGACGGCCGTCGTCCGCGCCGCAAACTCGGCGCTGCTGCAATACCACCAGCAGCGAAAGCAGGAGCTGACAAGCGCCTAGTACGTAGTGTCCGGCTTCAGCCGGACCGCGATCGTACGCATTGTCCGGCTTTAGCCGGACCAACGTCCCTCAAATAACAATTGACCTGGCGCGAAAGACTGGCACCGCAAGATCGCTCGATCCTTCCACAGCGATCTGTGAGGGAATCTGCGCCGCCGGCAGCCCGTTGTAGAGCAGCCTCCAGGCAACATCGTCAGACACGGTGACCCGCGCGTCGAACCGATCGGGCCGACCGCTCCAGAGCGTCCATCGATCGGCGTCGCGCTTCAGCGTCCACGTGCCTCCAGCAGGCCCGGTCACCTCGAACGTGACCACTGCGCCCTCTCGAGCTACGACGTCCCGATAGGCGTGCGGCAGGACACGCAGGCTCACGTCGAGAACCGTTTTCAAATATCGCGGCTCGTCGAGCGGTGGAGCGCCGACGGCCAGGCGAATCTGCATCTGATGATGCCAGAGCTCGGTGAACTCGCGGCCGACATCGAACCAGCCGGCAGACGACTGCTCGCCCGCCCAGGACACCCCGAAGAGGGCAGGCGCATCGAACGGAAGCGCCTCGAAGAATGCGGCTAGGTCTCGGCTTGCCAGCTCGAACATTTCGACGAGCACCGCTGGACTCAGTCGTTTCGTCGCGCTCACCCACTCGTGGTTCAGCCCGTTGATGAAGCGAACGAAGTCGCGTTCGCAGGTTATCGCAAAGGGCGGCGGAGCAGGAATGAGCCGGTCGCGGTGAAACGACACGCGCCGCAACGAGATGTCGATGAGGTGCGCGGTGACGTCGCGGACTGTCCATGCGCCGGCGACGGTTCCACGATTCCACTGCTCGTCTGTCAGACCGCGAAGCAGGGACACGAGAGCCGACGAAACGGGTCGAAAGAACGGACGCGTGTCGACGATGGGCAGCGGTGAGAGCATTCGATTCCGCTGTTAACTCCCAACCCCCAACGCCCAACTCCCAAGATGTCCTGACGCGGCAAGAGCTACGCGGGGAGTTGGGAATTGGGAGTTGGAAGTTGACGTTGCCGGCGAGCTCATTGGGAGGGACGCACCAGCGAGAACATGACCGCGTCTTCCTGGACACCGTGCAGCAGCAGGCGCTGACGGAGAACCCCTTCGCGCAGTGCGCCGGACTTCTCGGCGACCCGCACGCTCCGGTGATTGTCGATCGCGATCACGATCTCGATGCGAGCAAGGTTGGTGTACTCGAACGCCCAGTCGCGCATCCGCAGCACGGCTCGCGCGGCGACGCCACGTCCAGTGGCCGCCGACCTGACCCAGTACCCGAGATTGCAGCGTCGATTTGCTTCGTCAATCTGATTCAGACCGCACTGGCCGAGGTACTCGCCGAGCGGATCGACCATGGCGAATTCGAACCACTTGCGCTCGTTGAACGCCTGAACCTGCGTTCGCAACCACGATTTCGCTTCCTGGAGTGAGTAGTCGCGGTGACACCAGGGCATCCATTGAACGAGCTCGTCGAGCGACTCCCGGACGGCGGCGTACATCGCCTGAGCGTCTTCGACGCGGCAGGGACGAATCAGGACCTCAGGCGCGTGAGCCGAGGTCGGGGTTTCCAGAGCACGCATGATAGTGATAATAATGTCCGTCTATGGGCGCCACCTTACGAAACACCGCGATACATCGTCGTCGCCATCGCCGCGAGAAGCGGCTTAAACTACGCCGTCATCTTGCGAAAGCCGCGCCGGGCGACCGGCAGGCGATTCAGGCCAAGCTCGCCAAGACCTACTCGGTGGTCGGCGCACAGCCGCCATCCAAGGACTGAACACAGCCCTCATTTGGCCGTGGGTGCCGGCTGATCGGGGCCGCTGTACTTTAGAATAAACAGCCCCCAGTGCTTGTCGTCCAGATAGATGTAGCCTCGCGTATCCACGAGGACATCCTCTGACTGCTGCACGAGGTCGTTCGGCGGCTGCGGTCCGTACCGCTTGAGCGGCGGTGGGGGGATGAACCAGCCGGTCTCCTGCGGACTGATCGGGTCCTTGATGTCGAACACACGCAGGCCCGCATTGAAGTAGGTCAGATAGATCAGGTTGCCCGGCTTCTCAACGTCGGGCAAGTGGACCTCGTGGTTGATGTTGTGCGGGCCGAAGCGGCCGCCCTTTTCGCAAAAATTCTTGTACGGCTCGCCTTGGGGCGGCTGCGGCAGCGGGAACAGCGACATCAGGCGCGGCCGCTTGATGTCCTTGATGTCGACGAGGCCGGCAAAATTGAGCCCCTCATTGCAGCGTTCGTTGCTCGCTTCCGAGGCGACGAACACGAGGTTGCGATCCCACAGCGGCAACGCCGAATGCAGTGACTGCGACCCCGCGTTGATGAATGGCGGACTGAAATCGAGGCGGCTGATTTCCTTCGGGTTGGCGGGGTCGCTGATGTCGAGCGCGACGAGGCCCGGCGAAAACGCCATTGCCAGCGTCTTCCCGTCGGGACTGACGACCGCCGGACCGTGAAACCCATACGGCGTATTCGGCCTGAGTGTCTCTCCAGCCGCCTTGTTCATTCCCGGCTGGGCCCACTTCCCGACCTCTTTCGGGTTCCTGGGGTCGCTCACATCGAGAATGACGAGGATGTTGCCGCCTTGATAGCCCGGATAGCCGGACGACAGGTACGCGTAGCGCCCGCCCGGATATGAATTCCTGTGCGTGCCGCCGGCTCCGGATTTCCAGCGCGACACCTCCTTCGGATTCAGCGGATCGGAGATGTCCCAGATGATGATGCCCTCGCTTCCTGGCTTCGTGGGATCCCCACCCCATGCCGCGACCTTTGGCTGCAGCGCGCCGATCATGAGGTTGTCGTGCAGCGTGACCTGGATGTTCCAGCTGTTGGGCATTCCGGGAATGAACTTCACGTACTTCGGGTTTGCCGGGTCGGTGACATCGACGATGCTCCACCCGTCGTGCCAGAGATGGCCCGTGTAGAGGTACCACTTGTCGCCAACGCGCTTGATGGCGAGTTTGAACGGCGGCCGCCCATCCATGTCGCTGTAGCCGACCGGCTGCATGTTGTGCGCTTTCCATCCCTGCGGAATCTGATCGGCAGCAACACGCGTCGTCAACGAAGTAACGACAAGCACGACGGTGACTGGAATGACTATGAGCAGCGACTTCTTCATGACCCGTCTCCTCCGCGAGGCCTCAATTGTAGTGCGGCCGAGGTAGCAGAGGCATCAGGGTTGCACCGGACGCGCACCTGCGGGAGGTTCAGGCGACATGTCACTACGAGAAAAGTACAACCACGCAATTCAGACGGCGAAGAGCTTCGGCATGCAGGGCGCGGCCGAGGAACGCGACGGCAAGCTGTATTTCAAGGGAACTGTGGCGTCACAGGATCAGGCAAACAAGATATGGGACGCCATCAAGACAGTGCCGAGCTGGCAGAAGGATGTCGTAGCCGACATCAAATCGACCGGAGCCGGCGCTGCGACGCAGAAAGAATCCACGACGCCACAGAGAGACACGACACAGAAACAGACGCAGACGACCTACACCGTCAAACCCGGCGACACGCTGAGTAAGATTGCCAAGGAGTTTCTCGGCGATGCCGACGCGTACATGGAAATCTTCAACGCGAATCGCGATCAACTGACCGATCCGAACCTCATCAAGCCCGGCCAGGTGCTCAAGATTCCCCAGCACGCGCATCACTGACGCCCTAGTGGCCCAGCCGTTGCACGCAGCTCAGCGTGCAGCGGCTGCCTTCCTTTTCTCTTGCTGTCGTCGCCATCCTGCTCATCTGTAGTGCTCCGCGCAGCGCCGAAGCGTACTCTGTACTTGCTCACGAAGCGCTCATCGACTCCGCCTGGAAAGATGCGATTGTCCCGATGCTGCGGGAGCGATTCCCCGCAGCCTCAGAGTCGCAGATTTTGAAAGCGCGCGCGTACGCGTATGGTGGCTCCGTCATTCAGGATCTTGGGTACTACCCGTTCGGCAGTCACTTCTTTACCAACCTCCTGCACTACGTCCGGTCCGGCGATTTCGTCGAGGCAATGGTTCGCAATGCGAGCGATGTGTACGAGTACGCGTTCGCCCTCGGCGCGCTCGCCCACTATGCGGCCGACGTCACCGGACACGCGGTCGCGGTGAACCGCGCCGTGCCGCTGATCTATCCGAAGCTGCGTGCGAGGTTCGGCGACGAAGTCACCTACGCTGACGATCCGAAGCGCCACATCATGGTGGAGTTTGCCTTCGACGTCGTTCACATAGCCGGCAGCGGTTACGTGCCGGCCACTTACAGCGACTTCATCGGCTTCGAAGTGTCTGAACCGCTGCTGGCGCGCGCGTTCCACGATACGTATGGGCTCAATCTGCGCGAGGTGTTCTCCGACGTCGATCTGGCGATCAACACCTACCGCTTTACGGTCAGCAAGCTCATTCCGGACGTCACGCGGCTGGCATGGCGGGAAAAGCAGGACGACATCCTCAAGTCGAGGCCGGACGCGCTCGAGCGCACATTCGTCTACTCGCTGACTCGGCAGGATTACGAGGGGCAGTTCGGGACCCATTACCGCAAGCCGGGGCTCCTGGCGCGATTCATCGTGTTCATGGTGAAGGTGCTTCCGAAGATCGGGCCGCTGAGCGTGCTGGCGTTTCGACTGCCGACGCCCGAAGCGGAGAAGCTGTTCGTCGAAAGCTTCGTGCTGGTGCGGCAACGCTACGAGCAGATGCTCGGCATGGCACGCCGCGATGCGCTCAACCTTCGGAACGTCGACTTCGACACCGGTCGGCCGACGATGCCGGGCGAGTACGCGCGTGCCGACGAAGCGTATACGGAACTGCGGGAGCGGCTGGCAAAAAAGCCGCCAGTGGAGGTGCCGGAGGCGATGCGGCGCGATATCGCTCGCTTCTTCGAGCCGCGCGCCGCAGCGCCGTCCCAGTAGACGACACCTAACGCCTCCGTCCTTTCGACGACTGCCGCGCCACTCACGAAGTTGCGCGGGTTAGTACTTCTTGGGCGCAGGCTTCTCAGTCCCAGACGTCCCGGCCGGCTTCGTCTCGGAGGTCCGCGGCGAAACCATCACGGACTCAGCCATCTTTTGGCCGCCGGACTCGACGTAATGGACCGTCACCTGGTGGCCCGAGTACTTGCCGAGATCGGACGCCGCGACTGTCTTGTTACCTTCACGGATGGCGACCTTCGGCCCCAACTTGAAGGTCTCTTCACCTTTGCTCGTGGACAGCGTCAGCATATTCGTCGCGCTGTCGAAGCTGACGACGCTACCCGTCATCATGTGCGTTGCCTGAGCCGCCGGCTTCTTGGCCGGCGCCGTTGTGGTTTGCGCCGCGTAGGCTGAACTGCCAGCTGCGAACGCAAGAGTCATGAAAATCGCAATTGCTCGGTTCATTGCTTCTTCTCTTCCTTATTGCTTATTGGGCTTGGTCCGTAGTACTAGGTGCACGCGCCGTACCGGCGGCCGCTTCGGCTGCGCACGCAGAGCACACGCACGGACGTGTGACTCGACAAGGCCACGTCGCTTGCTTCCGAGGAGGGGCTGCGCCATTATCGGGAACGTGACTTCATCAATAGCCGCTGAATTCCGCCGGTACAAGTCGCTCGGCGAGGCCGCTATCGCACAGGTGAACGAAGCGGATCTCGCGAAGGTAGCCGGAGAAGACAACTCGATCGCGGTGATCGTCTGGCACATCGGAGGAAATCTGCGTTCGAGATTCACCGATTTCCTCACCGCCGATGGTGAAAAGCCGTGGCGCAACCGTGACGAGGAGTTCGAGGCACGGGTCGTCACGCGTGAGGAACTGCTGGCGAAGTGGGAATCCGGCTGGCAGGCCCTGTTCGGCGCGCTCGCCTCACTAACAGATGCGGATCTGGATCGGAATGTCACGATTCGCGGCCGCCCGCTCGCCGTCTCGGATGCGCTGCTTCGCTCGCTGGCACATACCAGCTATCACGTCGGCCAGATCGTCTACATTGCGAAATCGCTGAACGGGACGGCATGGCAGACGCTGTCCATCCCAAAGGGCGCGTCAGTGGCTTACAACCAGAACCCGGGGCGGGAAACCCCCGAGCATCACGCTGCCATGCTGGAGAGCCGGAAGCCCCAGTAACCCCTTCACCCTCGCGTCAGCCGCGCATGCTCGGTCGCGTTCCCGTGCGCGGGTCACCCCGCCGAGTCGGTGCCGGCGTCCGTGGATGCTCATGGACGGGCGGCGTTGAGTCCGTCGGCGCTCCCCTGTTCGCCACAAACAGCCCGATGGCAACGATCAGGCTCACCACCATCACGAACGCGGGGAACAATTCGAAAAAAAGCATCTAGTAGGAAGATTACCGTGTCTCGAGCGGAATAATCGTGGCGCCCGGCCGCTGCGGCGAGCCCGTGTAAACGTCCCCACCCTGATCCGAGAACACCGCAAAGCGGCACGGGTCTCGGGCGTCTTTGAGCGAAAACGTATACGTGCGCCCGTCGGTGTTGAACTGCAGTTGAAAGCCAGGGGGCACCGGCGGCAGATTCCTGAGCTCGTCAGGTACACGGTACCGCTGGCCCTGCTGGCCGGGCAGGGTTGAATGCTGTGCGGCGTTCAGCCGGCGGGCATACTGAATCGCCTGCTCGCGACGGATACGATCGTCAGCGGTCTCGGTCTGCGCGTGCAGGCACTCTTGCGCGACCGCCGACGCGGTTCCACCAATCAGGACTGCCGCCATTACAAGGACATGCCAGACCATCGGTCCTCCTCCAGCGCGTAGCGCTCAGGCTTCCGCCTTCGCTGAAGCTCCGGCGGTCCGCAGGCGAACCGCCGTCGCCACAATTCACCGAATGAGACGCCGGAACGAGGAAAACGGTCGGGGTGGGGTTCAGCGTCGCTTGGACTTTGCCGTGCCGCGCGCCGACTCGCGAGCAGGGCGCTCGACCACGACGAAATCGGCCGTGCCCCACGTGAACGGAGGTTTTTTGCGTCTGTCTGATTGACGACGCTCGCCGCTGACATCACCCGCCGCCGTGCGCCGCTCGCCGAGGCGCCGGTCCCAGGACAGCTTGACCGGTAGTTCCGCTGTCGCGCGTTTGAGCTTGTCGAACCGTCGCAAGGCCCCCCGGCGCACGATCAACTCGACCTTAGGTGTGTCTGGCGATCTCTGGCGTTTGCTGTTTTTCACCTTGTTCGTCACTGCAGCGGTGTTATCGGCCTGACGGCCGCTCATCCTTACAGTGTGGGTATCTGCACGAAATGTTGCCC
>Ga0310890_10000754_pt1 | contig 11265 bp, 26 predicted proteins | sample T20D3metaG_FD_203751 | JGI IMG/M metagenome (GOLD analysis project Ga0310890, IMG submission 203751) | Lab incubated soil microbial communities from West Virginia University Organic Research Farm, Morgantown, WV, United States - T20D3 | ecosystem: Environmental > Terrestrial > Soil >... | reverse complement strand
TAAACAAGCGCGAGAGCCAGAAGCGCGGTGGGTCGCCCCGGGCGGCGCTCATGGCATCCGCATGCCGGCGCCACTTGCTGAGTTCGCCCCACAAAATGTCGCGGAGCTGATGCGAGGAGGGGGCGGAACAGGGGACTTTCGCATAATCGTGGGTTTCGAGCATCCAACTCACAGCCCAGGCGGCGCTCGAACTTTTGCCGATCCCGTGCCCCGACCGCACCGAGACTTTTGCACCAGGGGGGAGGATGGCTTCGAGAATCTGGGACTGCTGCGGCGTGGGTTCCATGCCAAAGCGTTGGCGGACATAGAGGACGGGGTTGTCGCGCCAGCGGTCGCGCAGTTCGAGATACTGCTCGAAGGCCGACGTGGGCTCCGCGAGGTCAGTGAGGAGTGTCGCCATTGGGAGCCTTTCGCGCTTGAGCCAGGAGGCTCGCCAGCCCGTCACTCAGTTCGACATCAAGGCGTTGTTTGGCCGGGGCCAGCTCGGGGTCGATGCGTTCCAGGACTTGGAGCGCGAGCAGCCCATTGCCCTCTTTAATCGTCCGCAGCAGCGCCGCGCGGGAGGCGTGTTCGAGGTCGATGAGCCAGCGCTTGCGGGCTTCGGCGAGCGCCAAGGCCCAGTGATCTTTGCGAGATTCCCACGTGGCAATCGTGCGTAAGGACCGCCCCACTGCACGCGCTGCATCCAGTTGGGTGGCGCCCATCATGCGGAGATACGCGGCGAGGATACATTTTTCCCAATACGGTAAAGGGGGCGGGTGAGCGCGCTGCGCGTATGCAGTTTTCGGGGGTGGCCGGTGGGCAAGCGCCATCGCACTACACCGGAGCCGGGACCGGCAGTGGGGTCGTGGGCGCCGGCGTGGCGTCCTGGGGCAGCACCGTCACCGCCAGCCAGGGTCCCACGTCCTGCGTCGGCACGGCCGTCTTCAGTGTGGCGCCCAGGCGTGCTTCGTAGGCATCGCTGGACATGGTCGCGGCGTGCATCGTATCGCCCACAAAGCCCGGGGGCAACTCAAAGGTGAGCGGCGTAGTACACGCAGCACAGCGGAGGCGCACGAGGACCTGATAGCGCTGGCCCTGGGGCACCATCGCGGTCGGGCGCGCCTGGACCTGAGCTTCAATATTGCTGTGCGGACACGGGGGCTGCTCAGCCATCGACCGCCTCCCAAGAGAAGAACCAGACGAGGATCACAGGTAGAGAGGAGATGGGCGTGCTCGACGTGCGCGAGCCAAAAGGGCGGTTGAGGCCCTTTCGCCACTGTGGCGCCCAAACCGTACGCAAGACCAAGATCAAAGCCGATGTACAGAATCGAATACGCCTTACTAGTGTGCGAGAGACGGCGGGGAGATGTCAAGCGAAAAGTGGGGGAAACAACCACCGCAATCCTCCCTTGCAGCATAGCACTCCAAAATGTATACTGTATATATTATATCCATATTGGAGAGGAATTCAAGACATGACTGCACAGGAATTGAAAGACCTTCGGCAAGCACACGAGTTGACTCAGCGAGCCATGGGCGAACTGCTTGGCTATGGCGCAAACTATATTTATCGCCTCGAAAGTGGTCGTGAGAAGATCACACAACGCTTTGAAAAACTTGTACGTTCTGTGTTTGGACAAAGAAAGACGAAAAAATCTTCCTAGGACCACTTGACTCTCCATAATGGAGATGATATACTCTCCTTAGTTGATTGACAACGCGATGGGCGCTACAGAGTCAAGTACCTCATGCATGCCGGCACTTTAGAAACCGGGGAGGGAAAGACAGGAGGCAGACGACGCCCCCACCGCACGGGGGAAGAAGGTAACAGAGCCGGAAGGTGTTCCCAAACCTCACAAGGGGAGGCAACGAAGCATGAACGGTGTCCGTGACTGTGTGGTCACGCTGATGAGTCCGAATGAGGAAGGACGAAACACCGACAAGGAGACGAACGATGCAGACGACGCAGACCCCCGCCAATCGGACCTTTGCCGAACACGCCTATGTGATGGCCCAGGAGCAAGCGCGGGACTTGCTCCGCCAGGTGCGCGTGACCCTGGATGGCCACCGCGAATGCGCCGCGCACGAGATCATCACGGCGGCGCACGTGAGCGATATCACGGAAGTCGCTCGGCAGTTACGCCAGATACTCAAGCAGTTTGCCTAACACGCGAAGGAGACGATGAGAGAGACCGCGACGCGATGATCCATGAAGGTCTGAGGAGTGATGATGAACCGAGGTGAAGACGCCCGGCCAGCTGCCACGCTCAAGCCGGACGCCTTCCCATGAGAGAGCTACCCCAACGGAAGGAGAGAAGCTCATGCAGACTGTAGCGTATAATGCGACTTTCTTCTACCACAATGTCGGCGTCAGTGGGATCGCCATGCGCACCGCCGACCGCCGCGTCTTTTTCCAGCCCGATACCACCGGCACGTGGCGCGAGCTCGCGGATGCCGATGCGCCAAACCTACACCTTCACGGCCGCGTCGACCTCGTGCTCAGCCAGGCCATTTGTGACGGTCAGCTGGTCGTCAAGGCCTCGCGCACGCTTCAGGCACGCCAGGCCGCCTAGGGGAGCCGGCGTGCTCCCAGCACCCCCCGGGAGGGTTGCGGCCCTCCCCCACACCACAAGGAGACCGTATGCCTAGGCAATCGTATCCGCTCCTCGACATCAAACACGCCCTGCAGGACGCCAGCCGCAACCTAGCGGACGTGCTGGTCTACTTGGACATTCTCGCCCACGAGAGCGACGGCACGTACCCACCCGACGCCGACACGCTGCGCCACAACGTCACCGCAGCCAGGCAGCTGCTGCCGTACCTGATACCCAAGGGCGTGGCTGACGCTATCGCCCAAGAGCAAGCAACCTACGACGCCTGCGAAGCGTACTGGGCACGAGAGTAACCACCACCACCGGGGCTGCTTTCCACAGCCCAGCACCACAAGGAGACCGTATGATCCGCACCACGACCACCCTCGCCCTGACCCTGAGTATGCTCCTCCTCTCCGGGAGTGTCCTGGCCGGGCCGAAGAAGGCCCCGCCGACCGCGATAGACGCGCTGCCGTCCAGCCTCGCACGGATCTGTCTCACGCTCGGGGACTATGCGGCGACGGTCGCGACGTCCCGCGATGCGGGGGCGTCGCTCAGTGGGAGTCTCTCTCTCATTCGGCAGGAGCAAGCCGCCCATGGGATGGAGAGCGCCTTGCAGGCGCTCCTCGAAGACGTGGCCCGCCAGGCCTACCGCTACCCGACCATTCCCCCACGCCAGCTCGCGAACGTCGTGGAGCGCGCGTGTGTCGAGACCGCGCTGTTCCGGGACCCCCACCAGCGCTACTAACCCGTGCGGGGATGAGCGCCCCTGCCCGCGCCAAACGCATCACAGCAACGTGAGGAAACACCGACAAGGAGACACACCATGGATCAGGAATTACAGGCCAGTATCGAGCGACTGAATCACATGGTTGCCGCACTGGTCGAGGAGAGCCGCGCGGCGTCGGTGCAGTTTACCGCGACCGTCGAGGCGTACGTCACGCGCTGGCAGACGTGGCCCCAGGCAGGCGAGGAGCAGACGAACGGCACAGTGATCCCCTAACACGAGCGAGACCGCCAGGTGGGCGAACACCTGGCGGTCTCGTGCCCGTACCCTTTCCCAGAAAGGAAACGCGATGGCAACACTACTCCACTTTCCCGGCGGCGACAAGCCCACCACGTTCCCCGCCATGCTCACCCAACTGACGGCCGTCGCCCATGCCAGGCTCCCCCAGGAGCAGCACGGGCGGCTCGAAATGGGTCACGCGATTGTCGTGGCGGGCGGCGTTTTCCCCGAGGAGGACGGCGTCCATTTTAGCGTCTGCTCCCAGGAGGGGGAGGCGGCGCACACGTATTTTGTGAATGGGTCGTGCCCCTGTAAGGACGCGAAGTTCCAGGCTCCCCAGGCCCGGTGCAAGCACCTGTTCGCCGCCCTGCTGTATAAGCGCACCCTAGAGGAGTTGGCGGCGCCTCCCGTGCCAGAGGCGGCCGAGGTACCGCCCACGGAGGCAAAGCTCCAGATCCCTGGTCACTACCTGGTGACGATCCAAGGCGTCACATGCATTCGACTCGTGGGCCTCATTCACCTGGCCCACAAGCGCGGGCTCCGTGAGTTGCACGCCGACTTTACGTACAACGATGAGAACCTGGCGCTCGCCCATGCGGTGGCTATTTTTCCTCCGAACCCGTGGTTCCCAGACGGCGGACATTTTGAGGAGTCCGGAGACGCGACGCCGACGAACGCGAAGAAAATCGGGGAACACTGGCGCAGAATGGCGTTGGCGCGGTCGAAAGCACGCGCCTTGAGAGACGCGCTTGATATCAACATGGTCTCCGTCGAAGAGATGGAGTAAGGGAGACACCGTGGAAAAATCCATGGGCCAACGCTTGCCCAAGAAGGCCGGCCGGCCGCCTGGCACAAAGAATTTCACGAGTCGGAGCGCGGGATCGCTGACCATTCGGTTTGACGAGCCCATCACAGCGGACCTGGAGTTCCTGCGGGTGTATTACCGCCAGACGGAGTACGCCTCCATTATCCGCATGGCCATTGCTGAGCTGGCCCATAGGGCGAGGGGGAAAGGCAGCGGGGTCTCTGCGGAGACCGCACCTCACGACAGACTACCGTAGCGCGAAGGAGAGGCGTCCATGGCCACCCCCCGCCGGCGCTACCGCATTGACGTGACCCTGGCCCCCTGGCTCCCAGACGGGCATGCCACGCTGCTGAGGCGGCAGCCCGGAGACCTCCCCTGGTGCTGGTGTGTGCACGAGGTGCGAGCCACCAGCGTGGCGGGCGCCCACCGCAAAGCCCTGGCGGCCCACCAGCAGCTGGCGACCTGTCAACGCCTGGATGAGGAGGTCCGCCAGGGCATGCGCCAGAGGGAGCTCGCCGGCATGCCGGCGTCCAGGAAAACACTCTTGATATGAAAGGCAAGGGAAGCACCTATGGGAAGTAACACGGCAATAGAATGGACGGATGCCACGTGGAATCCCTTCCGTGGATGCTCGCGGGTCAGTAGTGGGTGTGAGCGGTGCTACGCCGAGCAGGTCTCTGGCCGCTTTAGTGGGCCTGGGCAGCCGTATGAGGGCCTGACGCGGAAGACCAGCCAGGGATGGCGGTGGACCGGAGAGGTCAGGCAGGTCCCCGGCGCCGTCACCCTCCCGCTCCGGTGGAAAAAGCCCCGGCGCATCTTTGTCAACTCCATGAGCGATCTCTTTCATGAGTCCCTGACCGAGATCGAGGAGCGGCGCTACGAGCTGCGGGACGTGTTCCGCGTCATGGCGCGGGCGCACTGGCATACGTTCCAGGTGCTCACCAAGCGGGCGGCAGGCATGTATTACTGGATGCTTCAGGAACAACGGGAGAGCGGGGGACTCACGATGGAGGACGGCACGGTGGTACCCTTCCCGCTACCGAATGTCCACCTAGGCGTCAGTGTCGAAAACCAGACGGTGGCGAACGAGCGGATTCCCTGGCTCATGCAGACCCCCGCTGCGCTGCGGTTTCTCTCGGTGGAGCCGCTCATTTCCCCGGTGTGGTTATGGCGGCTCGAAAAGATCGGCTGGGTGATTGTGGGGGGCGAAAGTGGACCGCGCCACCGACCGATGGAGGTGTCCTGGATGACGGCCCTCGCCCAGGAGTGCCTGGCGGCCCACGTGCCTGTGTATATCAAACAAGATGCCGCGTTGCGGCCAGGGCAGCAAGGCCGTATTCCCGACGACGTGTGGGCCCTGAAGCAACTGCCCGGTGGGCTGAGAGAGGAGCAACCCGTATGATCCTGACCCGCAACGTACTCGACGCCCTGCGGCTCGCCGCCGAGCGCGACGATGGCCAGTGCTATCAGGGGTGGATGACCAAGGAGGAGTTTGCCGCCTGTGACGCCGAAGGCTACGTGCAGCGCGATTTTGTGCACGGGACCCGCGAGCGGACCGAGGCCGCCAATCGCGCATGGGCGGTCGAGCTGGCGGGCGATACGCTCTGTGACTGGCACGCCTAGCACCACCGGGGCGGCCCCGCGCCGCCCCACAGCACAAGGAGAGAGACATGCCACGCGTATTTTATCGCATTACATCACGCGCCGAGACCATAGCCCCCTTCCGCGTCCGCGCCGAGGGCCACCAGCAGGCCGCGCAGAATGCCGCCCGGCACCTCTATGGCCGCAAACGTGGCCTACTGGCAGTGCGCGTGACCGGCGACCACGGCATGAGCGGCTATTTTCAAGCCTATCTGCCCTGCACCACAGGAGGGCTCAGCAGTCACGGGCGCAATTTTCATGTGATGGAAGCGTAACCACACCACCGGGGGGGGCCAGCTGGCCCCAAGAAGGAGAAGAGTGATGGACCAAGAACGCCCACTGCGCTATTTCCCCCGTGATGTCCTCAAGGAGGGCAGGCAAGACCGGCAAAAGACATCAGTTGAGATCATCCGTAATGCCCTGTATGACAAGGGCTATAGACGCGGACAAACGTATACACCCAGAGGTTCCTTGCAGCCTATTGGCGCATTTACGGTCTATATCAGGGGAGAGCGCTTAATCCTCCTTATGGAACATACAGACGGTGGCTGCGAGGTCTTGCAGCCAGTCTGCGCACTCAACGATATCGAGCAAACGATAGCAGCCATTCCCTAGCGCTACCCACCGGGGGCCCGCGGGCCCCCTCCCCACAGAGGAGAGAGACCAATGCAGAGCCTCGACACCACGCTGAGTGTCTTAGACGGCTACCCGGTACGGATTCACCCCGGCGACACGTACACACATGCCCATCTGTTTGTCCGAGCGACGTATATCCACCCGATCCTGGTGACGGCCGATGGCACGGTCATGCTCAGGGACGCCGACACCTTTGACGGCCCCCGCCGCACCTTTACTCCCGAGGAACAGACCGCGCTGCGCCACCTCGATGCCGAGGTGAAGCGCCAGTATACCGAGCGCCAGCAGGCCCGGCAGCACGCACACGCCGCCAGCGCCACGCGCACCCGCGCGCGGCACGAGGCGAAGCTGGAGGGCATGAACGACGTCAAGATCTACGACTGACATACTCCCCATGTCTGAAGCCAGAGGGCTTACGAAGGAGCTGGTCAGCCGCCCGGGAGGAGCCAGAGCAGCACCCCACACGTGGTCGCGTAGGGAAGGGCAGCGGAGGTCTCCAGCCAGGTATGCACCACCGTCAGGAGCGCCGACGCACACGGCGTATCTAATTCGTCAATGAGCTGTTTGAGTTGGGTATGCGGATCGGTCGCGTCGGTCGCGGGATATGTGGTGCCCTCCCCAAGAGCGGGGAGCGTGGGGCGTCGTTCCATCTAGTACCCCCTCCGCCAGGTGTGTCACCGTCACGTGTGGTCTGTGTTTCCGCTACTATACCATGCGGCAGGAGAAAAAGGTAGCAAGCCGCGAGGCGCCTTCGGATTTGGAGGCAGCGGCCGTTACGGATGGCTGGAGAGGCTAGAGCGCATGGGCGGTGCCACGCGTGTGCGTCGGGGCGGCGTCAGCTTTAGCAAGTCCAGGAAGGCCCGCGCCATGCCCGGCCGGCGGCGCACCTCAAGGGCCAACGTGGCTTCGTCGCTCCGCGGCTCCACGGGAAAAAACGTGTCCATCGGGGTGTGCAGTGCCAGACAGACCGCGGCCATGTTGGGCAGCGAGAGCCAGCTATGGCCGCACTCCATATGCCCAATCGCGCTGCGCGAGACCCCACTTGTGGCCTCCAGGGCTTCCAGCGTGAGGCCGGCCGTGTCCCGCGTCGCCCGCAAGAGCGCCCCACAATAGGCGAGCCGCTCCTTGGCGAGGAAGGGCTGCCCAAGTTCCGGTGAGCGGTCACCCATCGCGCACCCTTTCGCACGAACGCTCTGAGAGTGAGAAACAAGGCGAGGAAAGGCGCTTTTCTTGCGCCTAGCGCAACTATAGACTATACCGCTGTATTATGCAAGGACCCTCCCCGCATTTCGTCTTGCCACCGCCACAACGCTCGGTGTAAGATCCGCGAACACAGGAAAGAGCCCCCACGAAAGGACGGGAGCATGCAGCTCTTTTTTCGCGCCGCCCGCAAACGGCTGGGCTGGCGTCTGCGCGATGTCGGGGATGTCCTCGGGCGCTCCGAGAGTTGGGTCTCCCGCATGGAAAATGGGGAGGCGGTGCTCACCCTGCGCCAGCTCGTGCGCCTCGCCCGGCTCTTCAATTTGCATCCGTGGGACCTCGTACTGTTTGAGCATTTTTTGCCCCCTACGCGCTGGCCGGCGCCCCTGTGCGAGACCTGCCAGGCGCGCTGTACCACGGCCCTGCTGACCCCGCTGGCCGCGGAGGAAGGCGTCCCGGATCCGCACCTGACCGAGCCGTAACACCACACAAAGGAGCGTTGTATGTCCCACCCATTCCCGTCCACGCCCGATCCCCAAGCACTCGTCACCACCCTGCGCGCGGCCCTGGAGGTGCTGCAGGGGGACCCGTCCCGCCGCGTGGCGCAGGAACTCGCCTTGCACATGGGCCTGGCCCTGCTGGAGGCGGCCTGTACCGGGACGCCAGGCGTGGAGCGGGGCCATGCCCCGGCGTGAGCGGCTCTCAGCCGAGCGCCGCTTTGAGCGCTGGCGCGCCCTGCAAGCCCAGCGGCTCACGCGCCACGCCCTGGGTCTGGCCACGATTGCGGGCACGCTGGTGGACCGGCACGGGGGCTGTGTCGAGGGGGAGGGCCTGGTCATTCAGCGCATGCCGGCCCCCGCGGGCCTGTTTGTCTGGGATGCCGCGTACGGACGTGAACTGCTGCACGTGGACACGGGGGGATGTGCCCTTTTCTACCAACGCGGCGCATGGGAACAGCGCCTGCTCGCCCTGGTCGCGCAGGACCTGCCACGCCGCCATGAGGAGTGACCCATGCGCCCACCTGAACGGTGGACCGAAGCCGACGCCATTGCCCACGCCCAGCGCCACGGCCTGGCGCTCGACCCGGCCCTGACTCTGCCCGCGCCGGCAAGCGCCATGGACCCTGAGACGCCAGAGGGCGTGCTGTTGGGTCGGGTGCGACAGTGTGCGCTGGCGAATGGGTTTTTATTCTACCATACCTATTCGTCCAGAAAAAGTGATGTGGGGTATGTAGACTGCACGATAGCGAAGCCGGGCCACCCGCTCTACCTCTGGGAATTGAAAGCGCAGGACGGGAAGCTGACCCTGGAGCAACAACGCTGGCAGGAGTTTTTGAGCCAGACCAGCGGGACGCACGTTGCCGTCTACCGCCCCGACCAATGGGCCCTGATCGAGCACCTGCTCACGAAGAGACAGCCATGACCCACGATGCACTCCTCACACTCATCCACGCGCGTCAGCGCCAAGATGGCGCGGCCTTGCAGGTCGTGACCCAACCCTGGGCGGCCCCGTATCTCACCATGCCGGGACAGACGTGCCAGGCCAAAGCGGAGACCTTACAGCTCCTGCGCGCCTGTCGCCACCGGGAGGAACACAAAGACCGCGCCCAGCGCCTCGTGCACGGCCGCGCCCAGGAGGGACTCTGGCACGGTGCCCAGGCACGGCTGACCGTGTGGCTGCGGCGCAATTAGCGCGAGAAGGGGAACACGATGGCAGCACGCCGGCATGATGCCCACACCACCCGGACGCCGCAGGCGATGGTGCCAGCGCAGGTGCTGCCCCGCGTCCGCTGCGACGAGTGCGGCTTTATTTTTTTTGGCCCGCCGGGCAATCGCTGTGAGATCTGTCAGGCGAAGGACGTGCCCCACGAGGCCCCCGAAGCACCAGAGACCCCGACCCCGCTCGACTCCCTCCATCGCTATTGGCGCCAGGTCACGCCGGAGGAGCGCCTGCGCTTCTTGTGTGAGATGCTCACACCGAACGAGCGACGGGCGTTACAGTTCGGTTTCGAGGAGAAGTGATGAGCCGCACGGCCTTACGCCGCAAGCCACCGTCGAGGCGGCGTGCCTATCAGCAGTTGCTCCGTGATCCACGGTGGCAGAAGCGGCGCCTAGAGGTGTTGTCCAGGGATCAGTGGACCTGCCAGGAGTGCCGGGCGACGTCGAAGGAACTGCAGGTGCATCATAAATGGTACATCCACGGCGCCAGGCCCTGGGACATACCGATGCAGGCCCTCGTAACCTTGTGCGTGGGGTGCCATGGGACAAAGAGGAAACGACGGAGGCTTTATAGGAACAAATGACCTAGACACATTGCGAGTAAATGTGCACACATGAGCAGCATTATGGCGTTACAGGGATTGTAACGCTTTGGCAAGTAAATTTCTTGGAAATGCTATGGTCCAACGAAGACTTTATAAGGACAAAAAGACACAGGTACGCGAGCGCGTGAGTAGATGGCGTAAGAACAAAAAGCCCTACTACGCGAAACGCGCCGCTGTCCGGGGCGCCCTGGAAGACCTGGCCATCTTAGAACACAAAGCCCTTGAAGGGGTCTACGATGTGGTGATTGTCGATCCGCCCTGGCCAGTGGCCTTCCAGGCCCGCGAGACCCGCCCCAACCAGGCCAGCCTCACGTATGCGACCATGCCGCTCGCCGCCATCCGGGCCTTACGCTTGCCCCTGGCGGAGGCCGCGCATGTCTGGCTGTGGACGACCCAGCGTTTTCTCCCCGAGGCCTTTGCGTGTCTGGACGCCTGGGGCCTTGTCTATAGTTGCTGCTTTGTCTGGCACAAGCCGGGCGGCATGCAACCGTTGGGACTCCCCCAGATGAACTGTGAATTTGCCCTGTACGGGCGCAAAGGCCCGGCCGTCTTTCTGAACACCACCGCCTTTGCCACCAGCTTCACCGCCCCCCGTGAGGCGCACAGTGCCAAGCCGGAGGTCTTTTATGACGTGGTGCGGCGGGTCACCGCGGGGCGGCGGCTCGATATGTTTAATCGTCGCCCTATTGCCGGCTTTGACGGCTGGGGCTATGAAGCCGCAACGCAGGAGGTGTGAGACGTGACTGAGCACTGGCAAGAGTCGAAAGCCTGGTCCGACCGATTTATCCCCCACGCGCAACAACTCCTTGGGCTTACCTGTATTGGGGTCGCCGCGATTGACCAGGACCGTAAGGAAAACACCGACCTCATGTTCGAGGTCGGCTGGCAACGGATTGCCGTGCGCATCCGGCGACTGGAACAGCGGCTGGCCTTTAATCGCCGCAACGAAATTACCTTGCGCTTTGATCGGCGCTCGGGGGCGGAGACGGAGCTAGCCAAGCTCATGAACGGGTGGGGCGATTGCTTTTTATATGGCTGGGGGGACGAGGCCTCGGGACAGATCCGCGCCTACACCCTCCTC
>Ga0310890_10000747_pt1 | contig 11282 bp, 14 predicted proteins | sample T20D3metaG_FD_203751 | JGI IMG/M metagenome (GOLD analysis project Ga0310890, IMG submission 203751) | Lab incubated soil microbial communities from West Virginia University Organic Research Farm, Morgantown, WV, United States - T20D3 | ecosystem: Environmental > Terrestrial > Soil >... | reverse complement strand
ACGCGGGAAAACGCAATCAAATGGTGGACAAGCCATTACGACGACTACGACATGTTCATGGAAGCGGGCTCGGCTGGCGAACTTGGTCGCCGGCGCGGATTGGAGCAAGTAGGCTTCTGGCGAAAGATTTTGGAGCATCCGAGTTACGACGCTTACTGGCGGGATCAAGCCGTCGACAAAATACTAGCTGCTCAACCACTGAAGGTGCCGGTGATGCTGGTTCATAGTTTATGGGACCAGGAAGATATCTATGGTGACATCGCCGTCTACAAAGCTATCGAGCCTAAAGATACAAACAACGACAAGGTGTTCCTGGTTATGGGCCCATGGCATCACGGTCAGATGATTCGCGACGGCAGCCAGTTAGGCGCGATCAAATTTAATAGCGACACATCGCTGACGTTTCGCAAGGAAATCCTGCGACCTTTTTTGGATTACTACTTGAAGGAGGGCGCGCCCAAACCGAACATCTCGCCCGTTGTGGCGTTCGAAACGGGTACCAATGTTTGGCGCAACTTCAAAGCATGGCCGATGGGATGCGAGACTGGATGCAGCATCAAGCCAACTCCGCTATATCTTAAAGACGGTCTGAAGGCGAGCTTTAGCGCTTCAGCGTCGTCGAGGCCCGGATACGAGGAATACATTTCCGATCCGGCGAAGCCAGTTCCGTTTCGGGCGCGGCCGATTGACGGTGCGAGTTGGTCACGCTGGTTGGTCGACGATCAAAGAGAAGCATCAGGACGTCCGGATGTGTTGGTCTTCACATCTGAGGCACTGACTTCACCGGTGAAGATCAGTGGTCAACCAATCGCGAATCTTATCGCTTCAACGAGTGGCACAGATTCAGATTGGGTAGTGAAGCTGATTGATCTTTACCCCGATCAAGTAGCTGGCCAGCCGAACATGGGTGGTTTCCAATTGATGATTGCGGCGGATGTTTTTCGCGGCCGGTACCGCGAGAGCCTGGAAGTCGCGAAACCGATCACCGCGAACGAGCCGCTGCTTTACCGCTTCGCTTTGCCAACTACGAATCATGTGTTCCTTCCGGGGCATCGCATGATGGTGCAGATTCAATCGAGTTGGTTCCCACTGTACGATCGGAATCCGCAGACGTTCGTTAAGAGCATCTTCTGGGCGAAGCCAGAGGACTTTCGTAAAGCGACTCAACGGATCTACCATGCACCCGGCCAGGCGAGTTTTGTCGAACTCCCGCTGGTCACGCAACGTTGATCTTTTTCAATCGCAAGCGTTCGCTCGTAATCTAGAAAGCCACCAACTCACACGAGGTTCGTTATGAGAATACTTACGCTCGTTTTCAGCATTTTCTTACTTCTGTTAATCGCCCCGGTCGTTTTCGCAAAAGACGACATCATTAAAGAGTTAATGAAATCCGGAGGCAAGACCCGCGTCTACTATCTTTACGTTCCATCCTCCATTCAACCATCGACAACGGTTCCGCTGGTCGTGATGCTCCATGGTTCTACTCGCACCGGAAGTTCGCTCGTTGAAAAGTGGAAAGACCTTGCAAAGAAAGAAGGCTTCATCATCGCTGGCCCAGATGCCACCAATCTCAAAGGTTGGCAGGCGCCACAGGATGGACCAGAGTTTTTGCATGATCTCGTCGAAGAACTGAAAACAAAATATCCTGTGAATCCGCGACAGGTCTACCTCTTTGGCCATTCTGCAGGCGCGACGTTCGCGCTCGAAATCTCTCTTCTTGAATCACAATACTTCGCCGCAACCGCAGTTCACGCGGGCGCGTTAATGGAAGATGACAAGTCGTGGGTGGAGCTAGCTAAACGAAAGATCCCGCTGTTCATTCAAGTCGGAGAGTACGATGAATACTTTCCAGTTAAGGTCGTTCGGGAGACACGCGATCTTTTGAAAACTTCAGGCTTTCCCATCGAGCTGACAGAAATAAAAGATCACGATCACTGGTATTACGACAAAGCACTGAAGATCAATCAGGTTGCCTGGGACTTTTTGAAAAAGTACACATTGGAAGCGGATCCGATCTATCGCAAATACAACTTTTAATTGTTGTCCGTGGTCAGTTGTCCGTGGTCCGTTGTTCATGGTCAGTTGCGAGTTTTTCGGAGAGTGCAATCATATGGTCACCAGTCACGATCGGACGACAGACAAGTGACCACGGACAACTGACTACGGACAAAGAGTATGTATTGCCCAGATTGCGCAACCCTGAACGACTCACAAACTCGTTACTGTCGTAAGTGTGGACGCTCACTTACCGGCGTTCAAATGGCGCTCGAGGGACGCGTTGACGAAGCCGTTGCGAAGTTCAAAAAGTCGGAAGACCTGCTCGGATTAGGGCTGCTCGTTTTTGCGCTGACTATGCTCGGAGCTTTGTTGATGCTCTTTTTCGAGGGCCCTCGTGCATTCTCGTTCATCGTCATCTTCGGACTGATTGTTTGCGTGCCAATCGTCTTAACGGGCTTGATAAAAGTCGACCGCGTGAGACGACTTCTGGATGCATCCGAATCCGAGCCGAAACAGATCGCACGCAATGATTCAGCAAACAACGCATTGCCTGCGCGCTCAACGGATCCACTGGAGATCGTGCCCGTGCCTGGAGGGTCGGTTACCGATCGGACGACTCTTCACCTGGACCAACACAAACCAACGACAAACGACTGAATCGACTTCGTAACCTCTGAGGGATCAATGGCGGAACTGAAAACCAAACAAACTGACCAAAGCGTATCGAAATTTATTAACGACATTCCGGATCCGGTAAAACGCAAAGACTCCAAAACCGTCGCGGCGATGATGAGTGAAATTAGTGGATACAAGCCGAAGATGTGGGGCCCGAGTATAGTCGGCTTCGGCAGTTATCATTACAAATACGCGAGCGGCCAGGAGGGTGATTGGCCGTTGATTTGCTTCTCACCGAGAAAACAAAATCTGACGTTGTATGTTTTGAGCGGGTCGGATGAAGAAAACGAGTTGTTGCAGAAGCTCGGCAAACACACGACCGGGAAATCGTGTCTTTACATCAAGCAGCTTTCAGATGTGGATCTGCCGACGCTGAAGGCTTTGATCCGAAAATGTGTGAAGCGCAAAGCCAGTTAAGGCCTAATGAGAAGCTGGGCCCTTCAAGACCCGGCCAGTGGCTTTATCAACTTCCAATGTACGTGCTCTCGCACCAGCTTCGGGGAACACAATCGCGTCTCCATTGATCTCTGGCAAGGCAAACTGTGCGAAGACGGGACCGTACTCCTTCCCAAAATCTGTTTGCTGCCAAACGTATTTGCCTGTTTGAAGATCAAGCTTCGCGATAAAGTCCTGGCCCGTGACATACACGTAGTTGCCTTCGATCAAGCCCGGTCCAATGTTCATTGAATTTATCGGCGCGAACCACCGGAATGCAGGCGTGCTCGGATCGAATCGTGCAACATAGCCCCAACCCGATTTGCCGTTGGCGACTTCATAGGTCAGCAGTAAATCACCGCCGGCCTCGGCAGAATAAAGTTTGTCCACGCGGGCGGCACCGTCCAATTTGAGAAAGAAATTGCGCAGCTTGTTAAAGATCGGGCCGGTGATTTCGCCGCGTCCATCGTGCCTGACGGTGTACTGACGACCGCCAACTGTAAAAACAAAGAACGAACGGGCGTTTGCCTCACCGATCCGTTCCACCTGCGAGAACGCACGTTGGGCCCGGGGGTCGCTGGGTGTTTGCGCTAACGTTACGAGAGTGAGGGAAATGAGTAAAAGGGGCGTCGCGATCTTCATGGTGAACCTCCTGTAGAGCGCTTCAGCCAACCAGCAGTCTAATTGATTTCGGCGGCAGGCGACCACAGATCTTTTGGAACATCCCAAAAACCTCGGAATTTGCCAGTGAAAAGCGACATTCAGCAAAGTTATGACGACGTAGCCGCCGCCTATGCCGAGCAGTTCCGCGACGAACTCGACCATAAGCCCTTTGATAGGAAGATGCTGGATTGGCTCATTGAAAAGACGGCAGGTCGAGGCACCCTCTGTGACATGGGATGTGGGCCGGGACAAATCGCGCACTATCTACACGACCATGGAGCCGATGTGTGCGGCATTGATTTGTCTGAAGAGATGGTTCAACACGCCTCTGCGGCAAATCCTGAGATTCCATTCAGTCAGGGAAACATGTTTCAGCTCGATAGCATTCCTGACAACCGCTACGCCGGGATCGCTGCCTTCTACTCCATTATTCATGTGCCTAGGCCTTCGCTCGCGCCTGCTCTTACTGAATTGAAGCGAGTGATCAAACCGGATGGAGTCTTGTTACTGACGCATCACATCGGCAGCGACATCGTTCATCGAGACGAGTTTCTTGGTAAGCAGGTGTCACTCGACTTCATTTTCTTTGAGACCACAGAGATGAAAGACTTTCTAAAGACGGCCGGCTTTGATCTTGATGAAGTGATTGAACGTGATCCTTACCCGCAAGTTGAGTATCCAAGTCGGCGAGCCTATATCTTCGCGCGAAAACCTGGGGCAAGTATTGGTGGCTGAGACAACAACCCAACCGAAGCACCTTTTGTTTCAACCTGGTATGGTGCTGCTCATTTCAGTTGCGTCCGCAATATTGTTCGGCGTCTACATGCTCCGAGGCTCGATCCTGGGTTCCAGCACTTTTGGATTTCCGCCTTCGTTCTTTTATGTGGTGCCGATTATCATACCTTTTGTAGCCTTCTTACTTGATCGAGCTGAGCACCTAAGAGAGACGACAGCGGTTCAAGTGATAGTCGATGTTGTCGTCGTCGGATTGGCAGTGGCGCGGGTGTTCACCAGCTTCCCGTTCGTTTCCGGACATACGCTTTTTCTGACTTACGCTATTGGTAGCAGTCGTTCCCGGGTTACGGTTGTAACGGCAAGCCTCGTATTGCTACAGGTGATCTACCTGAAATACTTTGTATGGCACGATCTTATAACTTCGACCGGCGGCATAATCCTCGGTACTCTGGCGACAATTGTGGTAAGACGCGTACACACTCGAAGGAAAGAGTTGAATCATGCTTCATATCCGTCAAGATTTCCCGATCAACGCTTCGGCGCGTAGAGTTTTCGACGCGGTTTCCACGTCGACGGGTCTGGACAGCTGGTGGACCAAGACTTGTACAGGCTCTCCGGCAGAAGGCGCTGAATATACCCTCGGCTTTGGACCGGAGTATGACTGGCACGCTGTGGTCACTCAGTGCATTCCTGAGTTAGCGTTTGAAATCCGCTTAACTAAGGCTGACTCCGATTGGCAGGACTCGCGCGTCGGATTCGAGCTGACAGAAAACAATGGAAGCACCATGGTGAAGTTTCAACACGTGGGCTGGCCTGAGGCAAATGAACATTACTGGATCTCCTGCTTATGCTGGGCCCGGTATCTGGAGTTGCTGAAGCGATATGTAGAAGCTGGCGAGACGGTGCCTTATGAAACACGCCTCGACGGTGCTCTATAAAACTCGCCTCCATACATGATCTATTTCTTTCGAATAGTTACCTGAGATAACATCCAACCCCGTGAACAATCTCGGAAAACAAACGACCCTGGCGTTTGCGTTGCTTATTGTTTTCGGCATAGCAGTCTCGAATGCCACAGCCCAGCAAAACTTCCGGGCGAATGGTGAGACGCAGCGCGGCGCACTATCTGATATTCGACTCAGAGATAAAGGGCTGGTCGTTGTCTTGAAGTCGTCAGTGATCTCCGCCTATGACACAGACAGTTGGATCATCGAATCAGTACTAAGAGCCGATCCCGAATCGACCGCCCGCCATAACGTCGTTTATGGAACGTTAGCCAAAAAACTGAATGGTTATATTCGTAAGCACCAAAGCTTATCGGCGGCGACGGATCTCAGTGAAGCTGACTTCGTCATCTTTTTCAGTCTGGTCGAGTACCGGCGAATCCTGAATTCGACTTATCCGTTCGGCGAGCTTTTCGTGATCGTGAAAGGCGAGCCAGGCATGCAACGTCCGCCACGAATTATTTGGAAATCGCGCAAAGTCATTTGGGTCGGCGATGCGATAAACGATTTCTTGAAAGATCTGAAGAACACACGCGGTGAAGATTAGGACCTTGTACTCAACTAGAGAACGGGAGCGAAGCGACCGATGTCAAGTTGTGTTCGGTACCTCGTGAGTTGACATCGGTCGCTTCGCTCCCGTTCTCTAGTTCTTGGTTCGCGACCAGTCTTCAAGAATCGCAATGGCAATCTCAAAAACTAATTCAACAGACTACTAACGGCGGAAAGGAAAGATGCTCACTCACATTGTTGTCTGGAAATATCGCTCCGATGTAGAACAATTTGCCCGCGAAGAGCACGTACGCTTGCTGGCTGAACTGCGGACTACCGTTCCTGAAGTCAGGAGTCTCGTAGTGGGATTCGATATTCTCCACTTGGCTCGCTCGTACGATACAGGTCTCGTCGCTGTGTTCGACGACCGGGCAGGACTTGATGCTTACACTATCCATCCGGATCACGTAAGAGTCGCAGAGTTTGGACGGCAGATTAGTGAGCACGTCGCTTCAGTGGACTTTGAATCGTGACCCTCGTGAATCGTGAATCGTGAATCGAGATCGATCGGTTGTTGTAATTCACTATTCACCATTCACTATTCACAATTAACCATCTACGTTTCACGATTCACGATTCACTATTCACGATTGATGACACGTTTTCGTAAGGTTCTTCTGGCGCTCGCAGTCCTCCTCGTACTGTCGCAACTTCCCTTCGCTTATCGCAGATACCAACTCGGTCGTTTGAATGCTCTCATTCAAGTAGTCAACTCGCGTAGGCAACCGGCGCAAGTCAATCAAACCTACTCGGAGTACAAGGGCGTGATGCATGTGCATTCGTTTCTCGGCGGACACAGCCGAGGCACTTTCACTGAGATCATTTCAGCGGCGCGAGCGAATCAGTTAGATTTTGTCGTGATGACCGAGCACCCCGAGGCAGACGTCGATACAGCGGCGATGACGCTAAAGGGAATGCACGGGGGTGTGCTGTTCATCAATGGAAACGAAGTGTCGACATCGACGGGAGATCGGTTGTTGATCGTACCTGGCGATTCCAGCGCGCGTGACGCGGGCAAGCTCGCAACGGCTGAAGTCGCTGCGAAAGCGAAAGCTAGTGGTGCGCTTTCTTTTATTGCTTATCCGGAGGAGTTCAAAAGCTGGGATTCGGGCGAATTCGACGGCGTGGAAGTTTTCAATGTCTACAGCAACGCGAGGCAAATCAATCCAGTTTTTGCTGTCTTCGACGTGCTGTGGTCGCAGCGGGCTTATCCAGCTCTGCTATTCGCAACCTTCTACACAAAGCCAACCGAGAACCTGAAGAAATGGGACTGGGAATTGGCTCGCCGGCGTCTGACTGCATCAGCGGGAAATGACGCGCACGCAAATATCGGATTAAGCTTGAAGGAGAGCAGCGGGAAGACGCTCGTTGGACTGCAGCTTGACCCTTATGAAACCAGCTTTCGTTTGGTCCGGCTTCACGTATTGGCCGCACGAGATCAACCGTTGAATGACGTCATCCTGATGCAGGCGATTAAACAGGGACATTGCTTCATCGGATTCGACCTGATTGGCGACACCTCGGGTTTCAGCTTCAGCGCGGAAAATGCGGCCGGCACCTACCTCCAGGGCGATGAGGTGAAACTAGAGCCAAACACTCGCATCCACATCGATTTGCCGGTAAGCGCACGCGTGGTGGTAGTCAGGAATGGAGAGGTTTGGCAGGACGAGAATGGTGTGACCGGTAAGACCTTCCCGGTCACTGAGGCTGGCGTCTATCGGGTTGAAGCTTACCTGCCCCAATTGGGCAAACCTGTAGGCGAACAACCATGGATCATTTCGAACCCTATTTACGTAAGATAATTGTGGAGGCGATGGACCAGAAGAGAGGCTTGGCCGGATCGGATTCTAAATACGGCATCGCCCCACGGGCTGCCCTGCTAACTGCCTGTGGGGCGACGAACGGCGCCGGAAAGCTCCGGCTTTACTTGTTTTCGGAAGCGGTGCGTACGTTCACCGGATTACTGTAGGAAGTCGAGTGTTTGACTCCTCTCTCCTTCTCGTCCCGCGTATGTGGGAACAAGGAGCACAGCCTTCCACACACTGTTTTCAAGTGCGTTCAGTCTAGCTTCGCGCCCGTTGAGTGTCAAGTTTCAGCTTGACCGCAGCCGAACAATACAAGCACGTTTTTGATAGAAATTGTATCCAGTTTTTGACGCCTACAAATGGAACTAACAATACCAACTCCTTCTACTTTCAACTTCCAGCGCACCGTCATTAGCCACGGCTGGTACGGGCTGCTTCCCTTCGAATTTGATCGCCAGAAATGGAAGCTTGTTCGAGTTCTCGACCGAGGGTCTAAGGCGCCCGTTACAGTTACGTTAACGGGCACAAAGCGCTCAGTAAAAGTCACCACTGACACTGTCCTCGCCAAAAAGGATTCTGAAAAGGTTTTGTCTGACGTTCGCCACATGTTGCGGCTGGACGAGAACCTTGAACACTTTTATTCCTCAACAAAAAACGACAGCGATTTCGGATGGATAGCTGCCCAGGGCGCTGGACGCTTACTACGGTCGCCCACGGTTTTTGAAGACCTTGTGAAGATGATATGCACGACGAACTGTTCATGGGCTTTGACCGAAAAAATGGTTACGAGCCTCGTTCAAAAAGTCGGGAATGCCACAACCGACGGCCGCAAGGGCTTTCCATCGGCCGCGGAGCTGGCCGAAAAGCCACTCTCCTTCTTCGTCAATGAAATTCGTGCCGGATATCGGGCTGAATATCTGAAAGAGCTCGTCGGGCGCGTCGCTTCGGGTGAATTGCACGTAGAGTCCTGGCTCAAGAGCGATTTACCCACGGCCGAGTTAGTAAAGGAAATCAAAGGCGTGAAGGGTGTGGGTAATTACGCCGCTGAGAACCTGCTGAAATTGCTCGGCCGCTACGACGGTTTGGCACTCGATTCGTGGACCAGAGCAAAGTTCTTTCAAGTAAGGAACAACGGCAGGAAAACGACTGACAAGCGTATTGCGCGTTACTACTCGCGTTTCAACGAATGGCGTGGATTGGCATTATGGTGTGACGTCACTCGCGACTGGCTGGACTAAGCTCGCTATGAAAGGGTCACGCCATCGCCAACGCGAATCGTTCCTGTTCGCAGCACCGTCGCATAAACACCCGCATTGTTTTTGTTGAGGTGCACGGTCGTTTTCATTATTCGCGTATCTTGTTCAGCCGTCTCCGGGTCGATATTGATCATTACACAGCGCAGATCGCACATTGTGACGCTCACGGCCGGCCCCGCGTCGTTATCACCAAACGTCAATGCGTGGCCAACCCAACCATCCTCGAGAAACGGATCCGAGTGTTCTGTCTCAAGCACGATGTTTGCTCGGAATCGCCGGCGATCAAGATCGAGTCCGACCTCGCGACCTATGCCCGCAATCGTCGCGAGACTGATCACTGAGACCGTCGCCTCATCGAAGATCCCATGTTTGAGCTTCATCAATTCAACGCTACTGCCGAAACGTTCGCCAATCTCAGTGCGCAGCTCCGCGCTTCGTAGCTCGACGTCTAATCCGTCCGGTTTACGCACGTGGGTCGGAAGCGGCTGGCCCGTACTCTCGTCGATTCCGATGGGTTGGTAGAGAAGTAGCTGAGGCAGGCGGCTTGCGCTAAGCCAGGGGAAGCCGCCGTCGTCTCCCATACGCCGGAAAGCAAATCGCCGATCACCCTCAAGCCCGTGCCACCCAAGAAATGTTGACTCGATCGCTGTCCCAGCCATGGACTTGATGGGATAACGTACGATTTCTCGAACATGACCGACGTGAATCATGGTCTAACTATACGTTAGCCACGGCAGATCACCGAAGGAGGCAATCAACAATGCTTGTCTGAATTCTTCTAGATAGTGAGGGGTTTTGATCGAGGGCCATAGGATAAAAAATCGGGAGCGCACGCTAGGAAACGTGCGCTCCGAAGCAAAGGTTAAAGCAAAGAGTTATTTGTTGAAGACGTATGTAGTGTCTTGTGGACCACGAGGCGATTCGCTATGGCTAACGACTGTCAAAGTCTTGCCGTCAGCTGACAACGTCAGCTTGTCGGTTGAAGTCGTCGTCACCTCGCCGTTCGGTCCTTGAAAAGTTGCCGATGAACTCAGCTCAAGCGTGTTCTTATCAGCTGACCATGCGGCCTTCCGAACAACCTTTCCACGACCGGTATCTGTTGCCACTTCGGAGCCGTCAAGGTTGTAGGTTCTTGGACCACCCATACCCATGCCGCGGCCACCGCCTTGACCACCACCACCGCCGCCGCCTGCTGGAGGTGCACCTGCTGGAGGACTACCTGCTGGAGCTGCTGCTGCTGGAGCTGCACCTTGTCCACCACCCGATTGTCCGCCCGTCACCTTTGACTCAATGGTGATCTGCTTTTCGTCTTGCGTGATAACCCACTGAACACTGTCAGCACCTTGCATGCGCTGTGATAGTCCCTGGCTTTTCGACTTATCCAGCGTCCAGGTTCCCGCGAAGTTGGGCGCCGCCGCCTGCGCCACCAGCGTCAACATCAACGCGCTCGTAAGAGTGAGAGCGCAGATTATCCTTCTCATTCAGATTTCTCCTTCAGAAGTTAATAAAATTTCTTTTAAGACGCCGCGCGCGAAATGAGGTCGGTAATTGTCGGATACCTCTAACTACACTGCGCCACGGTACCTCACTAGAGTGGGCGGAGTGTAACAAAAGGAGGATCACCTGAGTGTAAGGAACTGTAAAGAATTGTATAGGGAGAGTAAAGAAATGGATCTCACGTCATCAAAGCCTGCTACGGGTGGAACCTTTGTTTGACTCAACACGTAGAACCTCGCAACGCTGCGCAAGTTCTGGCGGCGTTTGGATTTTTAAGCTGGTACGAGTGAACGCGAACAAGACAGATTATCCGAACAAGAGGATGATCAACCGAGAAAAGTGTAGTTGCGTTTTTTTTCTTTATTTCTTGTCATAACGAACGCGGGCACGGTGTTTACCAGCGGGAAGAAGTTACTTAACTAAGCGGTTATACGATCGCAATGATTCGGGGAACCACCTGAACAATCGGAACAATGCTCGCCTTTATGAAGCACCAGATGGTGCCCCAAGAGTGAGCTGAACTAGCAAGGAGAAAAGATAAATGAAATCAATTCTGAATCGGTTAGCAGTGGTACTAGTGGTCGGCGCGCTGTCGAGTGTTGTTGCGTTGGCAAAGGTACACAAGCACAAAATCACGTTTTCCAGTGACATCAAAGTCAACAGTA
>Ga0310890_10000744_pt1 | contig 11311 bp, 10 predicted proteins | sample T20D3metaG_FD_203751 | JGI IMG/M metagenome (GOLD analysis project Ga0310890, IMG submission 203751) | Lab incubated soil microbial communities from West Virginia University Organic Research Farm, Morgantown, WV, United States - T20D3 | ecosystem: Environmental > Terrestrial > Soil >... | reverse complement strand
GCCGGGGGTGCTTGGCGCGCAACGCCTCGTATCCGAGACCCAGCTCGTCGAGCGTACCCGGTCGAAAGTTCTCGACGAGAATGTCTGCCCGCGCAATCAGCTCGTCGAGCAGTCGTCGGCCCTCAGGGTGCTTGAAGTTCAGCGTGAGGCTTTCCTTGTTTCGATTGATGCTCAGGAAGTACGCACTTTCGCCGTTTACAAACGGGGGACCCCACGCACGCGTATCGTCGCCGAGCCCCGGCCGCTCGATCTTGATGACTCGGGCGCCCATGTCCGCGAGCTGCATGGTGCAGTAGGGTCCGGAGAGCACCCGGCTGAGATCCAGGACGGTGATCCCTTCGAGCGGACGAGCGAGTTCTCTGGAATGATCCACGGCGAAATGCTATACCGTTGCTCCCGCGGGAATCCATGACACCGCCAGCCGGGATCGCGCGCCTGCGGTACACTCGTTGTATGAGACGGGGGCCCTCCCTCGTTCTGCTGGCGGGTGCTGTGCTAGCGCTGGCGGCAGTAGCCGCATATGCGCAACAAGGCTACAGGTTTCGCGAGGGAAGCCTCGCCGCCCGATACGCCCCACCGCACATGCCAGATGCGGGCTTCGTGGTGTGCCGCCTCGCGTACCGAAGCGTGCGCGTAGAGCCGATGGGCATCGGATGGCAGACGGACTACCCGTTTGCCGAAATCAACCTGACGACGCGATTGTCAGAGCTCACGAAGACGCGGGTCAGCCGGAGTTCGGAAGGCCAGCCGAATCACTTCGTGGTGCGGCTGACCGACGATGCGCTGTTCAACTGTCCAATGACGATGGCGTCCGACGTCGGCTCACTCGGATTCGGTCCCGGCGAGACCGAGCGGCTGCGCACCTACTTGTTGAAGGGCGGCTTTCTCTGGGTAGACGACTTCTGGGGCACGCTCGCGTGGCGGCAATGGTCAACGGAAATCGCCAAAGTTCTGCCGCCGTCCGATTACCCGATCGAGGAAGTGCCGCTCGACGATCCGATGCTGCGAAGCATGTTCGAGGTCATGAAGGTTCCACAAATCACGAACATCCAGTTCTGGCGCGGCGTCGGCGGACAGACCACTTCTGAACGCGGATCCGACAGCGCAGAGGCGCACCTTCGTGCGATTCGAGACGACCACGGGCGCATCATGGTGCTGATGACGCACAACACCGATGTCGCCGACTCGTGGGAGCGCGAAGGCGAGGACCCCGGATTTTTCTATCAGTTCTCGCCGGATGGATATGCTCTCGGCATCGACGTCATGCTATATGCAATGACACACTAACCAGGGTTTCGTAAGTCGGAATCAAAACTCGAAAATCACGCCCCCGGCGTCCTCGAATATCTGCAGTTCGGTGCCGATCATCGCAGTGGCCAGGCGTTTGCGCCGTCGGTACGCCATATGCAAGAATCGGTCATCCCATGCAATCTATGAACGGATTCATCGCAGTTGCTGTGCTGCTGTTTGCATTCACAGCTTACGCCCAGTCCCCTGGCGGCAATGCCGCTGCTCGAGGGCTCAAGAACCCGGTCCCGTCGAAGCCGGCTTCCATCACTGCGGGTGCAGCCACGTTCAAGAAATACTGTGCCTTCTGCCACAATGCCGACGCGAAAGGCAACGGCCCTCTCGCGCCGAAAGATTCCAACCCTCCGGACCTGACCGACGACATGTGGGTTCACGGATCGTCCGACGGTGAAATCTTCACCGTGATCGTCAATGGCGCGGGTCCCAACTCCAAGATGGTGGGGTTCAAGGGAAAGATGCCGGAGCAGGACGTCTGGCATGTCGTCAACTATCTGCGCAGCCTCGGACCGAAGACCCACGGACACTGAGTCGGAGAGTCCTCCTGCGCGTCCCCACGCGTTTCATCGTGCTTGTGGCGGTGTGCGTCGGTGTGCTGGCGACTGGCCTGGCGTGTCGGTACGTGCAGTCTAACGCGCCCACATCAGCGACGACGAAAGAGCTGCCACCGCTTCCCGGCCAGCCCGCCGGCGTGTTTACAACGGCACGTCCCACATTTGGTGCGGCGGTCAATGATTTTCTGAATCGGCGACCCGACGCGCAGCAGCCGATCGAGTTCCCGCACAACACGCACGTCGGCAAGGGCGTGATGTGTGAGTTCTGCCACGAAGGGGTGGACAAGGGGCCGGTCGCGGGCATTCCTGGCCTCAGGACCTGCATGATCTGCCACGACGCCATCGCAACCGACCGGCCCCGCATCCAGCAGATGGCAGCCATGCGAGACAAGGGCATCGACCTGGCGTGGCAACGTGTCTACGGGTTCGCCAACGAAGACCACGTCAAGTTCAATCACGCGCCGCACATCCGAGCGAAGGTCGAATGCTCGACCTGTCACGGGAACGTCGCCCAACAGACCGTCGCCCAGCGAAACGTCGAGCACACGATGGGCTTCTGCGTGAATTGCCACAACGAACGGAAGGCGTCGATTGACTGCCTGACGTGTCACTTCTAGCAATGCAAGATTCAAAATTCGAAATTCAAACGAGGACGTATGGCGCGCTGTTTGCCGTTTGCATTTTGCATTTTGCGTTTCGTGGTGCTCGGTGATGGATCGCCGTTCGTTCATCAAGCTCACGGCGGTCACCGGCACGAGCGCGGCGCTCGCCAGCTGCGGCAACCCCGAAAACCAGATCATTCGATTTCTGCCTGGTGAGGACATCGTCCCCGGTGTCGCCGTATGGAAGCCGGGCGTCTGTCCGCTATGCCGAGCGGGCTGCGGGCTCACCGTTCGCGTTATGGATGCAGACGCCGACGTGCTCCGCAACGGTCAGGCGGGCGTCGTCCGGGTGTCTGCGGCGAAGAAACTGGAGGGCGCACCGGAGCACCCGGTGAATAGCGGCGGCCTGTGCCCGCGTGGTCAGGCCGGCATCCAGATTACATACCATCCGGACCGGGTTACGCAGCCGCTGAAGCGATCCGGTTCGCGTGGTGATGGTCGATACGACGCGATCTCCTGGGACGACGCAATCGGGGAGGTTGTGTCGAGGCTGAACGCGCTCGAGGCGGCCGGGAATCAGAAATCGCTCGCGTGTCTGGCGCGTGGCGGCGCGAATCATCGCGACGTTCTGATACGTCAGTTTCTGGCGCGATTCGGCGCGCCCATGCCGGTTACGTACGAGCTGTTCGGTGACGAAGTGCTGCGCCGTGCGAATGCGCTGAGCTTCGGACGCGAGCAACTGCCAACGTTTGATCTCGCCAACGCCAGGCACGTCCTCAGCTTCGGCGCTGATTTGCTCGGCACATGGAATTCGCCGGTGGCACAAAGCGTTGGCTACGGCCAGATGCGCCGCGGTCGACCCGGCATACGCGGATCGTTCGTGCAGGTCGAATCCCGCATGTCGCAGACCGGTGCAAATGCCGACGAGTGGGTGCCCATCCGGCCGGGCACTGAAGGGGTTCTTGCCATGGGATTGGCGCATCTCATCATGGCTGAGAAGCTCCTCCCTGTTCCGTCCGCCTCGAGCGCCGTTCGGCTGCTGGCCGGATGGAATGAAGGGCTGGCGGACTATTCGCCCCAACGGGTTGAAGAGATTACTGGTGTGCCAGCTGTCCGTCTCGCACGTTTGGCGCGCCGCTTCGTCGAGGGGAGTCCGGCGGTGGCGATTGCGGCAGGACCGGCCCTCGCGCATACCAACGGGATCTTCACGGCGTTGGCCGTTAATGCCCTCAATACGCTGGCCGGCAACATCGATCGCCCAGGAGGCATTTCGTTCACGCCGCAACTCGACGTGGCGGCTGCCGTAAAGGCTCCCGCGCCCGGTGCTCCTCCGGCGCCTGCCCTCGCGCAATGGAGTGCTGCTCTAGCGAGCGGTTCCATGACGGAAGTGCTGTTCGTCGACGGAGCAAATCCTGTGTTTACGGCGCCTCCTGCCTGGCGCGTCCGCGACGGCCTCGACAAGGTGGCGTACATCGTCAGCTTTGGGAGCTTCCTCGACGAAACGAGCGTGATGGCGGATCTCATCCTGCCAGACCATTCGTTTCTGGAATCGTGGATGGAGGCGGTGCCTGAGTCCGGTGCGCACACGTCCGTTGCCAGCGTAGCGCCTGCCGTGATGCGTCCCTTGTACGACACGCGCGCCATGCCGGACTTGCTCCTCGACATCGGGAGCCGGCTGCAACGGCCGCTCGAGCTTCCATGGAAGTCGTTCGAAGAGATGCTGGCGGCCTCGTTCGGGGCGCTTCCTCCGGCCACACCGGATGTGGATGCATGGACCGACGCACAGGGCAAGGGGATGTGGTCGGGCACGCTTCCGGCAGCGCTGGCGCGTCAGTCGATCGTCGCAGCCAATGCGCCCGCTGTCGCACAAACGTATGAGGAACCGCGGTTCGACGGCGAGGCGAGCGAATATCCCTTCCACTTCCTGCCGTACCCGTCGAGCACGTTCTTTGACGGCTCGCTGGCGCACCTGCCGTGGCTGCAGGAGATGCCGGATCCGATGACGTCGGCGATGTGGAGCAGCTGGATCGAGATCAATCCGCGCACGGCAGCAAAGCTGGGGCTTGGTGAAGGTGATGTCGTTGAGATCGCGTCCACCCAGGGGGCCATACGCGGCCCCGTGGTCATCACCCCGGGCATTGCGCCTGACGTTGTCGCAATGCCCGTAGGGCAGGGACATCGGTTCTTCACGCGCTACGCCAGCGGACGCGGAGCGAATCCGATGGAAATCGTGGCCCCGCTTGCCGAACCTGTAACCGGCGCATTGGCATGGGCCGCAACGCGCGTGCGTGTTTCGCGCGTGGGGCCGCCTGACGGGCGTCTGATCCTGTTCGCCGGCGGGATGCGAGAGCACGTGGAGCAGGAGAGGTAGCACAAACATGGCTCGATGGGGGATGGCGGCCGATTTGGACCGGTGCAACGGTTGTGGCGCCTGCGTCGTTGCCTGCCATGCCGAGAACAACATTTCGACTGTCGGCCCCGATCAGGCCGCACGGGGTCGTGCAAAGCACTGGCTTCGGGTGGAACGCTACTGGGAAGGCGAGTTCCCCGACGTGCAACTCAAGTTCCGACCGGTCATGTGCCAGCAGTGCGACAACGCCCCGTGTGAGCCGGTGTGTCCCACGTATGCAAGCCATCACACTGACGAGGGGCTCAACGCGCAGGTATATAACCGGTGCATCGGCACGCGGTATTGCGCGAACGCCTGTCCTTACAGCGTTCGCTTTTTCGATTTTTTCAACCCTTCGTGGGACAAGCCTCTCCACCTGCAGCTGAATCCGGATGTGTCGCTGCGCGAAGTGGGCGTCATGGAGAAGTGCACGTTCTGTGTGCAGCGCATCAAGGGTGCGCAGATTCAGGCGAAGGCAGAAGGGCGCGTGCTCCGTGATCGAGAGATCCAGCCCGCGTGCGTGCAGTCATGCGCTCCACGCGCCCTCGTGTTCGGCGACCTCGAAGACCCCGAGAGTGAAGTGTCGCGCCTGTCCCGATCGCCGCGAAGCAGCAAGCTGCTCGAGGACGTCGGCACGCGGCCCAAGGTCGCCTATTTGGAACGGTTATCAGACGTATGACCCATCCCACCGGAGCGCGGATCAACAGCGATCTGCTGCGGCCGCTGTTCAAAACGTCGTGGCGGTTCTATCTCCTCGTCGTCATCTTCGGCGGCATCGTTGGCCTCGGCCTGACCACGTGGATGACACAGGCGTACCTCGGCTACGGCATCACGGGTATCCGGTGGCCGATCTACTGGGGCTTCTACGTCACGAGCTTCGTGTTCTGGATCGGCATCAGCCACGCAGGCACGCTGATTTCGGCGATTCTCAGGCTAGTGAACGCCGGCTGGCGCCGGCCGGTGACACGCTGCGCGGAGGTGATTACCGTCTTTGCGCTGATGATCGGCGCTCTGTTTCCGATCATTCACCTCGGCCGCCCGTGGTTGGCGTTCTGGCTCTTTCCGTATCCGAGCGAGCGCATGATCTGGCCCAATTTCCGTTCGCCGCTCGTGTGGGATTTCTTCGCGATCAACACCTACCTGACCGGGAGCGTGCTGTTTCTCCTGCTGCCAATCATTCCGGACTTTGCCGTAGTGCGCGACAAGTCCACGGGACTGAGACGGCGGATCTATGGTGCGCTCGCGCTGGGATGGCGCGGCACGCCGAAGCAGTGGCACCGACTCGAGACGGCGATGCAGATCATGGCCATCGCGATCATCCCGGTAGCCGTGTCGGTGCACACGATCGTGTCGTTCGACTTCTCGATGGCCCCGGTGCCCATGTGGAACACCACCATCTTCGGGCCATACTTCGTCGCCGGCGCTATTTTCAGCGGCATCGCGGGGCTGCTCATAGCGATGGCCGTTCTGCGCAAGTTTCTTCACCTCGAGGAATATTTGCACCCCGTTCACTTCGAGAATCTGGGAAAACTGCTGCTGGTCATGGCGCTGCTGTGGGGCTACTTCGTCTTCAACGAGCGGCTCGTGACGTACTACGGCAACGGACCCGCGGAGATGGCAGTCTTCTGGCGGACACAGCGCGACTCATTCGCCCCGCTCTACTGGACCATGGTGATCGGAAACTTTGTGCTTCCGGTCGTGCTCATGGGGATCCGGCGCTTCCGCACGATCACGGGGTGTGTGATCGCCTCGCTCGGCGTCATCGTCGGGATGTGGCTCGAGCGATTCCTGATCATCGTTCCAGCCCTCGGGCACAAGTATCTGCCGTACAGCTTCGGCGTCTACCGCCCTACGGTTCCCGAGATCATCATCGCGGGGTCGACATTTGCCGCGATGACCCTGCTGTATGTGCTATTCGCGAAAGTCGTTCCGATTATCTCGATGTGGGAGCTGAAGGCGGGCGAGCATCCGTCGCTCGAGCTCATGCCGCCAGCGACTGAAGAGCACCGGCTGAGGGACCTCCATCTATGAAGGCCGTCTACGGGCTCTACCGCGACGGGCAGGCCGCGCAGCAGGCGGTGAACCGGCTGCGCGCAGCGGGGATCGCGGATCGCGACATCACGGTCATATCCGCGCAGCCGATGGAAGATTATGAATTCGGGCACATGGACAAGGCCACTTGGATGTGGTGGTTGGCCTGCCTCGGCGGTCTCGTCGGAATGTCGGTCGGATTTGGACTGACGTGGCTGACGGAGACCGCATGGCCCATGGATGTCGGAGGGTTGCCGATCTACGCGTGGTGGCCTAACCTCATCATTATCTTTGAGTTAACGATGCTGGGCGCCATTACTGCGACCGTGGCTACGCTGGTTGTTTCGGCATTGCTGCCGACCCGGGGACGCGCTCTGTATGACCCGGAAGTCACCGACGGAAACATTCTGGTTGGCGTGGAGAATCCTTCCCCAACGTCCGTCTCAGACCTCGAGATGGCGCTCAGTGCGCCGCCGGGTGCTCGAGTCAAGACCGTCTAGGACACTGCCACCCAGATCGTCGTAGGCTGCGGCGGATTGCCGCAGAAAACGGCGCATTCAGACCCACGGATGAGTCCTGGATCAATTGCGACCGGCTGTGTCTGCGTGGTATATTCGTCAGGTTCTCCTGAGGCTAGGAGACCCTATCTAGCCTCAACCGCACTGGAAGCGGCGGGCGAGCTGGCTTCCTTGGGCAAACCAGCCGGGACGAAGCCGGGTTGCCCCCGCGTATCACACAGATAGGGGTTTTCAGTTTCAGGTGCCAGATGCGTGGCGCCGCCTCGAAGGGGCACTCGCTCTCAAGGCCTGGAACGACGCAGGGCGATCCGCACAGCGGACCGTCCGGTCAGTGCTGTCGGCCGGGGCGACATGTCACCCGACTGGCGACGCTGGCGCGTAGCAATTTGCACGGAACGTATGACGCTGTGTTCGCGTGTACACGCTCCGCGCACTTGAGAGTGTTGAGGACCGATGCCGACTATCAGTCAGCTTGTTCGCGACGGGCGCAAGAGGATTATCACGAAGACGAAGAGCCCGGCGCTCCAGGTGAGTCCGCAGAAAAGGGGCGTCTGCGTGCGCGTCTTCACGCAGACACCGAAGAAGCCGAATTCGGCGCTTCGAAAGGTCGCACGGGTTCGCCTGACGAACGGCATCGAAGTGACAACTTACATCCCTGGCGTCGGCCATAACCTGCAGGAGCACTCGCTCGTGCTCATCCGCGGCGGCCGTGTAAAGGATTTGCCGGGCGTTCGTTATCACGTCGTTCGCGGCACGCTAGACGCGGTGGGTGTCCAGGGACGCAAGCAGGGGCGATCGAAGTACGGAGCGAAGAGACCGAAACAATGAATTTACGAATTGACGCATTTACGAATTGACGGATTTCAATGCCTCAATCAATTCGTAAATCCGTAAATCCGTAAATCCGTCAATTCAATAGTGCTGATTTATGCCACGTAGACGAGAGATTCCAAAGCGCGAGCTGGTTGCTGACCCGCTTTACAACAGCACGCTGGTCAGCAAGTTCATCAACACGGTGATGTCCGACGGCAAACGCAGCGTTGCGGAACGGATCATGTACCAGAGCTTCGACATCATCAAGGATCGCACCGGCGACGACCCGCTGAAGATCTTCAAGAAGGCGGTCGAGAACGTGAAGCCGAGCCTCGAGGTGAAATCGCGCCGCGTGGGGGGCTCGAACTATCAGGTTCCGGTGGAGGTCAATCCCAATCGTCGGCTGTCGCTCAGCATCCGGTGGCTCGTCGGCTTCGCGCGCCAGCGCGGCGACGGCAAGACCATGCAGGAGAAGCTGGCGAACGAGCTTCTGGACGCGTCCAACCTGCGAGGCGGAGCGGTGAAGAAGCGCGAAGACACTCATCGTATGGCTGAAGCCAACAAGGCATTTGCACATTACCGCTGGTAAATGTCTTTGAAGGTGCACTGACAGGTTTAGAAAATGCCCCGCCAGACCCCGCTCGAACGGACCCGGAACATCGGCATCATGGCCCACATCGATGCCGGGAAGACGACCACCACGGAGAGGATCCTCTTCTACACAGGGATCACGTACAAGATCGGCGAGGTCCACGAAGGCACCGCGGTCATGGACTGGATGGAGCAGGAGCAGGAGCGCGGCATCACGATTACGTCTGCCGCGACCACGTGCTTCTGGCGCGATAGCCGGATCAACATCATCGACACGCCTGGGCACGTCGACTTCACTGCCGAAGTGGAGCGATCGCTGCGCGTGCTCGACGGCGCGGTCGCGGTCTTCGACGCCGTTTCCGGCGTGGAGCCTCAGTCCGAGACGGTGTGGCGTCAGGCGGACAAGTACCGCGTTCCGCGCATCTGCTTCGTCAACAAGATGGACCGCGTGGGCGCCGACTTCAAGCAGACGCTCCATCAGATCGAGTCGAAGCTTGGCAGCAATCCCGTTGCGATTCAGCTTCCGATTGGGAGCGAGGACAAGTTCCGCGGCGTGATCGACCTGGTCAAGATGAAGGCGATCACCTACAAGGACGAGACGATGGGCGCCGACTACATCGTTTCGGAAATCCCTCCCGAAATGGCGGCGGAAGTCAAGGAATACCGCGAGAAGCTGATCGAGAAGGTCAGCGAGCACGACGACGCGCTGCTCGAGAAATACCTGCACGGCGAGGAGATCACAGAGGACGAAATCCGGGCTGTGCTGCGCAAGCGGGTGGTACAGTCCGTACGCAAAGAGGCGGCACCGTTCGTCGTCGTCATCTGCGGTTCGGCGTTCAAGAACAAAGGCGTCCAGCCGCTTCTCGACGCCGTCGTCGACTACCTGCCGTCGCCAGTCGATGTACCGCCGATTACCGGCCTGGACCCCGCCGCAAAGGAAGAGACGCTCGTGGAGCGTCCCGCCTCGGACAACGCGCCGTTTGCCGCGCTCGCGTTCAAGATCATGACCGATCCGTTTGTCGGTCAGCTCACTTTCATCCGTGTGTATTCCGGCGTGCTGACGTCGGGGTCATCCGTTTACAACACCACTAAGGGGCGCAACGAGCGCGTCGGCCGTCTCCTCAAGATGCACGCAAACAAGCGCGAGGAGATCAAGGAAGTGTACGCGGGCGACATTGCAGCCGCCGTCGGGCTGAAGCAGGTCAGCACCGGCGATACGCTTTGCGACGAAAAGAAGCCTGTCGTGCTCGAGTCGATGGACTTCCCCGAACCCGTTATTTCGCTCGCGATCGAGCCGAAGACCAAAGGCGACCAGGAGAAGCTCGGGCAGGGTCTCGCCAAGCTGATGGCCGAAGACCCGACGTTCCGCGTCTCGACCGACGAGCAGACCGGACAGGTTGTGATTCGCGGGATGGGCGAGCTGCACCTGGAGATCATCGTCGACCGCTTGAAGCGCGAGTTCAACGTCGAAGCAAGCGTCGGCAAGCCCCAGGTCGCCTACAAGGAAACCCTGACGCGTGCCGCGGACGGCGAAGGCCGCTACGTGCGGCAGACCGGCGGTCGCGGTCAGTACGGACACGCCAAGATTCACCTGTTTCCGTCAGAGCCAGGTACCGGCTACGTCTTCGAGAACGAGATTGTCGGTGGTGCGATTCCGAAGGAGTTCATCAAGCCGATCGACGAAGGCATAAAAGAAGCGCTGACACGCGGTGTTCTGGCAGGCTACCCGGTCGACGACGTCAGGATCGAGCTGTACGACGGCTCGTACCACGACGTCGATTCATCGGAGATGGCGTTCAAGATCGCTGGGTCGCTGGCATTCCAGGACGCGGCGAAGAAGGCGAAGCCGGTACTACTCGAGCCGGTCATGCGCGTTGAAGTCGTGGTCCCGAAGGATTACCTCGGTGACGTGATGGGCGACCTGGCGAGCCGTCGCGGGCGCATCCAGTCACAGGAGGATCGCGGCGGGACGCAGATCATCAAGGCGCGCGTGCCGCTATCTGAGATGTTCGGTTATGCGACGGATTTGCGCTCGCGTACGCAGGGCCGTGCCACCTATTCGATGCACTTCGATCGATACGAGCAGGCGCCCCAGAACGTGAGCGAAGAAGTGGTGGCCCGGATTCAGGGGACGAAATAGGTCCCAACGCCCAGATCCCAAATTGGTTGGGATTTGGAACGTGGGATTTGGGATTTCGAGCGGAGCGAGAGATGGCGAAAGAGAAATTTGATCGGTCCAAGCCGCACGTGAACGTGGGGACGATCGGGCACATCGACCACGGGAAGACGACGTTGACGGCGGCGCTGACGAAGGTGGCGGCGGACAAGGGGTGGGCGAAGTATGTGCCGTATGACGAGGTGGCGAAGGCGTCGGAATCGCAGGGGCGGCGGGACGACACGAAGATTCTGACGATTGCGTCGAGCCACGTGGAGTATGCGACGGCGAACCGGCACTACGCGCACGTGGACTGCCCGGGGCACGCCGACTACATCAAGAACATGATCACG
>Ga0310890_10000742_pt1 | contig 11328 bp, 7 predicted proteins | sample T20D3metaG_FD_203751 | JGI IMG/M metagenome (GOLD analysis project Ga0310890, IMG submission 203751) | Lab incubated soil microbial communities from West Virginia University Organic Research Farm, Morgantown, WV, United States - T20D3 | ecosystem: Environmental > Terrestrial > Soil >... | reverse complement strand
TGTCGCGATCGGCAAGGACTTCGATCCGCAGACCGGCGCGCTTCGAACCGAGAACGTGCGACTTCTCGACGAGGCGATGGCGCGCGCGCTGTCGGACGCGATGCGCGCGAACGTGCCGTGGACGGTTTCGTCAGTCGAGCAGAAGCCCGGCGTCGAACGCCCGGCGCCGCCCTTCACCACATCGACGCTGACGCAGGAAGCCAGCCGCAAGCTCGGATTCTCCACCGAACGGACGATGCAGGCGGCGCAGCGCTTGTTTCAGGGTGTGGACATCGGCAACGGCGACATGGAAGGCCTCATCACGTATCACCGCACGGACTCGACGACGCTGTCGGAAAAAGCGCTGCAGGAGTCGGCGCGAGTGATCCGGGAGATGTTCGGCGCCGAGTACTACGACGGCGCCAGACGGTATCAGACGAAGGTCAAGAACGCGCAGGAAGCGCACGAAGCCATCCGGCCAAGCGATTTTCGCCTCGCACCCTCGCAGATCGAAGGCGTGCTCGATTCCGACGACCTGAAGATTTACGAGCTGGTTTGGAAGCGCACGATGGCGTCGCAGATGGTGGACGCGCGCGTCCTGCGGACGACCATCGAGTTTTCGACGAAGGGGCCGGGCGGCGAGGCCGTCGTTCTGACGTCGAGCGGCAAGGCGATCGAATTTGCGGGCTTCCGTCGCGCCTACGTCGAGGGCAGCGATGATCCGGCTGCGGAGCTCGAAGATCAGGAGACGATTCTTCCGCAGGCCGCTGTCGGCGACCGCGTACACAGCGACGGATCGACGGCTATTAACCTCCTTGGGACCGAGCCGAAGCGGCATGAGACCACGCCGCCATCACGGTACACGGAGGCATCGCTCATCAAGGAGTTGGAACGTCTCGGGATTGGACGTCCTTCGACGTACGCGCCGACGATTGCGACTATCGTTCGTCGCGGCTACGTGTTCCGCCAGGCAAAGGCACTCGTGCCCAGCTTTACCGCCTTTGCGGTGACAAAGCTCCTGCGCGACCATTTCGGCGATTTCGTTGAAACGGACTTCACCGCGGAAATGGAGGACGACCTCGACGAGATCTCGCGCGGCGAGCGCGAGTCGGTCGCGTTTCTGCGACAGTTCTACTTTGGTGACAAGAAGCACCGCGGACTGCTGCCGGCGGTCACGCGGGGCGAGGAACGGGCGGATTATCCGGTTCTCGACCTCGGGACCGATCCTGAGAGCGGCGAGCCGCTGCGCGTGCGAATCGGCCGCTTCGGCCCGTTCGTTCAGCTTGCTGAAGGTGGCCCGGGACGCACCGCGTCGCTGCCGGAGGATATTGCTCCGGCGGACCTGACAGCCGCAAAGGCGCTCGAACTCGTACGAGCAAAAGCCGAAGGCCCCCGCGCGCTCGGTGTCGATCCCGAAACCGGCCAGAACGTCTACGTGATGACCGGGCGATATGGTGCGTACGTACAGCTCGGAGAGACGCCGGAACCGGCCCCGAGAACACGAGGCAAGGCGGCGCAGAAGGCGGAAAAGGCGCCAAAGCCGAAACGCGCATCGCTGCAGAGTGGCATGACCGAATCGTCGGTGACGCTTGCGGAGGCGTTGAAGCTGCTCTCGCTGCCGCGAGTCGTGGGCGCGCATCCCGACGACAACGAGCAGATCACAACCAACTTCGGACGGTTCGGCCCGTATGTGAAGCACAACGACGAGTTCCGATCGCTCGAATCGGACGAGGACGTGTTCAGCATTTCCTTCGACGCAGCGCTCGCCCTGCTGAGAGCGCCGAAACAATCCCGGCGCCGGCAGGCTGCTCCGAAAAAGGTGTTGCGTGAGCTGACGAAGGACGGCACGGCGCTTCGGGTGCTCGCGGGACGGTACGGACCGTACGTCACGGATGGCACGACCAACGCGTCGATCCCGCGGGGAACCAACCCGGAATCGGTGACGTACGAGCAGGCCGTGGAGTTGCTCGAGGCGCGCAAGAACGCATCTCCCTCGCCGCGACGAGGCACGTCGAGGCGCCGGACTGCGACCGGCCGCACGGGAACTCGCGCGAGGCGTGGCCGAGCGGCAGGCACTCAGGCTACGGAGGCCTGATTGATACAGCCGGACGCGGCATGATCCATATCGTCGGCGGCGGCCTCGCGGGATCGGAAGCCGCCTGGCAAGCGGCCGTGCTTGGTGTCCGCGTCGTCCTGCACGAGATGCGGCCGGTACGCCAGACGGCCGTGCACAAGACGGATCGCCTCGCGGAGCTGGTCTGCTCCAATTCCTTTCGCGGCGACAAGCTGGACAACGCGGTAGGCCTTCTCAAGGAAGAGATGCGCCGACTCGGGTCGATCGTCGTGCGCGCTGCCGACACGCATCGCGTACCCGCCGGCGCGGCGCTTGCCGTCGACCGCGATCTGTTCTCGCAGGCCGTCACCCAGGCGGTGCATTCACACCCGCTGATTTCCGTCGTGCGCGAGGAAGTCGCCCGGCTTCCCAGCGACCCGTCGATGTTCCCGTTGATCATTGCGACGGGTCCATTGACGTCGCCGTCGCTGTCGAACGACCTCGCCGCGATCGTCGGCACCGACGATTTGTATTTCTACGACGCGATCAGTCCCATTGTTCTCGCTGAGACCATCGATCGGAGCAAGGTCTTCCGCGCGTCGCGGTGGGACCGCAGCATTCGCGGGCGGGAATTTCCACAACCGGTCGACGAGCCCGATCAGCTTTCACCGCGGGCCGCAGAAGCGTCAGCGGACGGCCCTGGACTCACCGGGCAAACGTGTGGGGCGGAAAGTGGCGAGGGCGATTATCTGAACTGCCCGTTCACGAAGGAAGAATACGATCGGTTCTTCGGTGCGCTCATCGCAGCGGAGTCGGCGGTTGTTCATGATTTCGACAAAGAGAGGTTTTTCGAAGGTTGCCTCCCGATCGAAGTGATGGCGCATCGCGGTCGGGACACGTTGCGGTTTGGTCCGATGAAGCCGGTCGGCCTCATCGAGCCGGGCACCGGGCGCAGACCGTACGCGGTCGTTCAACTCCGGCAGGACAACCTCGCCGGTGATCACTACAGCCTCGTGGGCTTCCAGACTCAGTTGAAGTGGGGCGAGCAGGCGAGGGTGCTGAAGCTGATCCCTGGGCTCGAGAACGCGGAGTTCGTCCGCTACGGGATGGTGCATCGGAACACGTACATCAATGGTCCGAGGGTGCTGCGTGAAACGTGGCAGACCAAGGCCCGTCCTGATTTGTTCTTTGCGGGACAGATTTCTGGCGTCGAAGGTTACGTCGAGTCCGCTGCCTCGGGGCTGATCGCAGGGCGCAACGCAGCGGCGATCGTCTTGGGCGGCGAACCGCGTGTCCCGCCCCGTACGACCGCCATTGGCGCGCTTGCGTACTACGTGTCGCACGCCGACCCTCACCATTACCAGCCGACGAACATCACGTTCGGCATCATCGCCAGCTCCGACTCCGGCTCGCGCCGGGCGAAGGATCGAAAGCTCGCGGTTTCCCAGCACGCGCTCCGGGCGCTCGAGAGCTGGATCGATGAAGCTCCGCGCCGCCAGCTCGCATGACGGATCGCCTGAGCGAATACCTCGACCATCTCCGCCTCAATCGCAACACGTCCGCTCACACGGTTGCCGCATATGGCAGCGACCTGTCGCAGTTTCTCGGCTTTGCGGCCGGAAGCCTCGGCAAGGATGCGACCCGTTTGCGCCCGGCGGATCTGGAGCTGAGCGTCATACGCGCATTCATGGCGGAGCTCTACCGGCGCCGTCAGTCTCGCGCATCGGTCGCGCGCAAGCTGTCGGCGCTCCGGAGCTTCGTGCGATATCTCCGCAGGGAAGGGCTGATCGATAGCGATCCCGCGTCGCTCGCCGTATCGCCGCGCCGTGAGCAGCGCGTGCCGGCGCACCTGTCAGTGGACGAGATGTCGCGCCTGCTCGAAGCACCCGATGCATCGAGCCCGCTCGGCCGCCGCGATCGCGCGATTCTGGAGTTGTTCTACGCCTCCGGACTTCGCCTCGCCGAGCTCGTCGGTCTCGACATCGAAGATGTGAACCTGGCGGGGCGCATTGTGCGCGTCGCTGGCAAGGGGAGGAAGGAACGTCTGGTCCCCTTCAATACCAGCACGCAGAAGGCGCTGCGAGCGTGGTATGCCGATCGCGCGCGATTGCGAGCAGTGCGAGGGATCCAGGGCGCAAGCACAAGGCAGGGCGTCGACGGCGATCCGGTGTTCGTGAATGCGCGCGGCGCGCGTCTGACCGGCCGCAGCGTCCAGCGCCTGGTTGCTCGATACGTTTCTGGCTGCAGCACCCGTTTCGGCATCAGTCCGCACGCGCTGCGGCATTCCTTTGCAACACACCTGCTGCAGCAGGGCGCCGACCTGAGGGCGATTCAGGAGCTGCTGGGGCACGTCCAGCTGTCGACGACGCAGCGGTACACGCACGTGAATGCCGCACAGCTTCTCGAGGTGTACCGAAGGGCTCACCCCCGGGCGAGGCGGAGCTAGAGACGGAGGCCTGAAGGCCTCCGGCTACCTGGTGAAATGCTGAAGGCCTCCGGCCACCGGCTGATTGGCAATTTGCGAATCTAGACCGACGCAGCCGCCTGTGAATTGCCGGCCTGCTCGTGGTGCGGCGCCGCGCGGCGGCCGCGTGGAAATTCGATGCCGAGTACCTTGATCTTGTAGTTCATGACGCGGGGGCTGATCGACAGCAGCTCCGCTGCGTCCTTCTGCACCCAGTTCGACATCTTCAGCGCTTCAACGACCGCAAGCCGCTCGATGTCCTCGAGTGGAATCCCGGTCGGTGGGATCTTGATGATCGACGCCGCTTCGCGAGGCGAGCTGAAGCTGCCAGTGTCTCCCAGCCTGAGATCTGCGACAGCGATCTGCGGCCCCTCGGCGAGCAGCATGGCTCGTTCGATGGCGTTTTCGAGCTCGCGGATGTTGCCGGGCCAGTGGTATCGCATGAGAAGCTTCAACGCCTCCGATTCGAGGCCGTCGATCTTCTTCTTGAGCTCTCCCGAGAACCGCCGGATGAAGAAGTTCGCGAGCGCCGCGACGTCCTCCTTGCGCTCGCGCAGGGGCGGCATCTCGATCGTGACAACGTTGAGCCGGTAATAGAGATCTTCGCGGAAAGCTGCCGCTTCCACCATCGAGGTGAGGTCACGATTGGTGGCGGCAATCAGCCGGACGTCTACCTTGATCGTCCGCGTGCCGCCCAGGCGCTCGAATTCGTGCTCCTGCAGGACGCGCAGGATCTTGGCCTGCGTATTGGCGCTCATGTCGCCGATTTCGTCGAGAAACAGCGTGCCGCCATCGGCCTGCTCGAACCGGCCGATCCGCTGCTTGTCAGCGCCGGTGAACGCACCCTTCTCGTGGCCGAAGAGCTCGGACTCGAGGAGGTTTTCCTGGAGTGCCGCACAATTCACTTTGATGAAGTTCCGCGCTGCGCGGTGAGAGTTGTGATGGATGGCGCCGGCGATCAGTTCCTTGCCCGTGCCGGTCTCGCCGCGCACCAGTACTGTCGTGTTGCTTCTCGCCACCTTGCGGACGACGCTGAGCACTTTGTCGAGCGCGCCGCTCGATCCGATGATGCGGTCGAAGTCGTAGATGTCACCCTGCGCGTGGCGGAGGTAGTCGATCTGGTGCTGCATCCGGCGCATCTCGAGCGCCTTCTCGATCTTGACCTCCATTTCCTCGACTTCGAACGGCTTCTGTACGTAATCGAACGCGCCGGCCTTCATGGCTTCGACCGCGGTCGAGACGGAGCCGAACGCCGTCATGAGGATGACGCCGCACGAAGGATGCAGGGTCTTCGCGGTCTTGAGGACGTCGAGCCCGCTGCTGCCGCCCATCTTGAGGTCGCTCACCACGACATCGAAGAAGCCCTCGTGCAGCTTCTCGATGGCGGCATTCCCGTTGGGCGCCTCTTCCACGTCGTGTCCGGCTTCGGCCAAAGCCTGCGCCACGCCGCGCCGAAGAGAGTCGTGATCGTCAGCAATCAGAATCCGGCCCATATGTCCTCGAGAGTGTCAATTGACGAATTCGTCCGCGGCCTTCACCGGCAACGTGACGCGAACCTTGGTCCCGCGTCCCGGCGCGGTCTGAAGATCGATGCTTCCATCGTGCGCATCGACGATCTTGCGCACGATGGCGAGTCCCAGGCCCGAACCCTGAGGTTTGGTCGTATAGAACGGACTGAACGCCCGTTCGGCGACCTCTGACGCCATTCCCGGACCTTCGTCGGTCAGCTCTACCAGTACGGCCTCTCGTCTGGCCTCGCCGTCGTCGACCCTCGTCGGGCTCGCCGTAATGGTCACGCGGCCGCGGCCGTCCATGGCTTCGTACGCATTCGTAAGCAGATTCGTGAAAAGCTGCGTCAACTGGTGCTGGTCACCCTGAATCAGCGGCAACCCGGTTGGTAAATCGACGTCGACGCTGATCGCGCCTCGCGGGACCTTCGTCTCGGCAAGATGGACCGCAGCCTGCACGGCGTCGGCGACAGCCGTGCGATCGACCTGAAGCCGGATCGGGCGGACGAATTCGAGCACCTCCTGCACGATCTTGTTGGCCATCTTGGCTTCGTTGATGATGTCGGTCAGCACCTTCTGCGCGTCGGGCGCCGTGATCTTCCGGCGCAGCAGGCCCGCCATCACCTCGATTCCCGCAAGCGGATTCTTGACCTCGTGTGCGATGGCCGCAGCCATCTCGCCGACCGCCGCCAGCCGATCGCGAAGGCGCTCCCGTTCCTCGAGCTGCTCGACGCGCGTCAGATCCTTGAAGAACATCGACGCCCCGATGACCCGGCCCGATTCGTCATGGACCCGCGCCAGCGTGTAGCCAATCACCTTGCCCGACGGCCGCAGCCGCAGTTCGGCGCGGTTCGGCAACACGTGCACGTCGAACACGGTGTTCAGCACGCGGACCACCTCATGGTGCGCCTGGAACACTTCCGCGATGGGCCGACCGAGGTCGTGAAGCTGTGGTGCGATGTCAAAAATGTTGTACGCCTCGCGGTTGATCAGTGTCAGCCGTCCATCGCGCGTGAACGCCAGTACGCCGTTGCGCATGCCGGCAACCATGTGCCGGAGAAACATGTCGTCGATCTCGCTCGTGCTGTCCGGACACGTATCGTCAGGACGAGCCGAAGTCGGTAGCCGCCTCATCCGCGGCACGGGCGTCCGGCGTTCCGGGCCGTGATGCGGTTTTGTCATTGGGCTGTGCTCCACGGAGCGATCACCCTTCGCCGCGCCACGCCAGAACGCAACATGCGTCGGGAGGACTTCGGACGAAATGGCCGAGGTCGCAAAGGGTATGCCCGAGGTTGGACCATCAAAGTGGGCGCAATTCCTTCAGAATCCGCGTGTTACTCGTTTATCGGCGGATCGTGCGATTACAAGATTGTAAGCCTAGCGCAGTTTTGGCAGGAGGACGGACGGGCACTTACGATTCGGACGCGTGTTCGTGCAGCGCCTCCCACTGCGCCATGAGGTCGCCGACCTCCCACATCAATGCCTGATGTCGGTCGATCATGGCCGTGGCGGCGGCCCGATCGTCATAGAAATCCGCGGCGCTCATAGCGGCCTCGATTTCCTTGACTTGTGCCTCGCGCTCGGCGATGCGTGACTCCAGGTCGGCAATCCGCTTGCGCAGGGCGTCGAGGGCCCGCTGCTTCTCGCGCCGCGCGGCGTCGAGGCGCTTACGTGTCTCGCGGGACTCGGTTCTCGGCGGAGCGGAGTGAGTTTCCGGGACTGATCCCGGCCTCTTGGTTCGGGTGTCTGCCTTATTCGTGGGAGATTGAGGCGCCGGCTTCGCCGTGCGCACTTTTGCACCTGACGATTCGCGAGCCTCTGTCGCGGCTGCGGCGCCCCCCGTCGTCGATCCACGCGCCTTGTGCCAGAGGAACTCCGCGTACGTGCCGGGGTAGACAACCGCCTCGCCATGGCCGATCTCGATGATCTTGGTCGCGAGCTTCTCGACAAAGTAGCGGTCGTGCGACACAAAGATGAGCGTGCCGCCATAGTCCTCGAGCGCTTCGAGAAGTACATCCTTGGAGTCGAGGTCCAGGTGATTGGTCGGTTCGTCGAGCAGCAGGGTGTTCGACGGACGCAGGAGCATCCGAGCCACTGCGAGCCGTGTCCGCTCGCCTCCCGACAGCACGGCCACCCGCTTGAAAATGTCGTCACCCGAAAAAAGGAAGCCACCGAGAATGTTTCGAATCGCGGGCACCATATCGTGGGGTGAGCCCGCTTCCAGCGTTTCATAGACCGTCGGCCGGGGATCGAGGCGGGCTGCCTCGTCCTGCGCGAAATACTCCGTGACGACCTGGTGTCCGATGGTGCGCGTTCCCGCGGTCGGCGATTCTTCACCCGACAGCAGCCGCATCAGCGTTGATTTGCCCGCTCCGTTGGGTCCGACGAGCGCAATGCGATCGCCTCGCTCGAGGTGAAGGCTGAGATCGCGAAACACCACGAGATCCCCGTAGACCTTCCGCGCATGCTTGATTTCAAGCACCGTGCGGCCACTTTTCGCGCACGGAGGAAACTTGAAATGGATCCGCTTCCGCTCGGGCGGGACCTCGATGGGCGCCACCTTCTCGAGCAGTTTGATGCGGCTCTGCACCTGCGCCGCTTTGGTCGCCTGGTATCGAAACCGATCGATGAACGCGCGCATGCGCGCGATCTCTTCGTCCTGCTCGTGCTTGGCTTTGCGCAGACGATCCAGCATCGCGTCGCGCTGCTCGACATACTTGCTGTAGTTACCGACGTAGTCGGTCAACGTGCGCAGGTTGATGTCAGTAATGCGTGTGACGACCGCGTCGAGGAAGTAGCGGTCGTGTGACACGAGAATGACCGCATATGGATAGGACGCCAGGTACTCCTCGAGCCAGTTCCGCGCTTCGAGGTCGAGGTGGTTGGTCGGCTCGTCGAGCAAAAGCAGGTTCGGACGGCCGAGCAGCAGCTTCGCCAGCGCGATGCGCATCTGCCAACCGCCGGAGAATGTTTCGGATTGCCGTTGCGCATCGTTCTGATCGAACCCCAGCCCTCGCAATACGGTGGCGATGCGGAGGTCCATGTTGTAACCGTCCGCAAGCCTGAATTGGTCCTGGAGATCGCTGTAGCGCGCGAGCATCCCCTCGTGCTCGTCGGACGGCACCGATGCATCGCCGAGACGCTCTTCGATGTGGTGCATTTCGGCCTTGAGATCGAGGAGCGGCTGAAACGCGCTGGCGGCCTCCTCGAACACGGTTCGCCCGGAATGTGTCAGCCCATCCTGCGGGAGATATCCGATCGTCAGGTTCGAGGGTCTGATGATCCCGCCGGAGTCCGGCTCATCGAGCCCGGCGAGCATCTTGAGGAGCGTGGTTTTGCCGGCGCCGTTCGGCCCGCAGAGACCGACACGATCCCCGTCGCCGATCTGCCAGGTGACGCAATCGAGCAGTACGCGATCGCCAAACGACTTGGTGAGCTCAGAAAGCTGAATCAATCGAACCGCAGGAACGCACTATGCGGCGGGAACTCCGAGCGCCTTGGCGGCGGCTGCAAGTACTTCCGGCACGCGGAACGGCTTTCTCAAGTAGCCCGCCACGCCGAGATTGACGGCCTCGATGGCGCTCGTCTCGCTCGAAAATCCCGTGATGATGATGACGGGGAGTTCGGCCCGGATGCCCTTCACCTGCCGAACCAGCGTGAGTCCATCCATGCCAGGCATTCTCAGATCCGCGATCAGGAGATCGTACTCCGATGCGCGCACGCGGCTGAGAGCCGTTGCGGCGTCGGGCGCCGTGTCGACGTCATATTCGGCCAGCGCGAGCGTCTTCGCAAGCAGGTCGCGGATACTCGCCTCGTCATCGACGACCAGGATGCGCGCACGGCCATGGCGTACGAGCACCGACGGAACTGCGCCGCCAGATTGCGTGCGCTGGCTATCCAGCCACGCGTCGATATCACGCTTGCGGAACCGCCACTGCCGGCCCACCCGCACCGCCGGGATTTTTCCTGCCTTTATCAGCCTGTAGACGGTACGGAGGTTAACCTGAAGATAGGCGAGCACCTCTTCCGTAGTGAGAAACACCTCATCGGTGGGCAGGTTCAAAGCCACGGCGTGGCTATTCTAACGCCTTTGGTGCCGAACCCGTCTAAAGAACTCGCGTGTAAGCACTTGAGGCGTATGATCGATCGAGAAAGCCGTCGCGGCACCGCGGCCGTCTTATTAAACAGTCGGAACCGATTACGCCATTAATGACGTGGACCGATGAAGACCTCGTCGCCCGCTCGAGGGGCGGCGACCTAGATAGCTTCAATCAGCTCATCCTTCGATGGGAGCGGCCGATTTATGCCCTCGCGTATCGGGTCATCGGCCGCGAAGAGGATGCGAGAGATGTTGTCCAGGAAACGTTTCTGCGTGCGTTTCGGGCACTCCCAGGATTTAAAGGACAGGCGAAGTTCTCATCCTGGTTGTACCGGATTGCGCTGAACCTGTGCCGGGATTGGATTCGGCGGCGACGACGTTCGCCGCTGGTCGAATTACCCGAGGGCGTTGATCCGGTCGAACTGGCCGCCGAGACGGGGCCGGTCGAATCGATTGAGGATCTGGCCTCACGGAAGGAGCTCAGTGAAGCAGTGGCCGAGGCAATGAGCCTACTCCCCGAGGAACAGCGCACGGCCATCATCCTCAAGGAGTACCACGGCATGACATTCCAGGAAATCGCGGATCTTCAAGGATGTCCGTTGAGCACGGTGAAAACGCGACTGTATCAGGGCCTGGCCGTCCTGAGACGAAATCTCGAGCGGAGCGGCCGCCTGACGCCGCCGGAACAGAGCGGCCGTCTGGCGCCGCGGATGGTGAAACGCGCATGACCGAGACATTCCAGTGCGGGGATAACGCGGCGCTGGTGGGCTACCTGTACGATGAGTGCGAGGCCCACGAGCGAACTGCAATCGCAGCACACGTCACCGTGTGCGCGGCGTGTGCCGCGGAGCTCGCGGCGCTCAGATCCACGCGAGTACAGCTCGCCGCATGGAGCCCACCCGAAGCGGAGCTCGGGTTCCTCATTACCCAGCGTCAGGCGCCTCAACCGTTGGAGTTCAAACGCGAAGCCAGGCCCCAGCGCACGCACTGGTTTGCCAGGCCGCTTCCCGCGTGGGCGCAGGTGGCCGCGGCCACGATCGTGTTCGCAGTAGGCACGTTGCTCGGGATCGCGCAGGGCACTAATGGCGTTGGCTCGCCGCGTAACGTGACGGCCGCGTCTGCGCAGCAAGGATTGGCGACAAATGTATCGGAGGCATCGCTGGCAGCGCTCGAACGCCGTCTTCGCGACGAGATGGCGACCATTCGAGTCGCGAATCGGGAAACC